>JAEEGH010017845.1_pt1 | contig 15066 bp, 13 predicted proteins | sample 9134181 | NCBI WGS metagenome assembly JAEEGH01 (sample SAMN16246544, study PRJNA631951) | gut metagenome | biome: gut microbiome; feature: rumen; material: DP-attached | host: Bos | place: Iran: Karaj | collected 2018-10 | reverse complement strand
ACATCGCCGACGGCCATCACCGTAGCGCCGCCGCAGCCCTCGTGGGACAGGAGAAGAAGGAGCAGAACCCCCACCACACCGGCAAGGAGGAGTACAACTACTTCATGACCGTCATCTTCCCCGACAACCAGCTGAACGTCATCGACTACAACCGTGTTGTCAAGGACCTCAACGGCCTCAGCAAGGAGCAGTTCCTCAAAGCCGTCGGCGAGAGCTACGAGCTCACCGACATGGGCACCGACATCTACAAGCCCGCCAAGCTGCATGAGCACAGCATGTACCTCGACGGCCACTGGTACAAGATGACCGCCAAGCCCGGCACCTACAACGACAACGACCCCATCGGCGTGCTCGATGTCACCATCCTCAGCAACCTCGTCCTCGACAAGGTGCTCGGCATCAAGGACCTCCGCACCGACAAGCGCATCGACTTCGTCGGCGGTATCCGCGGCCTCGGCGAGCTGAAGCGTCGCGTCGACAGCGGCGAGATGAAGGTCGCCTTCGCCCTCTATCCCGTGAGCATGAAGCAGATTATCGACATTGCCGACACCGGCAACATTATGCCCCCGAAGACCACCTGGTTCGAGCCCAAACTGCGCTCCGGCCTCGTGATCCACGAGCTCTGCTAAACTGAATTCAAACCATAGGGCATATCGGCAACGGTATGCCCTATTATTATGTCCTGATATGAGATATTTAAAAATTGCCTTTGCGTTGGCGGCGATGCTGCTGTTTATTGCTTGCGGCGATGCCAACGAGCGGTATGTGCGTAAGGCGGTGAAAATTATGGATCGGCAGGGGCTCTATGCCCAGGGCGAGCAGTGGGAGGCCGCCAAAGCCGAGGCATTGTCGATGCACCCTGTCTCGCACGCGGAAGCTGTGGAGGCGGTGCAACAGGCACTCAAGGTGGCGGGTGGCAAGCATTCATTCCTCATGTCGGCCGACGAGGTGATGGGCAATGACACCGGCTCGTGGGCGATGCCCTCGGTGGAACTGCGTGACGACATCGCCGTCATCACGCTGCCAGCCTTCGGCGGCAACGAGAGCGACGGCCGCCGCTATGCCGCCACGGTGCTCGAGGCGCTGCCCGACAGGCTCAAGGGCGTCGTCATCGACCTGCGCGACAACCGAGGGGGCAATATGTACCCCATGATTGCCGCCGTCCACCGCTTCCTTCCCGACGACAACATTCTGCGGTTCCGCAGCCGCAAGGGCACGCAACCCATCAGCCGTGATTATGTCATGCGGTCGGTGGGTATGGAGCGTCAAGCCCCAATAGAATGCCCGGTGGCCATCCTCACCGACGAATGGACCGCCAGCTCGGGCGAGGCCGTGTTGATATGCTTCCGAGGGCTGGAGAAAGTGCGGGTATTCGGCTTGCCCACGGCAGGTTATGCCTCGGCCAACACGCCGTACTTGTTGCCCGACGGCTCCAAGTTGGTGCTCACCACCGGCTGCGACGTGGCGCGCACCGGCGAGGAGTTCTGCGACGACCCCATCGAACCCGACATCACAACCGATACTCCGATGGAGGATGCCTTGTCGTGGATTGGCTACCAATGTAGGGCCGATGATGCCATTGACTACTACCTCATTAAAGAAATCGGCTCGCTCTACACGCCCGGCGAGGTGTGCATCCCGCACTCCGATTTCCTTGTGGCCGACAGCACATTCACCACCTTCTGGGGCGACTGGTGGGTGTTCAACTACAACATCGTGGGCGATACGCTGAAGACCGTCTCCGGCGGCAATCATGCCGGCAAGATGCAGGTGCAAAAGACCGCCGACGGCTACAAGGTGGTGTCCTTCGACCAGGTGGAGGATGGGGCGCGCTACCGCTCCAGCGCCAAGCGCATCTTCGGCTACATATACAATGATTTCCGAAAAAGCATCGAAGGCCGCCAGAGCTGGCGCGACTCCATACGTATGAAGTATGTGAGCTACTATGTGGAAAGGCACCATCTGCCTGTCACCATGCTTCAGGACTACGGCGGGCCCGCAGTGGAAATACCCAAATATGAAAGTATACCATGAAACATTCAGCATTACTTATAGTTACCGTGGGCCTTATGGCGGCATGCGCGCCTAAGGGCGACATCATTCCCGACGAACCCGACTACAGCGACACCTCGCAGTGGTACATTGCCGACCGCGGTGCGGCGGTGGATGTGTTCTATGTAGTCTCCACCGAGTGCGACGACTACACCCTCGACGGCAAGACCATGCACTATGCCGACACCTACAATGATAGCATCCGCGCATTGCTCTACGGCGAGATGGTGGGTGTGGACAAGCTGCTGGTTGACGGCCTGAACTATTTCTCGCCCTACTACCGACAGGTGACGATGGAGACCTACACCGACGACAGTCTCATCGATGCCCGCATGCCGATGGCATTGAGTGATGTGGAGCGCGCTTTCAGGCGTTACATCAACATATACAACAACGGTCGCCCCTTCATTCTGATGGGTTTCAGCCAGGGGGCTATGGCTGTCGTCGAATTGCTCTCCCGGTTGACGACTGAGGAATACAACCGTTTGGTGGCCGCCTATGTTATCGGATACAAGGTCGATGATGTTGCATGGCTGCGAGCTCGTGTTATCCCCGCCAAGGACAGCGCCGATCTCGGCGTGACCATCTGCTACAACTCGGTGCGTGACAACAGCTGTGCCATCCCGCTCCTCAGCGAAGGCAACCACGTGGCCATCAATCCCGTCAACTGGCGCACCGACGCCACCCCGGCCACCCTCGTCGACCCGCGCTACGGCGACACCCTCACCGTCACCCTCGACACCACGACACTCCTGCTCCATATCGGCGGCTACTCGCGCGACGACTACATGCTGCCCCTCATCGGCCGTGAAGGCAACTACCACTGTCTCGAAATCTCGCTCTTCAGCGACTGTCTCCGCCGCAACATCGCTCTCCGAGCTGCAACCTTTATCAACCAGAAGCAATGATGATAGTTATCCTATTGATACTGATGACCGTGGCTGCCTATGTGGGGTGGCATCTGTGGATGCTGCCGCCGGTGCTGTGGCTGCGGTGGACGCTGGTGGGCGTCGAGGTCGCCTGTGTGGCCATGGCTGTCCTGTCGCTGACGCGCTACCTCGACCGCATGCCTTACGGGCTTTCGGTGGCGGTGTATAATGTCGGCAACAAAGGCCTGATAATACTCTTGTACCTCTTCATGGTGTTCCTGCTGGCCGACCTGCTACGGCTGGTTCATGTGTTGCCCACGGCGTGGCTGCGCGACAGCTGGTGGACCTGCGGCGGGCTGTTCGTTGTCATGGCGGCCCTCTTTGTCTATGCTTCACTGAACTACGAGCACAAGCGGCGTGTGGAGCTGACCATTGACACCCACGGCAAGGTGGACCACCCCGTGAAGGTGCTGGCCGTGAGCGACCTGCACCTGGGCTACCACAACCGCCGCGCCGACCTCGACCGATGGATAGACATCTTGAACAACGAAGGCGGCGACATGCTGCTGATGGCTGGCGACCTCGTTGACCGCTCCGTTCGACCCCTGTTGCACGAGAATATGGCTGAAGGACTGCGCAAACTTGGCATGCCCGTATATGCCTGTCTCGGGAACCATGAGTACTACTCTGATTATTACACTCCTGGCGAGGTGGAGCGTTTCTATCGTGACGCCAACATCATCCTGCTGCGCGACTCTGTGGCCACCGTCGGCGACATTGTCATCGTCGGTCGCGACGACCGCACCAACCGCCACCGCAAGGGTATTCAATCGTTCAAGTTGTCAAATAGCGAGGTTACCATTCTTCTCGACCACCAGCCAATGCATTTGGAAGAGGCTGGGCAGGCAGGTGCCGACCTGCAAATCAGCGGTCATACCCACCGCGGACAGATGTGGCCACTGTCGTGGATCACCGATGCCCTCTACGAATGCTCGTGGGGCACGCTGACCAAAGGGGGCACCACCTATTGTGTCACCTCCGGCCTTGGAATCTGGGGTGCCAAGTATCGTATCGGCACCCAGTCGGAATTCATAGTCATCAACCTCGTCCCGTAATCCTACCATTGACCTATTATCACCCTACCAACTCCTACCACGGTAGGAGTTGGTAGGGAGTTGGGTAGGAGTTGGTAGGGAGATGATACGGAGTATCAGGCTATTAGGTGGCTGCTGTTTTTGGGGGTGAAGCGAATGGTTAAGAGATGAGTCTTAGGAGCTGTTTTTCAGTGGCTTGTGGGACGACAGTGCGTAGATGGGAGAGGAGGCGGTCGAGCGACTCTTGGGGGGTGCGGCGTGGTGGGTGACAAGGCCCGAAGAGGTGCTCAGGGGTGGTGAGGAGAGCCCATCCCCATCCGTAGCGGTTGCCGTGACGGTCGGTGGGGTAGACGAAGTCTTCGGTGACGACGCGGCAGGCCATTTGGAGACGTGTGACGTAGGCGTCGAAGCGGGAGCGCATCTTGGGACCGTCGAAGCCGCAGGCGGAGCGGAGGTCGCGGGTTATGATGCTGCCGTTGACGCGGAGGATTTCGAGTATGGTTCCCTCGATGCTGTCGCGTTCCGGCTCGGGGTGTTTTGCGCGGCGGTAGTTGCAGAGGTCTGGCCACCAGTCCATTGTGACGAATCCGGCTTTGCCACCGAAGAATTTGCCGTAGGCGAAGTGGCCTTCAGTGACTATGGGACCTTTCCAGTCCCATAGAGGCCAGTTCAATCCGTCGTCGGTGAGGACGTAGCGGCAGGAAGGGTCGACGAGTTCGTCGGCTGAGTAGCCTGGGATGCCGCTGTCGAGCAGGGGCACGATGCCTATCTGCTGGATGGCTTCCATGAGGTCGGGGCAAGTGCTTATCATTTTTTTATAGAGGGGCTAAAGGGTTTAAAAGTTTAATGGGTTTAGTGGGCTTGGTCGACAAGGTCTAAGTGTTTAAATAACAGATTGTTTTCGGTGCTTGATTTTGGGTGCAAAGATACAATTTTTTTTCCAATTGGAAAAAAGTTTGTATTTTTGCATTTTATTTTAGAAGACTATGATATTATTGGATGACAATACGCCCGCCTTGGTGGCGATGGCGGCGAATGGAGCTCCGGCGGAGCTGCCAAAGGATGAGTTTGCCCAGACGGCCATGACGGCCGACAGTATCAAATCGACGGTCGTTGACAGTTTGAAGAATATGAATGTCAGCGATTTAAAGGATGTTATCACAGGAGAGAACACGCTCATCAAGGACGGTCTCCGCGCTTTGACGGAGTTGACTGTCAGCTTTGTCCCCAAGCTCATTGTGGCCATTCTCATCCTTTGGATAGGAATGAAGCTATGCAAGATGCTGAAGCGGCTGATAGAGCGTGCCTTGGAACGCAGGGGCGCCGAGGGGTCGCTGAAGACATTCCTCGGAAGTTTGGTGGATGTGCTGATGAAGGCGATGATTGTGATTATGGCGATGGATGTTATCGGCATCAAGGCCACGTCGTTCATCGCCCTGTTGGGTGCCATGGGTTTGGCCATCGGCATGGCGTTGCAGGGGACGTTGCAGAATTTCGCAGGAGGAGTCATTATCCTGCTGATGAAGCCTTTCAAGGTGGACGACTACATTGAGTGCGGCCAGTATAAGGGTTATATCAAGGAGATAAGGATATTCCACACCATTATGCGCCCGTTCAACGGCCGCACGATTATCATTCCTAACAGCGAGCTGGCGACGAAGAGTCTGATCAACCATACGAAAGAGCCTCTGATTAGGTTGGATGTGCTGGCGAGTGTGGCCTATGGAACGGACTTGGCGAAGGCTAAAGAGGTGTTGTGGAACGTGATTCGGGAGGAGAAACTAATCCAGTGGGAGCCGAAGCCTCCAATCATCGCTGTCAGCGAGCTGAACAGCAGTTCGGTGGACATCACGCTGTGGCTGTGGGTAGCGGTGGAGGACTATTGGGAGGTGTGGAAGCATATCCGCGAGGATATCTATATTGCCTTTAACAATGCAGGTGTGGAGATTCCGTTCCCGCAGGTTACTGTCCATCAGGGTAAGAGTGGTGAGCCTATCCACATGGAGCACCGCACGGCAGTGGATCGTCCCATGGCGGTGGAAGGCGAGAAAATCGGAACAGGGAATTAAAAAATGAGAATCAAGAATTGAGAATGAGAAGGGGTTTCGTTGTTTTGCTTATAGGGCTAATAGGCCTTATAGGTAATTTGAGGGCTCAGGAGATGCCGTTGAGCGAGACGGCAGTGGCGAGTATTCTGACGTGTGGGCCTGGGGACGATTTCTATACCACGTTCGGCCATTCGGCTTTGCGTATCAAGGATACGGTCCGGGGAGTCGATTTGGTGTACAACTATGGTACTTTTGATTTCGACACGCCGCATTTCTACTGGAAGTTCATGCGTGGGAAGTTGGACTATATGCTCGGCCGTTCGACGTACGACGATTTCATGTCTGAGTATGAGTATTATGGTCGGGCCGTGTGGGAGCAGAGACTGTGCCTTGAAACAACGGAGATAAACAATCTCTATTTGCTGTTGGAACAGAATTTTCTGCCAGAATACCGGTATTATCGCTACGATTTCTTCCGCGACAATTGCGCCACGAGAATCCGCGACATGGTGAGCCTGTCGTTGGGGCACACAGATACAATCATTTTCGACTATGAGGGACCCGTGAGGAGCTATCGTCGTTGGGTGACCAAACCGCTGGAGGGTACCTTGGAATGGTGGAGATTGGGTATTGACATGCTTTTCGGCCTGCCGACCGATCATTGTTGTACCGATGTCGAGAGCATGTTCCTCCCTATTGTGATGAGAGATGTCTATGCGGGTACTTATCCTAAGGGCGAAGACGGCCCCATTGTTGACGAGGCAGTGCAACTATTGTCCGAGAGACGCGCCCCAGTGTCGCGCAGTTTCCCACCGGTGGTGGTGTTTGCACTTGTGTTTGTGGCTGTTGCACTGCTGACATGGAAGCGTAAGATGCCGCGTTGGGCCGACCGGACGTTGTTGGCTCTGGCCGGGGTAGTGGGATTGTTCCTGTTGTTCATGTGGTTTGGCACAGACCACTATTGTACGCAATGGAATCTCAATATCTTGTGGGCGTCACCGCTGCTGATACTTATCGCCATACGCCTGGAACGCAGTCCGAAGTGGGCACTGTGGCTGCAGGAGGGATGTTTCGCGGTGGCGGCGGTATGGGTGATTGTGTGCGGGTTGTCGCTGGCGCTGATTCCGCTGATACTCACGCTGGCGTTACGCGTTGGCGTTTTGATTAAGAATTGATTGGATTTTCTGGAAGACCATTTCGGGGGTGATGGCCGCGAGGCAGCGGTAGTCGCCATAGCGGCATGATTTCTGTCCGAAGGCCGAGCAGGGCTGACAGGGAATATTGGCGACGAGGGCGTTGCCGCGGTCCTGCTGAGGGGGATAGAATCCGAAATCGGGATGCGTGGCACCCCAGATGGAGACTACGGGGACACCGAGGGCCGAGGCAAAATGCATGTTAGAAGAGTCCATGGAGACCATGAGACTCAGTTTTTTGATGATGTCGAGTTCCTCGGCGAAAGATTGTTTTCCCGCAAGGGATTTTACGTTATCGTTGGCAATGGTTTCAAGTTGTGGGGCTTCTTCTTTGCTGCCGAAGAGAAGGACTCGGTAGCCTCTGTCGGCAAGCATGCTGACGAGGCGGCAGGTGTTTTCCCACGGCCAGATTTTGCCTTGGTGCTGGGAGAAGGGGGCGACGCCGATGATAGCCTCACTTCCAATCCCTCTCCAAGGGGAGGGTGTAGTGGATACCGGAGAGGGAGCGGGGGTGAGTCTTAGGCCGGCGCGGCGGAAGACTTCGTCATAGCGCTGATATTGGGGTTTGCGCGGGTGGCGGTACAGGTGGTGGAGGTAGAGCCAGCGAGTGAACTTGCCTTTGCGAAGGGCGCAGAGGCGGAAATTGAAATTGAAGAGATGGCGCAAGCGCAACAACGTGAGTGCGAAGCCGACACGGTTGACTTTATGGAGGTCGACGACAGTGTCCGCTCCCAAGGAATTGAGCACTTTGTATATCTTGATGAAGCTTTGTCTCTTCTTCATTCCCAGATATTCCACATTGCCCATGTCACTGAAGAGAGGCTGCAATAGCGGAGGCCCTGCGACGGTGAAGCGGATGTCGGGATTGGCCACAGCGTAGTCGTGCAACAACGGTGCCATGAGGGCGACGTCGCCGAGGGCCGACAATCGTATGACCAGAACGTGCTTCACTTCTTGTAGAGAGATGGATTAAGCGACGGGTCGTTGTACATCTTCATCTGGCGGTAGAGCTTCATCTGGCGGCGTCCGGCGGCGAGGTCGTCGAGTAGTTGGTCGATAGCGGTGGTGAGGTCGGCGCGCTGGGTGAGAAGTGTGTCGAGTTTTGTTTGGCATTTGGCACGGTGAGCCTCGTCACCGCGGTTGGCTTCGATTTGGAAGTGGTAGATCTTGAGAGCCAGGATGGAAAGACGGTCGACAGCCCAGGCAGGCGTCTCGGTGTTGATGCGGGCATCGGGCTGCAACGCTACTTCCTTGAATTGCATATAGTAGTGGTCGTCGATTTGTTCGACGAGGTCGGTACGGTGTTGGTTGGAACGGTCGATGCGACGCTTGAGTTGGAGTGCATAAACCGGCTCAACATCGTCGGGGCGCACGAGGTCTTCAAGGTGCCATTGTACGGTATCTACCCACGATTTTTCCCACAGGACAGCTTCGAAAGTGCCGCTTTTATAGGGTGAGTTTTGTGGGGCATCGACATTGTCAGTCTTATGATATTCAATAATTTGTTGCTCGAAGAGCTTGTAAAGGTCATTTGCTTTCATGATGCAAAGATATGAAAAAAATTAGAAACTGTGACCGATGTTGAGGTAGAAGTTGAGACCTGGGGAGAGGGAGGAGTAGCCTATGTGGCCTTCGATGGGTCCGAGGAAGGAGCTATAGGCGAAGCCGGCGGAGATGCCGTAGATGAAATGAGAGGATGTGAAGTCTATGTCAGGAATGATGATGTCCTTAATGGAACCGACATGGCGGGCGGCGGCGGTGCGGATGATGATGTAGCGTTTTTCGGCAAGCAGGTATTGGAAATTGAGATGGATGCCGGTGAGGAAGCGTTCGACTTGAGAGATGCTGTGGGCACCGGGGAATTCGAACTGTTGGTCGATGATGCGCTGACGGGTGCCGAGGGCATTGATATAAGGCAACGGCATTTTCTCTCCGAAAAGCATGCGTGCGAAAATGCCGGGTTGGAAGGTTATGCGTGGTGTCGGCGAGATGTTGATGCGCCATTGGAGCGATAAGTCTGGGATGCCTGGTCCGTCGTCGAAGGTGACGAAGTTGTCCGTGTGGTAGGAGATGGCGGTGCGGAAGTGGGTGCCGGAAGTGGGGAAATACCAGTCGTTCTCGGTGTCGAGGAGCGATTCGAAAAAGTAGGATAGGAAGCGTTGGTTGTCGAGGACGATGGCTGTGTTGTTGGCCGAGAGGATGGGGTCGAAGAAATAGTAATAGTCGAAGCGTAGGCCGGCGCAGATTTTGTAGCGGCGGAAACGCGAGTTGATGGGGGTGAACTTGACGATATGCTGAGTATATTTCACGTTGTAGGAGCGGATGCCGTTCTCATAGATGTCAATATCGTTGCGTTGAAAGGTGTAGCCAAGGGATGGCGAAGTGAACCCTTGGGGATAGAAGAAGTGCTCAGCGCTGAAAAGCAGTCGTTTACCGAGGCGCAGCCGGGCATCGATTTCCATGGGGAGATGCCAAGAGAAGGGCAGTTTTGCGCCTATCTGTAAGGCTCCAGTCTCTTCGTTGTCGAAGCGGAAGGCAACGCCGACGATAGGGCTGAGGAGCAGTTGGTTGGGGGCGGTGAGTTTGAATTCTCTTTTGCTGTCGGAAGAAGGATTTTGAGGGCGATGTGCGTAGCGGTGGGTGTCCCATTTGCCACGTTTGGTCTCAAGGTCGCGACGCAGGGCGATAAGTTCGTCGCGATGGCGCTCCGCTTCTTCGGCACCGCGGCGCAGGAGGGTGTCGATAGCAGCGTTGTTGAACGAGGCTGCAGAGTAGCCTTTGACGTCGACCCTCATGAGGATGTCGCTTTTGTCGAGGTTCTCTTGGAGTTTGTTTTTGGTATTGAGGTCGATAATCTGAAAGATGAGGTCTGCGGGGCCTGTGATGTCGTCGGCGGTGAGGGTGTCGTCGAGAACGGCGACGCCAATAATGATATCGGCACCCATCTTGCGTGCAAGGTCGGCAGGATAGTTGTTGCGCATGCCGCCGTCGACAAGAAGTTTGTCCCCCATGCGGACAGGCGAGAAGACGCCGGGAATGGACATGGATGCACGCATGGCCTGCTTGAGGTATCCGTTGTGGAAGTCTACTTCTGTATTGGTGATGATATCGGTGGCCACGCAGGCAAAAGGAATGGGCAACTTGTTGAAGTCGAGCGAGTCGAGGTATCCCGTGAGGAGGTTGTCAAAGAGGCGGTCGAGGTTGAGGCCGCGAATGAATCCGGCTCCTTCGTTGCGCTTGCTGCCGAAAGTGAAGGCGTGCCAGAGAGGGTAGGTGTTCATGAGACGGCGGCTGTCGATGTCTATCTCGTTGGGATTGATGCGGTCGGTAAGTATGAATCCCCAATCTTGGTGGCGTACGAGTGAATCGAGTTCATCTGTGCTCCACCCAATAGAGTAGAGGCCTCCGATGAGAGCACCCATGGAGGTGCCTGTGATGATGTCGATGGGAAGGCCGGCTTCCTCTATAGCGCGGAGGGCCGAGATATGGGCAACCCCTTTGGCGCCGCCTCCGCTGAGCACCACTGCTACCTTTGGCCGGTCAAAGTAGGAGTTGAGCTGGGCTGCTGCGCTGACGCTGGCAAGGAGGGAGAGTAGTATGAGCGTCAGTCGTTTCATGATGCCGCCTGTTGATATACGTCGCGTCGCAGGCGCAAGGCTTGCAGCAAACCGCGGAGGATGAGGAATGCCATGAAGGCAGACCATAGGATATTGTTCCATGTGTGGATGTCGGCAGTGCCGAGAATTTCCTTCAGGCCGTAGTAGAGCGCAAAGAAGACGGCCGTGGCAACGAACATGGCGTTGCGCATCGTGCGTGTGGCGGTGGCGCCGATGAAGATGCCGTCGAAGAGGAATGCCGCAAAACCGCACACGGGTATCGCCAACACCCAACCCATATAGTCGGCGGCGGCGGCGATGATGGTGACGTCGTCGGTGAAGATTTGCAGAATCCAGTCGCCCAGCACGGCATAGATGCCGGTGAAGACCACTGTCAGTGCCAATCCCCATATGAGGAGCAGCCTCACCGCCAGTTTCAGATGACGCTGTTGGCGGGCGCCAATGTGACGGCCTACGAGACTCTCGCCGGCATAAGCAAAACCGTCCATGATATAGCTGAAGAGGGTGAAGAACTGCAGCAGGATACCGTCGAGGGCACGGATATCTTCGCCCATGCGGCCGCTGGCGGCGGTGATAAAGGTGAAAACTCCTGAGAGACACACCGTACGGAGGAACACGTCGCCATTCACCTTGAAAAACAGGCGCATCTCGTGCCAATGGAGGGCTTCCTTCATTGAGGAAAGGGCAATGTGGAATGACGATAGGTTGTGATCTCCGTGCAGGCGTCGGCGCAGGAAAACGATGCCGAGCAGCAGGCCTGTGTAGTTGGCCACAACGGTGCCCCACGCCACTCCCGCCATATCCCAATGGAACACCACCACGAACAGCAGTGAGCATACGATGTTCACACAGTTCAGCGCGATGGCTATCCACATCGGCGTCTTCGAGTCCTGCATGCCAATGAACCATCCTTTGATGGCATAAAGCCCCAACGTGGCTGGCGCCGCCCAGATACGCACAAAGAAGTAGGTCAGAGCCAACTCCATCACTCCAGGTCCCGCCTGGGGGTCGCTGCGGAAGATTATGCGCGCCGCTTCACTTAGCGGCCATTGGCAGACTATCAGCAACAAGGCGATAATCAATGCTATGCTGCAGGCTCGGATGAGGATCTTCACCGCCTCGCCCCACCGTTCCGCGCCGTAAGCCTGGGCCGTGAGGCCGCTTGTCCCCATGCGCAGGAAACCGAAGTTCCAATAGATGAGGTTGAAGATTGAACTACCCACTACAATCGCACTCACGTGAGCCCCCGAGAGATGCCCCACAATGGCCATATCCACCATGCCCAGCAGCGGCACGGTGATGTTGGTCACGATGTTGGGCAATGCCAGCCCGAGAATTCTCCTGTTCATCTGTAATCTGTAACCCTTATTGTATTTCACAAGAGGCAACGTTCAGTACCTTGCGGCTGGCTTTGTTGCTGACGAAGGCCACGATATGGCAGTGCTCCAGTTCCACGTCGGAGGGGAGCATAAAGTTGAGCGAGCCAACGAGCTTGGTCTCTTTCTTGCCCGAGGCTTCGATGTCGCGGCCCCAGTAGCTGGTGACGACTTTGCGCAGCATGTGGTTGTGGGCGTAGTTGTCGTCGATGCTGTTGTCGGGCAGCAGTTGGCGGTAGACCACCGAGTCCTCCACAAGCGCCACTGTGAGGGTCAGTACATCGGGGATATCTTGCTTGTAGTCCAAATGTGTATTGACGTATACACTACCGTTCACTTCTATAGCATCAACCTCTATGGCAATCTGGGGAACTGTTGCCAGCGCCTCGTTGATGGCGCTGCCGATGTTGGCCATGTCGCCCAGATACTGAGTGCTGCGGTCGCGGTTGACGTAGGCGGCGGGGATGGCATTGATGCCGAAATAGTTGTCCCACACCGTGCCGCCAACAGTGCGCATGTCGGGCTGGTTGGGGTAGGGGGTCCCCTGTCCTGTGGGGTGGTTGATGGAGACTATTACCACATTGTCGTTATGGATGGCGTCGAGTGTGACGTCGGCCGTCGGACAGTTGCTGCAACGCGGTCCTGTATATTTCTCCACATACACGCGCTGTACCGCCGGCAGGTCGGCCGACCCTGTTTCCCACTCAATCACCGCTCCGTCGTATACCGTATATTCTTCGGGCTCAATCTTGTCGCACCCCGCAAAAGACATCAAACCCACAAAAGCCATCAACCCTGTAAATATTTTCTTCATAACCATTATCTCCTGTCTATTATCTATTAACTAAAAACTCGTTGTCAAACTGAACGTCAACCCGTTGCTGGCAGGCACCAGACGGCACACGCCGCCGATGCACAGCAGGCCTTCGCGCTGCTTGCCGTAGCCCACCTGCAGGCGCGTGGCACCATGGGTGTAGCCCACCGAGAGGTTGTAGTAGTTGCCCACACCGTCGTTGTAGGCCCATTGGTCGCTCGCCGAGACAAACCAGTGGGTGCCTATGTTCCACTCCACCAAGCCCATCAGCCAGTCGCCCGCGCGGCGGTCGCTGTGCTCGGGGTCGTCGGCGTCGTAGTGGCTGTCGCTGCCCATCCATTCCGCCTCGAAGCGCAGGGAGTGCTTCTTGCTTACCTTCCACGACAGGTCGGCCACCACAATGTTGTTGTGGTGCAGGCTCCCCGGCTCGTTCTCCACCACAGGGTTGAACACCTGGTAGGCATAGGTGGTGGTGAGTTTGACAGTCTTGGAGAGTTTCTTGGCCACCTCGACCGACACGTCGCCGTAGAGCGTCTGCCCTACGCCGCTGTTCACGTCGTAGCCGTCGGTGCCCGCGAAGCCTGTGACGGTGGTGTCCAGTCCGTAGACCACCGAGCTGTTTACATGCACGTCGGTGCCGTACTCGCCGCCGAGGAAGGTGCCTTTCTTGAATTTATACATCACGTCGGCCTGCAGCCCCTGCTCACCGTTCACCTGGGTGGCATAGGGGTACATGCTGAGGAAAGCGTAGGTGTGGTTCTTCGTGATGGCGGGCAGATAGTTGATATACAGCATCTCGCCGCTCTGCGAACGGACGCTCTTGAAGCCCATGTTGTCAATCCTTTTGGCCTGGATGCCGGCGCTGAAGCCGCGCTGCGAGTAGGTGAGGTTGAGCAGCAAACCCTGGCCGGGACGGTAGATGTAGCCGTTCATGGCGCTGGGGTCCTGACCCTTGCGGGCATACTCGGCCTGCAGGCTCCAGTTGCCGTAGCCCAGGTCGGCCCTCACACTTCCCGCGCCCACGTTGAGCGGCAGGTTCAACCGCTCTTCGGGGTTTATGTACGAGGGGATGTTTTCGTCGTCTTCATATTTGCTCACAAAGCCGCCGCCGATGGTGGCGTGGAACTTGCTATCGGCCAGGAAGGGTAGCACGCTGTTCAGGCTCACCTCGCCGTCCACGCCGCGCACCAGCCCGTCTCCGTAATACCAATAGCAACGCTGCTTGCCTGCCAAGGCCTTGATGGTCACACCGTCGAAGGGACGCAGCGTCACATTCACGCCGCGCAGCGAGTTGTCCAACCCCAGGTAGCGGTCCTCATAGGTGCGCAGTATCATTCCCGAGCCAAACTGCTCGTAGAAATTACCGGCCGTGATGCTCAGCTTCTCGCCGTTGTAGCTCACAAAATAGTTGGCCAGGCCTTCGCCTTTGTATTGGGGGTCGAAACCCAGCAGAGGGTTCTCATACATCTCGAAACGCAGCCCGGCGCTGAAGTCGCCGTTGGTGTAGAGAATGTCGGCGCGGGCGTTCATCAGCAGTTTCTCCGGCACGTCCTGCGCGCCAATCACACTGTCGGCCCTCGACATCTGGCCGTCGACCTGCACGTTTCCGGTCACATGGCCCCCCATGATGCCCTGCGCCTGCGCCGTTACGGCGGCAGCCGTCAGCACCATAAGAGATAATAGTTTCTTTTTCTTCATCTTAGAATGATAATATATATATTATTATTAAATGCAAAAATACGCAAAAAAAACGACATGCCAACAAAAAAAAATGGAGACCTCATTCCCGAGTGTCTCCATCAATGTTTATTCCACCACCAGCTTCCTCGTGGCCGACCCCGTCGGCCCGCTGAGGTGCACGAGGTAGACGCCTGGCGCCAGGTGGCTGATGTCTACCGTGGACGGCGACCCCGCCAACGGCCTCTCCCCAATCACCACGCGGCCCTCCATGTCCACAATCTCCACCCGCTCGCCGTCCGCCGCGCCCTCCACCGTCACCGTCC
>JAEEGH010017843.1_pt1 | contig 15067 bp, 16 predicted proteins | sample 9134181 | NCBI WGS metagenome assembly JAEEGH01 (sample SAMN16246544, study PRJNA631951) | gut metagenome | biome: gut microbiome; feature: rumen; material: DP-attached | host: Bos | place: Iran: Karaj | collected 2018-10 | reverse complement strand
CCTGTTCGCGGGGAATAGCCTTGCGAATGACTGACTTGGGCAGCGTGGCGTTGACGTTGATGACGATGACGCTGTTACCCTCCTTGTCCTTCAGCCGCGACATGGTTTTCTCACCGTCGGGCAACTGTGGCATTTCGCGGAAGAAATAGCCGTTGGAAAGGAATTTCGGAATCACTGTATCGATGCGCACTTCCTGTGCCTGCCCCGCCAATGCGACGAGGGCGAGCATCATCGTGATAAAATTTTTCTTGTTCATAATCTTTTCGTTTTATTGTTATTTCGAGCCACAAAGTTACAGAAAGTCCCACGAAAAAGCCCCCGACATGACCGAAAATCGGATGCCGAGGGTGCAGGTCTTAAACTAGTTAAAGTGAATTTTTGTAAAAATGTTATTTTTGTGCTCCGAAAGAGATGTTTTTGCGGATTGGACAGTTTGTAACAATTCGTATGTACCTCTAACGGCCTTTAAGCATGTCGTGACTTTGCTTTCTTTTTTTTCAACCTGACTGATGAACGCTTCTATTTCACTGTAATAGCCCTGAGTATAGACTTGGTTGTTCGCCAGTATAGGCGTGTAATTATTGCGCTGGAAGAGGAATTCCTTTGTTTCGTGACGTGGACGCAGTTTCTCCATTGGGATGCCGAGGACGGTGGAGGAAGTGGGCGTAAAGGTAAGTTCTTCCATCTGAGAGAGTGTGTAGATGCCGGACTTAGTACAGATTTTCAGCGTTTCTTTGGCAGCAGTCCAAGTATAGGCGGTTGAAAGTTCAAGGGTGCCGACGATGTGTGGATGCTGGAGCATGAGGATGTAGGAGTCCTTGGCGACTTGGCGGATGGCGAGGATTTCTGGTTCTCCAAACAGATGACAAACGAGGTCGAGAGGATGGATGTATAAGTCAAGCAGAGCATCTCCTTCGGGATAGGCTCCTGTGAGATAATGCAGGTCGTAGCTGATAAGATGTTCTTTGCGGAGACGTTGCTTCAGTAGTTGAACGGCCGGGGCGTAGCGTTTCTGTAGTCCTGCCATTGCGACGAGTGAGCCATATTGCTGTTGCAGGGCAATGAGCGTATCGAGTTCTTCCAATGTCTGGCAGGGCGGCTTCTCAATGAAGAGTGACTTTCCGCTTTTGAGAATTTGTGAGGCTAAGGAGAAATGGGCTGATGGCGAGGCAGAGACGAACACACCCTTTACATCGCTATCATTCAGAATCTTATCCAATGAGGTCGTGGCTTTCACGCAGGGATATTTCTGTTCTATCAACTTCACCTTGCGTCCAGACGTGACGCAGATGTATTTCAGCGGTACGCCGAGGTAATGAAGAACTGGATAGAGATTGGTCAGCGAGTGCTGTCCCATGCCCACAAAGGCATATGAATATTGGTACGTTTGGCGCAGATAATGCTCTGTGCGCATCCGTTTATATCGGTTGATGAGTGCCTGTATCATTGTATTGCTTTTAGATGTTTATGATATGTCTGCTTGGGATCTGCCTTCCACTGATATTGGCCGTAGAACTTCTCAATGAGCCATTTGGGCAGCAGACGCTCGAAGTTGCGCACTAGGATGATGTCGTACTTGCGGTGGAAGTTGATCCAGCAGTCGTTGCAGTTCTTGGAATACTGGTATTGAGTATGACAGGCCGATACGCCGTTGAAAATCTCGTCAAGCGATTGCTCGTGGATATTCCCCAGCACCACATCAAGATTCTGGCAGAGTGGAACGTCACCATTGCTATGCACGACGAGACAGCTCATAATACTCTGGCAGCGGAGCCGAAGATTTCCATTGCGCCATTCGTCATAGAGTGCCACGAAGTCGTAATTCTCCTGCGTGTTGTGGATGCTTTGGGGAATTTGCTTCACGAAGTCCGATGCCGTCAGCAGTTCACTTGTCGTATCGAAGAAGGCCATTGTTCCGTAGATGCCAATGCGAATGTCTATGTTGTAATGGTTGGCAATGTCTATCACATACGCCATATCATCGAATGTGTTCCACGGCGACAGACAGAACATCAGCGACATGGGCACATCATCTTTGAGGACTTCCACCACCTCGATTACACGGTCGTACCCGTCGCGCCCCCGCATTCGCTGATAAGTCTCGCGGCCACCGTCGAGAGAGACGTAAAGATGACGGGGCTGATAGCGACGGACGGCATCTATAACACGACGGGGCGCGAGGCAGTTAGATAGTAGCGTGTAGTTAGGGTGATTCTCTTGAAACCAGGCCATTATTTCATCTGCCTGAGGGTGAAGGATGAACTCGCCGCCCTCCAGTCCTACGGTGGTTCTCTGCGTCACACATCGGCTCTGCATGATTCGCTGAATATCTTTGAGCGAAAGATGCTCCACTGGTCGTTTCTGCCAGATGTTGCAGTGCTTGCACTTCGACTGACAGAGCGTAGTCGAGTAAATCATCAGTTGTGAGAGCCGCTTGTGCCTTGGTCTCATGACGTTGTTCAGATAGAGTAGCCCATTATAGGCGTAATCATAAATACTATACATACAATTCGTTGCAATTTTGTTCTCTACTTATAAAGTCCAAAATTGCAACGAATGACTGCACAGGGCGGGAGGTTATTTCTTCAGTTTGCCCTTACTTTCAAGATATTTTGTGAAGGTTTCCCACTGCGCAGCGTTCTTTTCTCGGTTAGCCTTCACTGCATCAGTATCGATGAACTGAAGGGGATAGCAGTCGTAGAGATAGTAATTGCCATCAAGAGAAACTTCGCCGTCAATCTTTCCGTAGCAGAGCACGAGATTGTCGAAGACGCGGCTGTCCCATAGTCCGACGAAACTGCTGACAACAAAGAGGGCATCGTCACCCAGACGAATTTCAATCTCGTGGAATGGCTCCATTTTCTTGTAGATCGGTTCCTCCGTTTCTTTGAACTTCAGTTCGCGAGTATTCGCATCGAACCAAAGGATGTCGTCCTCGGTAAATACCACATTGACGGCATCTGTAATGCCTCTCGTTCCGTTCTGGCTGATGCCGCAAGCATAGAGCGTCGAGGACTCAACGGGATCAGTAGTGAAGGGCTTTGCCGTTTCATTGTCATCACTGCTGCAAGCCGTCATGGACATTGCAAGGCTGGCTGTGGCTATCGCCATCATCCAGAAACTGTTTCTGATTTTCCTGTTCATAATTCTTATCGATTAAATGAATAAATGAAATGTCTCTCTACTTATATAGTCCGTTGAACATGGAAAAGACTGCATGGATTACCAAGAAATTCTGATTCCTAATGGTAATGACAAGTCGAGGGGATGCTCCGTGCGGTAGGTCTCGACGGCTTCCGACGACGGGATGTAATAGTTCAGACTCGGCTCCAGATAGACCTTCAGGTGCGGCACTATTTCATACTGTACGCCTGCACCTATGCCAAATGACCACTGCCATGGGGTATTGATGGTGGTCTCAACGGCAGATGGAGTGTCAATGTCAGCGTATGGTCCGCCGTAGATATACTGCGTGGAGAGAGTGCTGCTTACTGGCAGGTCGAGTTGCAGACCACCAGAGGTGTAGAGGCTCCAGCGCTTGCCGCCCGTCAGTCGATAGTTCAGACGCAGCGGGATGCCCAGATAGTGAATCTTCTGTGTGCGGTGGATGAGCGTGTTCTCGTTGCCACCTTGGAAAGTGGATTTCATGCGAGTGTAGCTGAGACCAGTAGAAAGCGACCAGCGGTTATTGAGTTGTCGGCTCAGCGAGAGTTGTAGTGTGAGAGGACGCTCGTGGTGTTTCGTCTCGGCGAGTGGTTCCGACGGATGACCGGAGTTGATGATGGCCACACGGCTCATATTCGAGGCACTCACAGAATCCATCATCGGGGCGTTCGCAGTCACATAGTCCATATAGTCTCCCCAATTGTAAAGCTTTGTCGAGCGGGTGGTGGCACCCGAGTAAGACGGCATGGTCATGTAGTTGTCGGTGCGGGTCATGTCTGACGAAGGCGTACCAGCGTATGCCAGGGCGAGGTGCCAGTCATTCCTGTTCTTTGACTTGTCGTGTCGCAGGTCGGTGATGTCGTAATGCGGTATCTCCACCTTGCGTATAGCCTTTGTAGTGTCGGTTGCAATGGTGTCAGGGATTATCTGCTCTTGTGCTATTATATTAGATAATGTGTCAGACGTGACAGAATCTACAGCCTGAGCGATGACCGATTGCAGGGTGTCAGTCGCAATGACAGTGGTACGATGCACTGGCAGATGAACAATCACGGGTTCTTGCGGCTGGTCAGTCGGAGATTCTTTCGACGATTCTTTCGGTGTCTCTTTCTGTTTCGCCACAACTGGCTTTTCATCCTTGACCGCAGAATCTCCTTTCCTAAGTAGGAAGAACGTAACAGGAACAAGTAGCAGCAGAAGCCCAGCAACCCAATACTGCTGCATCATCTTGCGCAACATCTTCTTTGCTCGTGTTAGTTGTGATGATGATGAATGTGGCTCAATGCCTAGCATGGTGGCAATTTCCTTATGAGACATGCCTTCAAAAACCGAAAGCCGGAATACACGCCCGTAGCCCTCAGGAAGTCTGTCAATCATCCTGAAAATCTCACTCAGCGGGACACCTCTCACATTCTTTTCCTCGTCTTTAGTGACAATCAGATCCGCCTCTCTCGTTTCGTCAAGCGAAACCGTTGATAATGCCTCCAGATGATTCTTGCACTTGGATGCCACATTCCTCGTGATGGCTGTCATCCAAGCCTCTGCCCGCCGCACGTCGCGTAGCCTATCAAACGAAGTGAAGATAATCACGAAAGCGTCGTGCAACACATCCTCCACTGTCTGCTCGTCGCTGATATAGCGTCGGCATACGCCTCTCATCCGCTGGGCGTATGCCTTGTACAGTTCTCCGAGAGCATCCTCATCCCCCTGTCTGCACCGTTCTATCAGCCGTGTTATCTCCATCGTGAACATAACGTCTCTATCCATTAAGTCCTACAACAGAGAAAAAGACTGCACCACCACCCACTTTTTTTAATAGTTTTTACAGTCTTTAGCAGAAAAAGGCCTTTTCGTGTGCTTCCGGGTCGGCATATTCAGTGCGTCGCCTGATACCATTTCGTTTTCTTCAGCCCGACGGAGCGCGTATTGTGACTTGGAGCGGAAGTTGTTATGCCAGAATAGGCACGGATGTCATTGAAGCCGTTGCTGGCGGAATAGTATTGGGCGGTATGCGCTTTGTAAGGGACGGTCAACTCCAGTTGGCGGTTAAAGGCATCGAGCAGATTCTGGTCGGCGCAGAGGTGGGCGATGTAGTCGCCGAGGTCGTAGAACAACGGGGGATTATAGCCATCCATCCTTTGCACGTCGGACAACAGGGCGTAGTCAAATTCCTGTGTCAGATTGATGTCCCTCACAATCGCGGCCAGCGCGTCGAGTTCGCGGCAATCGGTCACGGCAATGGTGCCGCAGGGCGTGGTGTAGTGGCTGTAGAAATCGAGGAAGGTCTGGCAGAGGGCGGCGTAATCGACGGTGCCGACGAGGTGGCGGGTACAGAGGTGATAGGGGAAGCCGTAAATCATGATTTCCGTTGGACAGCCGATGAGATAGTTGGTCACGTCCTTGAGGTCGTAGGCGGCTTCGACGGATGACATGAAGCAGTCGTCGAACATAATGTACTCCATCCGCATCCCTGCGTCGCCGATGGCATCGGCCAGCGTCGTGGTCTCTATCTGATACTCACTTGTAAATCCGCCAAACCATCTTGTCTGAGGCACATCATCGCGCTCGAAGTGGTATTGGCTCCGTGCCCGACTTGTGCTGACGGGGAGCCAGCCCATACCGTGACAGCCCACGATGAGCGAGTACCGACAGGCGGGGGCAATGGCTCGCACATCGTTTAGCATCGTCGTGATGTTCTCGCGCTGCGTGAAGTCGGGCTGACTGTAGAACATCAGCGTATCACGGACGCCTTGTTCCTGCCGTAGTTCTATCACGTTGGCCCTGCTCTTGGTCGATGAAATGACGACGATGACGCGCTCGTTCTTCAGCAGTCCGCCCTTGATGGCAGTCTCGAAATCCGCAATGTTCTGCTCGAAATACGCTGTCATGTTCGTTGACCACGGCATGAAGAAGATGACCGTCTGCTCCGTCGGTTCATCAATCAGCTCGTCGTCATCGTGGCATGACGTGAATAGGCATGATGCTAATAGAAGAGTCAACAATTGAAGGATTTGTCTGTAAAGTTTCATTGTGTCTTATATTCGTTTATATAATACAAATGGTAGATTTTTATTGATGATGGCGAGAAAGTGCCAACGCTTTGTGACGTATACTTTGGATTTCTTCTTGCGAATAGCGGAAATAATCTGATGGGCAACCTTCTCGACGGGCATCACCCAAAACAGGCCATCACCTTTAGCCATTACTGTATCAACGAGACCTGGACGAATGTCAGTAACTGTTATGCTACCACCGCTCTTATAAGCTTTCTTACGCAAAGCTTCCATGTAGTTAATCTGGTAGGCTTTAGTCGCACTATAGGCAGGTGCCATTGGTTCGCCACGTAGCCCACCAACAGAAGTAATTGCAACGAGGTGACCGTGACCTTGCTGTTCGAAGATGTTGTAGAGCGTATCGATGACAAACGTCCAGCCTCTTACGTTAGTATCAATCGCAGGACATTCCAAAGCATAGTCAAGTGATGGATTGAGATTGCCAGTGCCAGAGCATACGATGGCGAGGTCAATGTGTTTCAATTTGGCGCAAAGCGTGTGGATAGCCTGTTCAATTTCTTCTTGTTTGGTAATGTCCACCGTGGCTGTGAATGTCGTGCCAGGATGCTCATGGTGCAATTCGTCAAGCAGATGTGTCCGTCGGCCAACGATGCCGATCCAGTTGCTATCAGCAGCATATTTCTCAAAAAGTGCCCTGCCAATGCCAGAAGTTGCTCCAATGATTATGATGTTCATGTTCGGTTTTTTTATTCAATCTTTCTTTGTGAGACAATGCGGATGAGTTCATACCTAACGTTGAAATCATCCTGAGGAGGATTAGCAAGGGTCGTTTTCCTTACTAACAGTTCGTACTCGTTTCCTTTCTCGTAGGTGAAGCCTGTGATTGTATAAAGGCTGACACAACTCCAACGAGTATCACCTTTCTCCTGAATCTGCATTCCGACAATTGGATTCTCCCTTTCAGGATCAAGCCACATGTCATAGTAAACTCCTGTCTCTGCAGACACGTAAACCGTTACCTGCTCTACTTTATCTTCGTTATCATCATCGCTGCTGCAAGAGGCGAGGGAGAAAACAGCAAGCATCATAAAAGCGATTCTCCAGAGTTTCATTGTTTTCATATTGCTTATGTTTGTTCGTGCCACAAAGTTACAAAAAGACATAAAAACAGCCCCTTGGCTATGTCCAAAATGTGAAAGCCAAAGGGGAATGTCTCAACTTAGGTTGAGAGTTTCTATCTGTTATAGACTATTATTTGTCGCCAAACGTAATGTCACGCCGAATTTTGCTGACAGTATTTGGATGGACGTTCAAGAACGAGGCGATGTCTTGTAAGTCAAGAAACTCCATGATACCAGGACAGCGTTGCAGCAACATCTCGTAGCGTTCACGGGGCGTAGTACAATGGAGGTCAAGATAGCGCGAACGGAATTGGCTGAGAATGTGCTCGCCAATCATGGCTCGTAGTTTCATCGTTTCCATGTTTTGATTGAAGAATAGTTCCAGTTGCTGGCCCGTAACCCTCAGTACACGGCTGGGTACCATTGCCTCAATTGTGGCCTGTGACGGACGGCCATAGAGAAATGTGGGGTAGTCACATACGAACTCGCCCTCAAACGAGAACCACGTAATATGTGCCTTGTCGTCGCTCATGCCATATTTTACATATTTGAAACATCCTTCAGTGACAAAAGCGAACCACCGCGCCGGGTCACCCTCACGCTCCAGTTGGTCACCCTTGCGGTAAGCGATTTCTTCACCCTCCCGTTCGCAGAACTCCCGAAGTATCTGCAAATCCAAGCGATTATTGTTGAATTTCTGTTCCATATTATTGCATTGCCTTATAATTCGTTAATCACCATTCCCTGCTCTATGTGGTACTCCTTCAGCCCCACCCACCAATTCCTCCTTGTAGGTATTGAGATGTTTGTTTGATTGGTCATATTGTTTTCTGTCTTGTGGGTACATATGAATATGAAAAATCCAAAATTCTGCTTGGAGAACATTGTAGCCATAAAGATCACTTTATTATTTTGCTCGCTACATCTTCAATAAAGGCATTCCATCTATTCAGATAGCTAATACCTGCTTCTATTTCTTCTTGTTTCCAAAATGCAGATAAGTAATACTTGAAGGTATCCTCTCTATTGTCCGTTAGATAAAACTCAAAGTCACGACCAGAAAAGCCTTTGCTTATAACATCATTAGCTGTCAGTCCTAATCCTGCCAAATACCTCTCCGTTTCCGCACATCTCGAAAGAAGATCTTCCCGGATATTCTTCAAAAGACTGTATTTTTCAATGAGTTTTTTGAACTTTACAAATGAAGGAGTCAATGCGTTATAATATAGCCAAACAAGTTCATATCGAGACAATGTTCCTCTTAGCAAAGATATATACTTGTATGCCACATCAAAGGGAAATCCTTGGGAGTCCACGAATTGAACTATTTTATATAAATGCCGGAAATAGTGATCATAATAAGTTGGAATCCATGTATTATCATAAGCTTCTAAACCTTTTCGATGCAGATACCCTCTATATCCTCTTATTTCTCTTCTTTGGTCATATTCGTCTTTTCCAGATTCTTCAATCTTTGCTTCCTCAAAGGTGTATCTAAAAACCTCTCTTCCTGCTACAGTATAGTATGATTTCCAATAATTTGGACCAGAAGATTGCTCTACGCCAGGTGGTATAATTAATGGGTCTTCTATTTTGTAATCAAATCTAAGAGCTGCTACTATCTCTTGATGCAAATTTAGCATATTGTAAAAAAGATTCTCAAAGCGCTGATATTTGAGCGTTTCGTTTTCTTTCGCAAATTCTTCGCGTTGTCGTGCCATTTCTCTACGTTGCAGATTCAAGTCTCTGTTTTGAAGAAATAATGTTACAATCACTCCTGCAAAAGCAAAAGCTGAAATAATAGCATTAACACCGCCCCAACTGTCGCCGAACAAACCTCTTGCATTTAACAAACTACTTTCTGTTCCTTCAATATTTTGATTAGAAACGAACCAATAGGATAGGCATATTCCAACAATACTCATAGCTAAACATACCAATAGCGACACAATTAAGATAGCCCAAACAGACCACCCTTTTTTATCCACATCGGATACCAGAAGATAGACTTGTTCTTCGTCCATTTTCAATAGTTCCTCAATCCCAATCTTAATTACAGGCTTTTCCTTTTTTCGCGCTGTTAAAATTTCCTTCTGCACCCATTCAGAATGATATTGAGGAGAAATTATTTGGAGCACAACATCACATCTACTTAATTCCTTGTCAACACGTCTCTGATTTCCTTCTTCATTATGAAGCCTGTCAATAAATACTTCTGAAAAAGATTTTATGCGAGACTCTACCAGTATTAGTTTTTCATCAGTTATCGCAGGGTCTTTCGAAGTATAACTTACAAATACTTTCATTGTATGACGCCCTCCTCAATTAAAACCCAACAAACAATAACAACAGCAATAATCACAGGATAAAATAGAACAGAACCGTTAAAAACGGACCTCCAAAACCTATATCCTTTTTGTCTAGTTTCTGGTAATGTAAATTCATCGTTGTTTTCTGTATCCGTATAGCGTTGTTTAATAGCCTCAAATCTAACGTCCATAGCTGCACGTAGTTTCTCTTGATAAAAATAAGTATAAGAATCAAATGCCCAAAATAAGGCAACAATACCGATAACGACAGGGAACCATTTTTCAACGGAATAAATCGTTGGAGCTTGTATCATTGCAGCCACAAAGATTCCAAGTAGCGTAAACATGATTTTCTTTGCCTGCATACTATTCCTAGAAAAATTAAGAACAGCGTTGTGCAACTGGTCAATGATTTTCCAGTCTATCTCACTATCGATATCTCTCGGTTTTTCTTGAGGTATGTTCAATTGAACGTCTACCTTTGGCTGTAAATAATTCCAAAAACTCATATCTGAAATAACACTTTTATTGTATCCTGTCTATATAATCTGTATGGAATAATGGGATAGCATGATCAATAGTTCCCGTTTTTTCTCCGCATATCTCTGCTTAAATCATATGGCTGAGATAACCGATTGTCATAGGCATTGTCAAGCATCAATCTAAGATTGTCTGGTGTCAATTTATTCCACGTCGTCACCGATATCTTGACTCCATCTTTCATCAAATTGTCTATAATACGTTCGGGCATATCAGGATAACGTCTCTCGTATTCACTTCTTGAATCAACACTAACCCAATTCGTAACTTCTGGATAAATCTGCGTTTTCTCGTTGGCGTATGGTATATGGCAGCCTTCGCAATAAGTTTCTGGTAGCATTACCACAACAATCCCCGATCTTTTGTTCTTCTTACCATCGTACATACTTGAGTAAATTTCCCAATCCACATGTTTGCGGTGTCGCGTGTTCGGTCCTACAAGCAGAATTGTGACGGAGGTGTCCTGAAGGTATTCATCACGAATTGTCTCTCGTATTTTTTGATCATCCCAGTCGTCCGGTATATCCCCTGTATCAACTGAGCCATCAATAAAAACGTCATTTTCTTTAGCCCATTCTACTAAACCATCTTTATAATGCTGATCATCACGATGGTAAAAACTTACAAAAACTCTATGCATGTCCAATTGTGTTTTTTAGTCCTTTAATTATCAACCCTACAATCTCTATAACATCCGTAGATTGAAATAAGATATAATTATCTTCATTTTCCAATCCGTTGTTAAGGCAATCTATACCATTCGCAACAATTTCTTTCAATTTATTATAGCCCATATCTATACTTTGATTATGGCAGAAAGACATGAAATCAGCATAGCGAGTTTCTTCACATGCTTCCTTTATAACATCTTCAACGTTCTTTTCTTTATTGATAAGGGAGGTGATTAATGATACAGCACCTCCAAATCCACCCAATAAATATATTGGATGACCTGCCATTGCTGATTGAATAAATTCTTCTATTACACCAGGCATAAAACCACTAAAGCCAGAAGTACGTCCACCGAGAATCACTCTAGCATTCGTCTCAGTTTCCATTTGTCTCCGCATCTTCAATAATGCCAATGCATAGATATAGTTATTATCATTATTGACTGGTGCTATTGGTTTGCTATTATCTCCCTTATATTCTTCTGGACATTCTACGAATACAGGATTAACACGACTATTTACATATTGCAATCTCATCTTATTGGTAAAACTAAGATAAGTTGGCCATGCAAAAAAATTGCGGAAGAAAAAGGTATCTCGATCTACGTTCCCATGATAATTCTTATATTGTAGCGACATGTCACTAAAGAGTTCTGTATAGCCACCTCGTCTTAAATCACCACCATATATCATATTAGCACCTGCTATTAGCAAATGTCGTGATAATTCTATTGTCAAGTCTCGTATCATATCTGTTCCATATCCTAGTACATCTGAATTTGGAACTTCTGACACGGAAACCGCTACACTCTTTCCTTTTAGATTTACTGTTTGTGCTAGCAATTGCATCGGAGTGAGAAACAGCTTTTCTTTTCCTGCTATCTTCTTCAAGACATCCAATTCATCCTTAGTAAGAGGTGGCTCAGGATAAATGATATTCGATGCAAGTTCTTCATATACATAAGAATAGGCCTCAGGTGAAAATGGTAATACCTTAAATGTGCTTCTGTCTGGTTCCTCCATTTCCTTACGAAGGTTCTCCAAATACTGTGCTTGACAATATTGATCTAATGCTGTTCGTAATATCAGTATCAGAACATCTACCCAGTTGTCGTTGAAACGGATATACGGTATGTTAGAAATGTATGGAAAGCAACGTTTCACTTCACCATCAAGTAGGCTCACTGCTATTGCAGGTATCTTATTACTCTTTGCAAGGAGGACCTCCTTTTGGCACCATTCTCTTTCAGAATAGGTATTTGAATTCAAGATGACGAGTAGTGATCGTTCTCCTGCTGCATTGTTCTTTATTTGATTTTCAAAGTCCTGTCCATCGAGAATATCACTAGCATCAAAGAATGAATCCAACTTTGTTTTTGAGCGAATGAAATCTCTGAATTCTATTGCACGTTTTTGACCAATTTTATTCTCATCTTTCTTTGAGTGACTGATAAAAATCTTTAGTTTTGTCAGTTCTTTTCTGATAATAAAGCGGATAATGTTGTCAAATAATCGTATCTGAAATTCCTCCCAATTATCTCGTATAGAGAATGACTTCAAGCGAATAAACTGTTTGTCAGATAGACCATGACCGATGTCAAAGGCAAATTTGCTCAATTCAACACAAACAATCTGTACCTTATCAGGATTATCATGTTCTAGTGCCACCACTTCTCCTAAATACTTTTTCCACACATCACTACAATACATTTCGTCATCTACTAATAGTAAGATAAATGTTTTGTCTGTATTATCCAAACTGATTGACTTTATATCGCTCATCTTCTCGTCATCTCCAGTTCGCAGATAAACAGGGATGTCTAAGCCGTCCTCAAAAGGATGGTTAGCATCACGACAAAGTAGTTTATAGATATCACTATAAGTGGCTTTGCCTTGCTCATACTGACTATGAAACAAAACGTAAACAGCTAAATTCTTTTTCATGCGTATGAATCCATAATTTTGTTAAGTACATGCGATGCATTACTCTCAGAGAACGAACGGTTTTCTAATATAAACTGGTCTCTGTTAGTTCTTCTAATACTTGCGATCAAGCTATTGAGTTGATAAATACTCATTACAGTATTTACTACCTTCAAATACTCGGGCAGTTTATCTTTCTCAACGCCTTTTAAGCGGAGAACATTCAGCGTGACAACAGAATTATAAGCATAGCCTATTTCCCAAGGTACCCACATAGATCCAAAAGTGTTGGGTGAGAACAGTACTAACATGTGACTGCTATTCTCAATACCTCTCTTAATTGCACTAACCACTGAATGTGGATCGGATCTATTGATGCTACTGTCGTATTGGTCAAAGTACACATCGATGCCTGCATCCTGTAGATAGTCGGCAATAGCCCTCGCTGCATCGGAATCATTCTTCTGATGACTAATAAAGACCCTTGGTTTCTCCAACGTTGGCCGTGGGAGTACGCCATTATAACTATCTCTAAGGTAATAATAGTTTAAACCTCTAACCATATTTTCAGAATTACTTATTTAATTAATTGAGGAACAACCTTTTTCAACTCATCCAGTCTTTTAAGTAGTTGTTTACTACGAAGAATCTCATCATTGGAGATTCGACTATCAGTTTGAGTTGTTTTCATCGAAGCAAGGTATTTATTCAAGTCATCATAATCATTCAGAATTTTTGCAACCTTATAGAACTCTGGAATATTTTCAAATACATCATTAAGTCTGAGTAATCGATATTCCTTATCTTTTGCACTTGCAAAGCCCACTTCCCATGGCACCCAATTCGATTCAAGTGTTATCTTTGACAAGACAATAATCATATGAGTGGACTTTTCCAGTCCTTTTTTGATGGCGTTAACAACCTCATCAGGAGACTTATGCTCTATTGCAAGAATCGGATCATTTTCGTCAAAATAGACGTTAATACCTCTTTCCATTACATAATCAGAAAGATGTCTTGCGAAATCAGCATCTTCCTTTTTATGGCTAATGAATACACATGGTTTTGAAACTGAAGAAGAGAATGATTGCCTCTCACTCTCATTTAATTTTAAATAATTGCGTCCTCTTTCCATTTGATAAAAATCATTATTTGTAAATCACAGGGACGTTAATATCTATTCATCACACTCTCTGCCAGCAGATACACTCGTGTCCCGAGTGTTTGTGGCCAGCGGTCTGCAGGATTCTTGTCTAACGCTTCTGCTCTCGCTATCGCTACATCTACGTGCTCTATTAGCATTTTGGCATCGTAAGACGACTCATGATAGGAACCCATCTCTTGACGTAATCGTACCTTCAGATATGGATCAGCATTTTTCGACTTTCGGCGATTCTCCATCCATAATTGTTCTTCCTCCGCTGTCAGCAAAGTAGCATCCACCAGATGTAACAACAACCAAAGTTCGATGCAAGGATTACTCAGGGCAACGTGCATGAAGTTATCTTGAGCACATTCTGTAGCCACACGCGACAGCATCGCCTCAGTCCAACGATCTCTATCCACCACCAACCAAAGCTCATCATCAGACTCCAGTTCATAATGCCCTTTATAGTCGTTAAGTTGTTTCAACACATGTTCTGGACTGGAGTTGTTCTGTTCGTCCTCACTCCTTTCTAATATATGCACGTGCACGCGAGGGTTGGTATATTCCTTTGCTAACGCTTTAAAATATATCCGCTCGGTGTCTTTGCCCTCAGAGGCTATGACTATCAGGCGGGCGTCTCGAAATGCTTCGCGACGTTCACGCATCAAACTATTCCTACTTCGCATCGTCCCAATGAATATTATTCAGTTCGCCAAAGAACGGAATCGCTCCATAGCGACCATTCAGATAACCTTTCTGCACATTTTCCCTCGGCTTATACTCGCAGAGTGAAGACAAATGGCTTTCTCCTTTCTTGTCTTTTTCTACAAACCAGACTTCATCCTGACGGATAGGGGCGGTAGAAAGAAGATTGGACTCGTGTGTAGTGCATATTAGCTGCATTTGCGAATCGCTTTTAAGCAGGCTGTTGTACATCTCCAATAATTTCAATGTCAACATTGGATGCAAACTCCTATCGACCTCGTCAATCACATAGACCGCATCATTGGCACGCATATCTATAAGCATTGGAATGAAGTCGAACAAACGTGACGTTCCATCAGATTCTTCGAACATTTCGAATATATAGTCCGAGTTGCTGTCTTCCTTCTTGTGGATGGTTTTCAGCTCATGCCACTTCAGATTCTTCGACTTATCTTTTTCTGCAAAGATGAAG
>JAEEGH010017838.1_pt1 | contig 15072 bp, 9 predicted proteins | sample 9134181 | NCBI WGS metagenome assembly JAEEGH01 (sample SAMN16246544, study PRJNA631951) | gut metagenome | biome: gut microbiome; feature: rumen; material: DP-attached | host: Bos | place: Iran: Karaj | collected 2018-10 | reverse complement strand
TCGCAGGTCAGTTTAGCGGCTCTGCCGCGGTACGACAGCCTTAAACAAATCATTTCTTCAATGCTTCCTCAGCCTGTTTGATGGTGCCGCGCTCACCGTTGACAAAGGCGACGACGAAGGCGTCTTTGTAACCTAAAGAACGCAACTCGTTTTGGCGCTTGGTAGCCGCATCCTTGCTGGTGAACTTGCCTGAGACGTAGCGGAAAGCACCGTTGTATTCATAGACATCGACTTCTTTCACACCGCTGAAGGCCTTGTCGGTTGAGGAAACCTTTTTGTCGCGACTGGCAAACTGCACGGTGAAATAGGTGTTGCCGACATTGCTGTTGGAAGGCTTCTCACTGACTTCGGGCTGGCCCGAGGTGTGGTTCTCCGACTCAAACTCCCGCTTATACTCTTCAAAAGCACGGTAAAGTGCGAGCGCCATTTGGGTCTGGCCTTTCTCGGAGTTGAGGAATTGCTCTTCCTTGTTGTTGTTGATGAAGCCCAACTCCACGAGGATGCTCGGCATGGCCGTCTTCCAAAGCACCAGGAAACCAGCTTGTTGCACACCGCGGTCGTGGCGACCCACTTTTTTGCCAAACTGGTTCTGCACCTTGCCTGCCAAATCGAGGCTCTGGCTCTGGTAGAGGCTCTGCGTCAGCGAGAAGATGATGTAGGCCTCGGTGCTATTGGGATCGAAATTGTCGTAGGCATCGGTATTGTCTTCCAACAAGATAGCGGCATTCTCCTTCTTTGCGACGGCGAGGTTCTTCTCGTTTTTCGACTCACCCATCACAAAGGTCTCGGCGCCAGAGGCCGAGTTGGGCGTCTCCGTCGAATTGCAATGGATCGAGACAAACACATCGGCGTTGTTGCGGTTGGCAATGGCGGCGCGCTCACTCAATTCGATGAACTTGTCGGTCTTGCGCGTATAGATCACCTTCACGTCGGGGAGGTTCTCTTCGATATAGGCGCCAAACTTAAGCGCGACGGCCAGATTCAGCGCCTTCTCGGTCGTCACCTTGCCCAAGGCACCCGTGTCCTTGCCGCCATGACCTGCGTCGATGACGATGGTCTGTATCTTCTCACCCTTCTGCGCGATGGCACACAAAGGCAACAGAAAAATCAGGAAAAAAACACCAAATCGCGAAATCTTTCGTTCTATCATATTGATTCGTTTATTAATGCGCGAAGAAAAACTATCTTTGCAGCGGATTTCATTGCACAAAAGTAATCGTTTTCACGTTGACAAAACGCACGGCATATAAGAAATATTTTCCATCGGCAGCCCTTTTCTTGCTTGCCGTGATGCTTTTGTCGTTTTTTGGATGCAAGCAACTGTCTCATACTGAAAAAGATACCTATACCCTTGAGCCTCTAGCCGTTGACAGCGCAAGAGTCGTGCCAGAGCGCATCGTCGACACGATCACGATTGTGCAGGATAGCATCGTCGCGCCAGACACGGTGGCGGTTCTGGACTCCCTTCCCGTCACGGATTCCATCATGGTTGAGACGCAAGATGTTGCGTCTCTACAGGATTCGTTGCCTGCCGATACCATACGCCGCGTGACGCGCCGCCACATCACGCCACGCCGTTCCGAGTCGGCCATCGAGACGAAAGTCATCTGTTCGGCCGCCGACTCGTCGTATCGCGACATGAACAAGAAGAAGATCTACTATTACGGCAGCGCCAAAGCCCAATACGACGACATCACCCTTGAAGCCGACTACCTTGAATTCGACCTCGAGACCAGCACCTGCACAGCTCGCGGCGTCACCGACTCGTTGGGCAAAGTCAGCGGGCGCCCCGTCTTCAAGCAGGGCGAGTCGACCTTCGAGGCCATGGAGATGCAGTACAACTTCAAGTCGAAGAAGGGCATCATCACCAAGGTGTGGACCGAGGAGAGCGGCGGCTACCTGCACGGCGAGCGCATCAAGCGCATGGACGACAACACCATCCACATCCGCACGGGCGGCTACACCACCTGCGACCTCAAGGACCACCCCCACTACCAGTTCAAGTTCACCAAGGCCAAGGTCATCCCCGACGACAAAATCGTCACGGGCCCCATCTACATGACCATCGCCGACATCCCGCTGCCGCTGGCCCTGCCCTTCGCCATGATCCCCAACACGAAAGGCAAGAAGTCGGGCCTCATCATCCCCACCTACGGCGAGTCGGCCAACCGAGGATTCTACCTCGAAAACGGCGGCTACTACTGGGCCATCAACGACAACTACGACCTGCAAGTCTTAGGCGATATATACACCCGTGGCTCGTGGGGCATCAAGCCGACTTTCCGCTACAATAAGCGCTACCATTTTAATGGTTCTTTGGCATTGGGCTTCGCCGTCAACAAGATCGGCACAAAAGGTGCCGCCGACTACCAGGAGAGCAACGACTTCAAGATCCACTGGACCCACAAGCAGGACCCCAAGGCCCACCCACGGCGCAACTTCTCGGCCAACGTCAACATCGTGAGCTCTAACTTCAACAAATACAACGCCCAGACCGCCACCGACCAGCTGAGCAACACCTTCCAGTCGAGCATCAGCTACCAGACCAACTTCGCCGGCAAGGTCTACCTCACCCTCAACGCCAACCACAGCCAAAACACGCTGACACGCCAAGTGACCGCCTCGCTGCCCGAGATGACCCTGACCGTCAACACTTTCTACCCCCTGAAAAACGTCGGCAAGGCGGGCAAGAAACACTGGTACCAAAGCCTCAGCATGGGTTACACCATGAACGGCAAGGCCTACATCAACGACGCGGACACCGTGCTCTTCCGAGGCTTCAGCGATGACCTTGGTGCCTGGGCACGCACGATGATGCGCGACCACGTGCAGACCGGCATCTCGCACCGCCTCCCCATCAATGCCACCATCAAGTTGTTCAAGCACTTCTCGTGGACCAACAACCTGACCTTCAACGACTACATGTACTTCAAGCATGTCGAGAAGCAGTGGGTTGACACCGACTCGACGGGATTCCTGCAAACCGACACCATCCACGGCTTCCGCAACCTGGTCGACTTCAGCGCCAGCACCAACCTCACCACGAAGGTCTATGGCATGGTCAACTTCGCCAATGGTCCCATCCGTGCCATCCGTCATGTGTTCACGCCAACCATCGGCTTCACCTACCGACCCGACTTCAGCGACCCAAAATGGGGTGTCTACGGCTCCTACGTCGACGCCAACGGCAAGGAACAGGTCTACAACAAATACGAGCGAGCGCTCTACGGCACGCCATCACAAAGCCAACAGGGATTGCTCACCTATAACTTCGGCAACAACCTGGAGATCAAGGTACCCTCGAGCAGCGACACCATCACGGGCATCAAGAAAATCCCGATCCTGGAGTCGTTCAGCATCTCGGGCAACTACGATGTCACAAAAGACTCGGTCAACTTCTCCCCCGTCTCCATCAGCGGTCGCACCACCTTGTTCAAGAAACTGAGCATCAACTACAACAGCACCTGGGACCCCTATGCCGCCGACTCGTTGGGTCGCCGCATCAACCGCTTCGAGGTCGTCGACAACGGACGCCTCTTCCGCAAGACCGGCTCGTCGTGGCGCTTCGGCCTGAGCTACAGCTTCAACCAAAACGACCTCAAGAAACTGCAAGGCAAGAAAGGCAGCCAGGCCCTGCGTGACGAAATCAACGAGAACGCCAAGAAATCGGGCATGTTCGACCCCGACGAACTCAACGAGATCCTTGGCAACCCCAATGCATACATCGACTGGACCACGCCATGGTCGTTCTCGATCAACTACAACCTGACCTACACCACCTCGTTGGCCTACGCCGCCTTCATGGGCATCGCCACCAACACGGTTGTGCATACCATCGGCGTCAACGGCAACGTCAACATCACGCCCAAATGGAAGGTCACCTTCTCGTCGGGCTGGGACTTCGTGAACAACAAGATCACCTACACCAACCTCAGCGTCTACCGCGACCTGCACTGCTGGGAGATGCGCTTCAACTGGATCCCCATCGGAAGCTACAAGAGCTGGAACTTCACCATCAACGTGAAGGCGCAGGCGTTGAAGGACCTCAAATACGAAAAGAAGAAAGATTTCAGGGATAACTAGAGATTCCCTGACGGGAATGGAGTTAGTGTCCTGTTATGCTGCGGCGGCATGTGGCGTTCACCGTCGGTAGGCGTTATTTGCCGCCGCGGTATACAAAAAAATGGCTCTCCATTCCCGAAGGGAATCTCAAATAGTATTGTAATAATCTTGAAAATTACTATTTTTGTAGCCTCAAATCTCATAAAAATAAACGTCTATGAAAAAAGTATTTACCCTCATTCTCGCGCTGGTCATCGGTTTTGGCCTGAAAGCGCAATGCCCCCTCACGCAAGCCGTCGACTTCACGGCTACCGACTGCCATGGCACCGAAGTCCACCTGTTCGACATCCTCGACGGTGGTCAAGCCGTGCTCATCGACTTCTTCTTCACCTCTTGCGGCCCTTGCCAGCAGGCTACCCCGAAGATTGTTGAGTCGTATTATTCCATGGGCTGCAACATGCACGACGTGTTCTATATGGAAATCTCCGACCGCGACAGCGATGCAGCCTGCCAAACTTGGGCTACCAACTATGGCGTGGAATATCCCACCATTAGCGGTGCTGCCGGTGGTGCCGGTATCTGCAACACCTATCAAATCGGTGCTTTCCCCACCGTCATCCTCATCATGCCTAACCATGAGATTGTCATCCAAGACCTGTGGCCCATCAGCAACGCCCAGACTGTCATCAGTGCCTTGGAGCAACACGGGCTGCAACAGCACGACTGCACTGCTCCGAGCTACGACCCGCAGGTGGCCCTCACCATCGACGAGGTGACTGCCAACAGCATCACGGCCACCTTCACGCCTAACCAAGACTGCGCCTCGTATTACTATCTGTATGGCTCCGAAGCTCAGTTTATGGAATGGGTCTCCATCTTCGGTCAAGACCTCATCGCCATTATTGAAGAGTACGGAGTGGTTGAGACCACTGCGCAGACCCTCGTCTTCGACGACATCCTTCCTGCAACGGAATACGCTGTTGTGGCTCTCCCCGTCGACCCAAACGGAGACTACGGCGATTATGCCTACGAACTCGTCACCACCCCGGCCTTGCCGTTTGACGAGACCTTGACTTTCAGCATGGATACCGTTATGCTGCCTTACTGCGAAATCACTTGGATTACGGTTTACAACAACACTGCAGAAGATGCCACCATTGTGAAGATCTGCGACGACTTATATGAATTAAACTTCTACAATGGTCCTGAAGCCATTCCTTCATGCGAAGAAATAGAGCTTACCATTCCGCAAGGCGGCGCCATTGAACTTGGCATCGAGTGCTGCGTGACCGGCAGGAACATCGTTCCCAATGTCGTCACCATTGCGAGCAACCTGCCTGACGCACAATTCGTGGTCATGGTCGACGACACCTGGTCCGTCGGAGAGAACGCAACCTTCGCCTCCCTCTTCCCCAACCCCGCCAACGAAAGCGTGACCCTGAAGGGCGAAAACCTCGGCAAGGTATACATCTATAACGCCATCGGCCAGAAGGTGAATGAATTCGAGGCCAACGGCAACGAGCTCAACATCAACACGAGCAGCTACGAAAACGGCATTTATGTCGTCAAGGCCGGAGAGAAGGCTATGCGTTTTGTGGTAAGACACTGATTTATGAAGATCCTCATCCTTCGTTCCTCGTTTCAGACGGATGATTTCGTCAGAAACGAATATGCCGACCTGATCCAAAGGCTGGAAAAGGAATGCCAGGCTGAAATCAATATCATCGGTGACGAATTTGTAGAGACGCACGGCCGTGCGTCTCTACAATCGTTACCCGATGCTTTCATGATTGCCACCGGCGGCGTCGAGAACCTGTTCAAACGCATTTGGGCGGCCCTCGATATGGAGACCCTATGTTCTCCAAAACACCCGAAAACCGTCACCATGATCGCCGACGGGCGCAACAATTCCTTGGCTGCCGCCTTGGAGATATTGACCTATCTCGGCAACAATGGCGCGGAAGGAAGGATTTTGCATGGGACGAATGAGGAGATCGTTTCTGCCCTATTGGAGACGCACGGCTGTGCGTCTCTACAGGGCAGAATCGGGTTGTTCGGCCAACCCTCCGATTGGCTCATCGCCAGCGGCGTGGACCGAGATTTTCTTTTGCAACGCTACGGCATCGAGACCGTCGACATCGACCTGCAGCGCCTCATCGACGGCATCAAAGCCATTCCGCAAACCGAGGCCTTGAAGATGACTGAAGGCATCGTGAAGCGCATGAAGGCCTTCATAGAGCCTTCGGGTGTCGATATGATGGAGGCGGCCAAGGCCTATTTGGTCATTAAAAAGATTTGTCAAGAAGAACGTTTGGATGCCATGACCATCCGTTGTTTCGACATCGTGAAAGCCTGCGGCACGACGAGCTGTTTGGCTTTGGCCCTGCTCAACGACGAAGGCATCGTGGCAGGCTGCGAAGGCGACATGCAGACGTTGATGAGCATGTATCTGGCCAAACGTTTGTGCGACGAGGTGGCTTTCATGGCAAACCCGTCACAGCTCACCGACCAATCGTCCATGTTGGCGCATTGCACCATCCCACTGACGATGTGCGATGAGACAACGATACGTTCGCATTTCGAATCATCCATTGGCGTGGCCATCCAAGGGATGTTGCCTCTCACCGACTACACCTTATTTAAATGGGGTGGCTCCAAGCTCGACCGCTTTTTTGTCACCGAAGCGCAAGCCGTCGAAACGCCATACAGCAACCATTTCTGTCGCACACAAATCACACTCAACGTGAACCTGAAGCCTTATCTGCTCCAGCATTCCATCGGCAACCACCACGTCATCATCCGTGGACGGCATGCCGATCAAATCTGGCAGTTTATGCTAGAGAACGATATTGTTGAATGCAAAATGTAGGATGATGAATGCATAATTATACAAGTGATGCTGGGCTTCGCCCCCTCATTCTGCATTCTACATTCTTAATTCAGCATTCAAAACGTGTAGCCGAATGAGAAATAAGCTCCAAAACGGTTTTCTGAGTATCTATTTGCCCAATGCGCTGTCAGCGAGATGGGACCCAAAGGACTTTTGTAGGAATACTTCAAGCCCGCACCATGTACTTCAACTAACTTAAGCTCGTCCTCATACGGCATTAGAGGTACCACACCCCAATCCATCATGACATTGTACATGGCTGTCAGATAGTGGTTTCCATAAAAGTTATAACGCAAGTCGACACGAAGCACGCTGGCATTGTCGTCCGCCACCTCCACAGCACCAAAACCGATGAAAGGCATTTGGTCATCAAGATGGCGCCCTGGAACCTCGCTGCCATAAATACTCCACAAGTTGAAATAACCGGGAATACCAGTCACATAACGGCCATACACTTGAGGAATGATGGTGAATCTCCCACCACCTGGTGTGATGTAGGATTGCAAATTGTATGCGAGATCGAAGTATCCGCTTTGTGTAACATACTCCTCTCCAGTTTGGTGACTCAAATTAAAATGATAACGACCTGTTACGCTTGCCTTGATGCCATGGTTGGCAAAATAGGCATCATCAAGATTGTCGAATTCCATGTTGACAAACGGAGTAACCAGTTTGTTGGGCACAAAGATGATGGAATCAAATGCATTACCTTCTATCGAGGAAAGATCAAATGTCGTACTGGCGAATGATACGCCGACCTTGGTACTAAAGTTGAGCAGATGAAACTGTGAAATATAGGCGCTTAGCTTATTCTGCTGGTAACTCAGATTGAACATTTTGCCCACGGTAGCCGTCGTCCTGAAATGCTCGTTGCGGAAATCGTAAGCCACGTTAAAGTTGGCCACAGATGGCACGGCGTATGTATAGGTGAGATTGATTTTGGGGTTATAGCTAAGCTTGAAATTCGCGTTCAACTTCGAGCCTTTGAATCTCTTCTCATTGAGACCGATTTTGAGCAACAATGCAGCGCCTTCCTCAGTATCATAACGCACACCCAAGCCGAAGACATGGGGCTTGGCAGGCTTCATGTTGACAGTCAAGTCGTAGGCATCCGAAAGCTGGTGGTTCCAATGCGAAGAATCGCTTTCCTTGATTTGGTAAGTGATTTCGTCGAAACTGCCCGTGCCTCGAAACACCTTCATCGCCTGTTCGAGGTCGTCTTGAGAGTATTTATTGCCGTCTACAAGTTTGCCTTTGCGAGTGAGCCAGCGGCTGTCGCGAGGGCTCACGTTGTTGATGGTGATGCTTCTGAGAAGAACGGATTCCTGTTTCAGGTTCTTGGCACGGGGCGCACGCAGCGTCTTGCCGACGGGATGACCCGCCGAGGCATCCACAGCCTGTTTGACGGCCAACAGTTGGTCGTGGAAGCCATTGGCACTCTTGTAGCCTCGGCTTACCAATGTGTCGATGGCCTCGGGCGTAAAGCTGAGCATCCCGAAACCGCTGATGTCGGGGATGATGTGGACAGTACACATGGAACGGTTATCCACACGCTTGGCGCTCGTACTATTGGTGACCAGACGGGCAAACAACTGTGGCAGTGACTTGAGGTCGGCGATGGTGACGTCTTTGTTCGAAGTGACCTCAACGCCGATGATGATGTCGGCGCCCATATCCTTTAGCACATCGGCCGGGAAGTTGTTCACCAAGCCGCCGTCGACCAACAACTTATCGCCTATCGCGACAGGCGAAAACAGGCCAGGAATGGCCATGCTGGCACGCATAGCCGCAGGCACGCTACCACTACGCAACACAACCTCGTCGCCCGTAATCATGTCGGTGGCAACGCAGGCAAACGGAATGGGCAGGTCGTTGAAGTCCATCTCCTCCTGATAACCGACGCACAGGTTGTTGAACAGGTTGATGAGCGAACTGTTGTTGACGTAGGCACTTGGCAACTGGCTGATAAACGAGGAATTGGGGTCACGGTCGAAGAGGCTCTCGAGGCTGAAAGGCACATTGAGCACCATAGTGGCATTGCGCAACCTTGCCTCTTCCGACATCATGGATCGGTCGATTTTGTTGCCGATGTATTCCGACCAGTCCATGCTTGCAATGAGCTGAGTGAGTTCGTCGGGCGTATAGCCCAAGGCATACAAGCCGCCGATGATGGAGCCCATGCTCGTACCAGCCACATAATCGACGGGGATGCCCATGTCCTCGATGTATTTCAAGACCCCGATGTGGGAAGCACCCTTGGCACCGCCACCACCTAATACCACACCCACTTTGAGGCGCGGCGGGCGGATGGTATCATTGTGGGCGTTCATGGCAAAGGATGCCAATAGGAGTGCGATAAGCAAACATACTTTTTTCATTTTCATAGGATTTTAAAACGGCAAAAGTACGTTTTTTTCGGCAAAGCGCACCCCTTTGTGAATCAAAACGTATATCCGAATGAGAAATACGCTCCGAAAAGGCTTCCAATATAAGTATTAGACCAATGTGCCGTAAGTGAGATGGGACCTATTGGGCTATCGTAGGAATATTTCAATCCAGCACCTTGCAAATCAAAATCAAACACATCGGAAAGAGTTGCATCAGCATAGGCCAAATTACCCGGATAAGCAACCATATTGTACATGGCAGTCAGATAATGGTTCCCATAGAAATTGTAGCGCAAGTCCAAACGTAACACAGTGGTATTTTCACCAGAGTGTTCCACCGTGGTAAGTCCGATAAAAGGCATCTGTTCCTCAAAATGACGGCCTGCCACTTCCCCACCATACAAATTCCACAAATTGTAATACATAGCTAATCCAGAGATATAGCGTCCATACACTTGAGGAATGATAGTTAAGCGCCAGTCACCAGGAGTGATATAAGATTGGAAGGCGTAGGCAAGTTCAAAGTACTTTCCACTAAATTCTTTATTCCTTTCGGGAGTCACGTCTATATTATAACGTCCTGTAAGTCGTGCCTTGATACCATGTTTGGCAAAATAGTCATCGTCCAGATTATCATAGCCAAAAGTGACAAAAGGTGTAAGTAGCCTATTATGCGTATATACAACTGAATCCATGGAGCTACCCTCCATAGAGCTAAGGTCGTAAGTGGTACTGGTATAAGACAACCCTGCCTGAGCACTGATGTCAAGCAGATGGAACTGTGAGATGTAACCACTCAATTTTTGCTGATGATACCGCATATTGACGCCTCTGTTTGCATCATTCATCATCATCCTAAAATGCTCATTACGAAAGTCGTAGGCAAGGTTGAAATTGGCCAATGAAGACCTCGAATACGTGTAAGTCAGGTTGAGACGGGGATTATAGCTCAGTTTGGCGCTGAAACCGAGCTTCCAACCGTTGAACTTCTTCGCATTCAAGCCAATATTGAGTAACAATGCAGCACCTTCATCGGTGTCATAACGAACGCCCATGCCAAAAAGATGAGGTTGGGCTGGTTTCACCTTGACCCTCAAGTCGTAGCCATCCGAAAGTTGATTGTCCCAATGAATGGAGTCGCTTTCCTTGACCTGATAGGTGATTTCATCATAGCAACCCGTGCCACGAAAAATCTTCATGGCATTTTCGATGTCTTCTTCTTTATAACGATTCCCTACTTTCAGATTGCCCTTACGAATGAGCCAGCGGCTATCCCGATCGCTTACATTGTCGATGGTGATGGATTGGATGAGCACAGGATCTTTGGCCAAATTATATGCATGAGGTGCATGAAGTGTTTTGTTTACAGGATGGCCTGCCGAAGCATCCACGGCCTTTTTGATGGACAACAGCTGGTCATGAAAATCGTTAGCACGTTTATAGCCCCTGTTCACCAAAGTATCGATGGCCTCGGGAGTGAAACTCAACATACCGAATCCACTAATGTCGGGAATGATATGGATATCGCATAATTCACGGTTTTTCTCTCTTTTGTTACTTGTGCTAGTGATGAGCAGACGTGCAAATACTTGGGGCAAGGACTTCAAATCATTAATCGTGACGGCCTTCGTGGATGTGACTTCAACACCAATAATAATGTCGGCACCCATATCTTTGAGCACATCGGCGGGAAAGTTATTCACCAAGCCACCATCAACCAGCACCTTGTCGCCAATTTCAACGGGCGAGAACACACCTGGTATGGCCATGCTGGCTCGCATAGCATTAGGCACGCTTCCATTACGCAATACCACTTCCTTACCCGTAATCATATCCGTGGCTACGCAAGCGAAAGGAATGGGCAAATCGTTAAAATCCATCTCCTCTTGATAACCGACACACAAGTCGTTAAACAAGTTGATGAGCGAACTGTTGTTGACATACGCACTTGGCAACTGGCTGATAAATGACGAGTTGGGGTTACTGTCAAAAAGGCTTTCATGGCTGAAAGGCACTTGAAGCAATAAAGTGCTGTTGCGTTGTCTCATCTCTTCCGACATCATGGGGCGGTCAATCTTGTTGCCGATATATTGCGACCAATCTATGTTGGAAATCAGTTGGGTGAGTTCGTCGGGAGTGTAACCCATGGCATAAAAACCGCCAATGATGGAACCCATGCTGGTGCCTGCCACATAATCAACAGGGATGCCCATCTCTTCGATGTATTTCAACACACCAATATGGGTAGCACCTTTGGCACCACCACCACCTAAAACCACGCCCACTTTGAGACGGGGAGGACGAATGGTATCGTTTTGGGCTTGAAGCATCAACGAAGCCAACATCAAAAGGATAATCAAGTAAAGCTTTTTCATTTTTCCGGAATTAGGGTGATAAAACGCGCAAAAATAAGGTTTTTCGGTAAAACAACATAAAAAAGAAAGCCGCTCTTTGAGCGGCCTTCCATTACCCCAAAAGTTCATTTGAGTGAACAAGAACGATTATTTCTTCTTCAATTTACCCAAACGAGCGGTCACCTTATAGGTGGTCTTTGAGTAGATGTCAGTGCCAAGAATCGGGGCGTGACGGTGGGATTCCACTTGTGGATAGACCACTACGTCATAGCCCGGGTTCTTTTGCATCAGGTTAAACAGAGCGTAATTGGAACCATCGGGAATGATTGTTCCGATGTAAGGAACGGCGGTGCCGAAGTCGGAAGTGGTACCGATTTCCTCGGTGCCGAAGAGGTGTTGCCAGTCGATGCCGATCACACGGACGACGGTGGCTTCACCAGTCACTTGATCAGAGAGGGTGAAGTCGTCAGCATGATACTCAACATAGGCTTCGGGACTCTTCATGCTGTGGCGGTAAGTGTTGCAGCTCGCCATGAACAACAAGGCGATACCGCAAATCAGTAACAGTCTGAATTTTTTCATGATTCTTTGATTTTAGTTAATTGATTTAGTTAATTATGTGATTATTAATGGGGTCATTTTTTGAAGTTGCCAGAAAAGCTAATGGTTCCATAGATGGCATGGCTTGTGGCCATGGCACCGATTTCGAGGAACTCGATGGGCCTGACCATCAGTCCCGCTCCATAGTTGAAGTGGTTATTGATGCCATCGCGCTCATAGTCGTGATAGATGCGGTGATCTTCCGAATCCACCCCGATGGAGTTTCCGATGGTTCTTCCCCAAGTCTCGTTGCTGTAACCTATCACCGGGGTCAGAAAGAGCCACGAAAGCACTGGAATCTGATAACCAACATTGATGGTGAGGGCTGTGTGGTCGGGATACTCATTAAAAGTAATCTTTCTGTCCCAGCGATGCTCGGGGTTCTGATAGATGAAGTCGAGATATAGGCCAGCAAAAGAGAAGTTGGCGCCGATGCCGAAGCCGGCATACTCCTTGTTGATGCCACTGCCGTTGAAGTCATAGCCAACACACCCTAAGTTTAAACCGATAGAGGCACGTTGGTTGTTCGAGAAATCGAACCATTGCGCCTTGGCACTGCCCACCAATAGGGCTAACATTGCCACGAGAAAAAACGTTTTTTTGTTCATTTTTGTGTCCTTTATAAAGATAAGGGAGCCTCGAACGAGGCCCCCTATTAATATGGTATTACATCATCAGGAACGACATCATCACACCAGCTGCAACGGCTGAGCCGATAACGCCGGAGACGTTCGGAGCCATGGCGTGCATGAGCAGGTGGTTCGACGGGTCGTATTTCTGACCTTCCACTTCGACGACGCGGGCACTGTCTGGCACAGCCGAAACGCCAGCGGCACCAATCATCGGGTTGATCTTCTCCTTCAAGAAGAGGTTCATGAACTTGGCACCGAGCAAACCGCCAGCGGTGGCCACGCAGAACGAAAGGGCACCGAGGACGAAGATCTCAATGGAGCTCATGGTCAGGAACACGGAGGCTTGCGTTGAAGCACCCACCGTGAGACCCAGAATCATGGTCACGATGTCAATCAAAGGATTGGAGGCGGTGTTTTGCAAACGCTTCACCACTCCCGACTCCTTGATGATATTGCCGAAGAACAGCATTCCTAACAGCGGCAGGGCCGTGGGGCTGATGAAGGTGGTCAGGATGAGGCCGACGACGGGGAACATGATCTTTTCGGTCTTGTTCACCATACGCGGGGCGCGCATCTTGATGAGGCGTTCTTCCTTGGTGGTCAGCAGACGGATGATAGGCGGCTGGATCACGGGCACCAAAGCCATGTAGGAATAGGCTGCGATGGCGATGGGGCCGATGAGGTTGCGCGTGCCGTTCATACCGTTGGCCAAACGCGACGAGAGGAAGATGGCGGTGGGACCGTCGGCACCACCGATGATGCCGATGGCACCAGCCTCACGCAGGTTGAAACCAAGATACAAGGCTCCGATGAAGGTGAGGAACACACCCAACTGGGCGGCTGCGCCGAGGATCATCAGCTTGGGGTTGGCGATGAGCGACGAGAAGTCGGTCATGGCGCCGATGCCCAAGAAAATCAAGGGCGGATACACACCCGAGGTCACACCGAAGTACAGGTAGTTCAACACGCTGCCCTTCTGGTAAAGACCGGTTTGCAGGTTGAGTTCTCCGCTTTGGAACACTTCGTTCAAGAAGGCTTTCACGTTCTCCACTTCGGTGGCAGCCAAGCCGTATTCAGTCAGTTTCAAGTGGTCAACTTGTTTGATGGCTTCGCTCAACACCATGTGTTTGTTGCCGTCGCCGTCAAAGATGGTGAGCAGCATGGCCTTGGCTGTATCCAAGTCAAAATTGTAAGCCCCTGAGGCTATGGCGTTTTGCGCAAAGTCGATGGCTTCTTGGAGCGTGACGCCCGTGCCTTGGAAGAACGGGATGTTACCGCAAATGATACCCGTGCCAATCGGGATGAGCAGCATGGGTTCAAACTCGAAACGGACGGCCAGGAAGATGAAGAGGATACCCACCAGAATCATGATGAGGTTACCGATCTTGCAATTGCGGAAGCCCGTGAGCAGCCAGAAGTTGCCCAAGCCTTCCTTCAAGCGTTCGTTGGTCGTCATTTCCTTCACTTCGGCCTTGCCGGTAGCTTGCACCTTGGCATTTTTGCTTTCCAAAGCGGTCACACGGCGGTCCAAGCTTTGCATTTGCTGTCCAAGTTCGGCCGTCTTTGCCGATTCGGCCACGACAGCGTCAGCGATTTCGGCCAACTGGGCGTTGCTTTGCTCAGCGGTCATCTCGCTCACCTGCTCGGTCTTCGCGAGGTCGGCGACCTTGGTGGCGAACATCGGGTTGTTGACAACCAGCATGTTCAGCAGCATCAGGAGCACCAACGAACCGATGATGACCGCAGGTTTTCTGTAGATACTTTTCTTGCCTAACATGACCTTATCCGATTACGATTAAAGTATCACCTTGGAGCACATTGTCGCCCTGGCGGCAGTTGATGGCGGTGATGGTACCGTCAGCTTCGGCCAGCAGGTTGTTTTCCATCTTCATGGCTTCGTACATAAGCAACTTGTCGCCCTTCTTAACGGCGTCGCCTTGCTTGACGAAGATCTGCATGATGGTTCCAGGAAGCGGAGCGGCCATCTTGTAGCCGGCACCACCTGCAGCAGCGGCCGGTCTCGGAGCGGCACTCTGGGCAGGAGCGCTGGCGGCGGGCTTGGCGGCCGGACGGGCCACGGGAGCGATCACCGGAGCGGCTTGCTCTTCCATCTCCACTTGATATTCAGTGCCATTCACATTGACGGT
>JAEEGH010017837.1_pt1 | contig 15073 bp, 10 predicted proteins | sample 9134181 | NCBI WGS metagenome assembly JAEEGH01 (sample SAMN16246544, study PRJNA631951) | gut metagenome | biome: gut microbiome; feature: rumen; material: DP-attached | host: Bos | place: Iran: Karaj | collected 2018-10 | reverse complement strand
TAACCCAGTAGAAGTGCGGTTTTCACTGTACTTTTTTTGTGTTATCTTTAGATGTGGAATAATAGGAAACAGCATTAAAGAGGTAATTTAATGATATTTGATACACATGCTCATTACGATGATCCGCAGTTTGATGAGGACCGCACAGAGCTCCTCACAGGCATGAAGGATGCGGGGATCGATCATATAGTAAATATAGGTGCCAACCTGGAGACTTCACGTAACAGCCTGGCACTGGCACATGAATATGACTTTGTTTATGCAGCAGTAGGAGTTCATCCCAGTGATGTGGAGGAACTTGATGACCAAAAGCTTGAGGAATTAAGACTTTTAAGCCGCGATGACAGATGCGTTGCCATAGGAGAGATTGGCCTTGATTATCATTGGCCCGAGCCCGGAAGGGACCTTCAGCAGCACTGGTTTAGAAAGCAGCTTGAGCTTGCCAGGGAGGAGAAGCTTCCTGTTGTCATCCACTCAAGAGACGCAGCCGCAGATACCCTTCAGATCCTTAAGGAAGCAGGCGGCGCCGTGACAGGAGGCGTGGTTCACTGCTTTTCTTATTCCGCCGAGGTGGCCAGGCAATGCGCCGATATGGGCTTCTTTATCGGAGTGGGAGGAGTGATAACCTTCAAGAACGGAAGAAAACTGCGTGAAGCGGTAGATCAGCTTCCTCTTGAGAAGATCCTTCTGGAAACAGATTGCCCCTACCTGGCACCCGAGCCCCACAGGGGACACCGCAACAGCTCTTTTAACCTGCCCCTTGTGGTAGAAGCAGTGGCAGAACTTAAGGGAGTCAGCCCGGAGGAGGTCATCAGAATTACTGAAGAGAACGCCAAACGGATGTACAATATGCAGATGGCATGATGGAGATGATAATATGGCATATTTAGGTAACAGCGCCAGGACCAAAGAAATACTGAATAAATACGGCATGTCTGCCAAGAAGAAATTCGGTCAGAACTTCCTTATAGACAGTAATGTCCTTGAGGGAATCGTTGAGGCTGCAGGAGTGACCGCAGATGACTGCGTTCTGGAGATAGGACCGGGAATCGGAAGTCTCACTCAGTACTTGGCAGAGGCAGCAGGACGTGTGGTGGCAGTCGAGATTGACAAGAGCCTTCTTAAGGTCCTTGATGACACCCTGTCTGAGTATAACAACGTCACTGTTATAAATGAGGACATCCTCAAGGTTGATATAGAGGAGATTGCCAATAAGTACAACGGAGGGCGCCCCATGAAGGTGGTGGCCAACCTTCCCTATTACATAACCACACCTATTATAATGAAACTCTTTGAGAGCAACGCTCCCCTTGAGAGCATAACCGTCATGGTTCAGAAGGAAGTGGCAGATCGCATGGTGGAGGGCCCCGGAAGCAAGGACTACGGCTCACTTTCACTGGCTATTGCCTACTATGCCAATGCAATTGACGTTATGACGGTTCCGCCCAGCAGCTTTATCCCTCAGCCGGGTGTGGGCTCTGCCGTGGTCAAGCTTGAAAAGTACGACAGTCCCAAGGTCAGCGTAAGAGACAGCAAGTATATGTTCGAGATCATTCGTACCTCCTTTAATCAGAGGAGGAAGACCATCTCCAACTCCCTGTCCAACAACCCTTCCCTGGGGGTTTCCAGACAGGAAGTGCAAGATGCCTTAGTCAGCATGGGGATTGACGAGAGGGCAAGGGGAGAAATACTGAGTCTTGAGCAGTTTGCAGAGCTCTCAGATATTTTACAAAGCAGGGGCACTATGTTAAACTAACTACTAGATATAGTGTATTTTGCACCAAAGAGGTGGATATTTTGGATAAAGTCGAATACAAAATTCGAGCCGATGAAATAAAGGCTTTGATTGGGGAAAACAGATTTGCTGAAGCGGTGAAGATTGCAGACACTATCGACTGGAAACGAGTTAAGAGTGTCCAAATGTTGTGCACCATAAGCGATCTTTACAAGATAAACAGAAGATACACTGAGAGCCGCGATGTTCTGCTGATGGCCTATGACAGACATCCCACAGGCCGCGCAATAGTTTATTCACTTTGCGAGCTGGCCATCAAGATGGGAGAATTCGTTCAGGCCGTTGAATACTACAAGGAATTCGTCAGGATCGCGCCCAGAGATACAGGCAGATATATATTACAGTACAAGCTGTATGAGGCACAGGAGGTCAGCCTTGAGGAGAGGATAGCAGTCCTTGAGGAATTCAAAAAGCATGACTACCGCGAGAGATGGGCTTATGAGCTTGCTTACCTCTACCATCGCGTTGGTCTTACCACCGAGTGCATCGAAGAGTGCGACGAAATGTTCCTGTGGTTTGGCGAGGGCAGATATGTGATGAAGGCCCTGGAACTCAAGGCGCTCCACGAGCCACTTTCTCCCGAGCAACAGGACAGATATTTAAGATACAAGCAGAGCCACGGCGGAACAATAGATCCTTCCATAGTTTCAGAGAAGGATGAAGTGGGCAAGGATGAGACCAGAACCGTCGAGATCAAGCAGCCCACCAAGGAGATGCCTCCTATCACGGATTCAGTCATAGAGGCCTTCAACAACAATGAGCTTCCGCAGGAAGACCTCGGGGAGACCAGAGAGTTCGTTCCAAGGCAGCCCGACCCGGATGAGATAGTTTATCCTCACATCAGCGAGATCAAGGAACCCTCTGTTGATGTGAGCACTTTTAATACCATGAATCTTCAGGAGTCACTGGCAGAGAGCCTCAGAGAGGTCATCGGCCAGGATGACGCAGGCCTTGCAACGGGGCAGGAAGAGCAGCCGCAGGTCAAGCCCATCACATCCGAGATTTATGATGAGGACACCGTTTCACAGGACAGCGGCGCTATGCAGGAGCTTCGCATGGACTTCGATACCGGAGAGGTATTTGTAGCCGGTCAGGAAGCTTCCGGGGCAAAAGAGCTGTCTCCCGAGCCTGACCTTTATGAAGAGCCGGAGCCTGCGCCCCGACATGAGGTTGTTGAGCCTCAGCTTAACATAGACATTAAGTACGGCGGCAACGGACCTATCCTTGGAGAGCAGAAATTCTACGAGGAGAAACCCCTTGAAGATGAAGTTCCCGGAGCAGTCATCCATCCCAACGCAAGCTATCAGATGCACAATCACTTTGAGAGCATGCTTGCCCAGGATTATGACGGCCAGATCAGTATGGCGGTAGAGCCTGAGCCTGAGGTTGAAAAGCAGATCACAGGCCAGATCAGTATCGCCGAGTACATGGAGAACTGGGAGAAATACAAGCAAGAACAACAGCAGAAGCAGTTTGAGAGAGTTAAGCAGAGAGTTGCCAGTGAGACCGGCGACATGTTTGCCGACTTTGATGAGAAGACCAAGGCCGGTCTTCAGGAGAGAATAGAGAAGGCCATCACCGATGCCATTAAAAAGGAGAGCTATGAAAAGGCTTCCGGAAGAGGTGACTGGTCTGTTAAGCGCGAGGATGTCATCAGCGCAGCAGTGGATGAAGTAATTGAAGAAGCTGCAGCCGATGATGAGTCCATTCTTGAGGGCAACGGCGCTTCCGATGATATTGATATTGAAGAAGAGACCCTTGAGGACGTAGGAACAGATACCAACGGACTTCCTATCGCCCAGATAGAAAGAGAGATAAAAGAAGACGTTCAGGAGGAAGAAGCTCCTGAGACTGTTGAGGAAGAGATCTCAGAAGAGACAGCAGAAGAGACTTCAGAAGAAACACCGGAAGAATCTTCAGAAAAAGAAACAACTGAGGCCGCTGCAGAGGATACCAAAGAGGAAACAGAAGAGGACACTCCGGAAGAAGAAGCTACAGAAGAGCCTGAGGAGAAATCTGAAGAAGCTCCCGATGAAGCATCCGAAGAGGAGCAGGAATCTGACGAGGATTCCGATGAGGATGAGCCTGCAGAAGAAAAAGCTTCCGCTCTAGAGCCCGCCAAGGACGAGGCCCCCCAAAAAGAGGATAAGCCCAAGTCCGACAGAAAGCATCACCATATCGGAAACAGAGAACTTGAAGAGCGCGTAAGAACCATGACTCCCGAGGAGAAGGAGCTCTTTGGCCCTTACATTCATCATAAGAAATCAAGACGTCAGATCATCAACGCCATCGACAACCTCAGCATGGATGCCCTTACAGGCAATGTTGTGGTAACGGGAGAAGAGGGCGCCGGCACCGTGAACCTGGCCAAGGGACTTATCAAGGCCATGCAGGCATCCGACTCCAACTTCAGCGGCAAGGTGGCCAAGATCACAGCCAACACCCTGAACAAGAAGAGCACCGCCAGCATCTTTGATAAGCTTGCCAACGGAGCGCTTATCATTCAGAGAGCCGCAGATCTGCAGCCTGAGACCGTAAGCGAGCTTCTTAAGATCCTTCAGCAGGAGAACAAGGGGCTGGTACTTGTTATGGAAGATACCAAAGAGGACATGGACAGATTCCTGGACAAGAACCCTGCGCTCAAGCAGAGCTTTAATGTCAGAGTAGACATAGAGGCCCTGGATGATGATTCACTGGTGGCTTATGCCAAGCAGTACGCCCTTGAAAGGGAATACTCTATCGACAACCTGGGTATTCTTGCGCTCCACACCAGGATTTCCGAGAGACAGACACTGGATCATGACGTGACTGTATCCGAAGTTAAGGATATTGTCGATGATGCCATCTATTATGCCGAGAAGCACACCGTAGGCCACTTTGTGGATGTACTGGTGCGCAAGAGGTACGATGAGAATGACATGATAATCCTTAGAGAAAAAGACTTTATGCATGATTAAATTTACATAAGAGGGGGATCTATGAGTCAAAAGGTTTTTATTTCTCAAGATGATGAGTACTTATTTGGACAGGGTACTCATTATGATATATATGACAAACTGGGGGCACATCCATCAGAGGAGAAGGGCAAAAAAGGCTTCTTCTTCGCCGTATGGGCACCCAATGCGGCAGATGTTCATGTGGTAGGAGACTTTAACGGATGGGATGAGAACGCTCATCAGATGAAGCGTACCTCCACCGGCAACATCTGGACAATCTTTATCCCCGGAGTGGGAATCGGTTCCTTATACAAATACCTGATCACAACCGCGGACGGAAGGAAGCTCTACAAGGCAGATCCCTACGCCAATTTTGCTGAGCTTAGGCCCGGCAACGCATCAAGGACCACAGACCTTTCAGGATTCAAGTGGTCTGATTCAAGCTGGTACGACAGCATCAAGGGCAAGGACATGAAACGTATGCCTATTGCCATCTACGAGTGCCACATCGGCTCCTGGATGAAACATCCCGACGGAACCGAGGACGGATTCTACACCTACAGACAATTTGCCGACAGGATCGTGGAATACCTCAAGGAAATGAAATATACCCATATCGAGCTCATAGGCATAGCGGAGCATCCCTTTGACGGATCCTGGGGCTACCAGGTTACAGGCTACTATGCGCCTACATCCAGATATGGTGAACCTACAGACTTCATGTATCTTGTAAACAAGCTTCACAAGAACGGCATCGGCGTTATCCTTGACTGGGTACCCGCCCACTTCTGCCCCGACGAATTCGGCCTGGCATGCTTTGACGGAAGCTGCATTTACGAGCATCCGGACCCAAGAAAGGGCGAGCATCCCGACTGGGGAACCAAGATCTTTAATCTTGAAAAGCCCGAGGTCAAGAACTTCCTTATTGCCAATGCTTTATTCTGGATCCGCAAGTTCCATATTGACGGCCTGAGAGTAGATGCCGTGGCTTCCATGCTCTACCTTGACTACGGCAAGAGGGACGGCCAGTGGGTTCCCAACAAGTACGGTGATAACAAGAACCTTGAAGCCATTGAATTCTTCAAGCATTTTAACAGCGTTGTGAGAGGCACATATCCCGAGATCCTCACAATCGCAGAAGAATCCACCGCCTGGCCTAAGGTTACAGCGCCTCCGGAAGAGGACGGACTGGGCTTTGCCTTCAAGTGGAACATGGGATGGATGCACGATTTCTGTGAATACATGAAACTGGATCCATACTTCCGCCAGGGCGCCCACTACATGATGACCTTTGCCATGAGCTACAACAGCGCCGAGAACTACATTCTTCCGCTGTCCCACGACGAGGTTGTACACCTCAAGTGCTCAATGGTTGAGAAGATGCCCGGCTACAAGGTAGATAAGTACGCCAACCTCCGTGTAGGCTACACCTACATGTTCGGACACTCCGGCAAAAAACTCTTATTCATGGGCCAGGATTTCGGTCAGGAGAGAGAATGGAGCGAGAAGAGAGAGCTTGACTGGTTCCTCCTGGAAAATGACCTGAACAGAGGAATGAAGGACTACGTAGCAAGCCTTCTTAATATTTACAGAAAATACCCTGCCCTTTACGAAGTGGACAACGACTGGGGCGGATTTGAGTGGATAAACGCAGACGACAAGGAGCGCAGCACCTACAGCTTCTACAGAAGAGCAGCCAACGGCAAGGACAATATCCTCTTTGTCCTCAACATGACTCCCGTAGAAAGAAAGGGCTTTAAGGTAGGAGTTCCTTTTGCCGGAACCTACACACACATCCTTGACAGCGCCCAGGAGCGCTTTGGCGGAATGGGCAGCAACATCGAGCCCAAGATCAAGGCTGAGGAAGGCCTCTGCGATTACAAGGATTACAGCATCACTTTTGATCTGCCTGCCTACGGTGCAGAAGTGTTTGTATTCCAGGATCCCAAGGCAGTCAAGGAAACCAAGGCAGCCAAAGAGCCCAAGGTGACTAAGACTACCAAGACAGCCAAGGCCGCCAAGACGACCAAAAAGAAATCCTAAAGAATTATATGATCAATGCCGAAATAACAGGTGATGGACAAGAATCCGTCACCTGTTTTTTTAACGCAAATTTTTAGATGAGGCTCAGAATGAACATTAACTTTCAGACGATTACCGGTCAGAAGACCAGCCAGGATCCGATTCTTTCAGGCATGGAGGCAGAAGAAAGGATAGTGTCAGGGCCCTCAAAGCCAGAAGCCGCAGCCAAAACGGGCTACAATGTACGACTTGATGGAAGCGGCTTTACAAACAGTGTATACGGCAAACATGCACGTAGTGCAGAAGATATAACCCAGATGGCTCAGGATACGGATGTCAGGAGCCGTCACAACTACATGGCTCTTTTATCAAATACCATGACTCAGGAGGACTATATGCGCGCCTCCCGGGATGGTTTTGATGTCAAGGATTTAGACAGCACAGAGACCGTCACCATAGTGGACAAGATTAAAACTGTCCTTCTTGAATCCGGAGTTGAGGTTGCAGGCTACAATGACGACCTTGATTTTGAGAAGCTCAGGAAGATAACCGGTAGCGACTCTCTTGCAAGATCGATCCAAAGCAGCTTTAGAGAAAACGACATACCGCTTACGCCGGACAATGTAAGGCAGACCGCAATGGCATACCAGCAGGTGGATGAGATCACACAGCTGGATGACAGTGCTGTCAAGTTCATGGTGCTCAACAACATGCAGCCCACCATGGAAAACCTTTACTTTGCATCCCACAGTACCAACGGCCAGAACACCTCAGAGCATGGCTTTTATGCCCAGGAGGCGGGGGGCTACTATGCCCAGAAGGCCGACACCTACCAGTGGGATCAGTTAAAGCCACAGATGGAAAAGGTCATATGTGAAGCGGGTCTTGATATTTCAGATGAGAAGAACCTTGATAATTCCAAGTGGATGGTGGCCCAGGGAATTCCTCTTACAGCAGAAAACCTGGTGAAAGTATCACAGCTTAAGGACATTACCTTCCCCATTTCGGAAGAGCTCGGCGCAAGGGCTGCCGCAGCGGCTATCGCCGATGGCAAAAGAGCTATCGATGGAAACCTCTACAGTCCTGAGACCAATTACCAAAAAGCAGCTGACCTGGTTGAATCCGTAAACGGCATTACAGATGAAGACCTGCAGAACACAATCATTGCAGGAAGAGAACTCACCATCAGAAACATGACCGCCACCTACGCCCATGAGACCATGACTCTTGCGGATAATGACAACAGACTTATCCTTGCAAGGATCCAGCTTGAAGAAGTGCGCCTTAGGATGACAACAGAAGCCAACAAGCAGCTCCTTGACAGTGGCTTCTCAATAGATACTGCACCCATGGAGGAGCTTATTGAGAAACTTAAGAGCACCCTTGGAAATATGGGAGCAGAGGCAGCAGGACAGAGCGTTGATGAGATAACCGAGGTTACTCCTGTAAATGCCCGCTACATGTTCAGCATGACCCTCTCAAGAGTCAGCATCATTAAGAGCGGCCCCGTTGACGTGGTGGGTCAGCTTGCCACAGACCTTGAGGAAGCAAGTCTCTTTGAGATAAGTAAGACCTCAGAGAGCATGACGAGACAGTTCAAGGCAGCAGGCGAGGGCTATGAAAAGCTCATGACAGCTCCAAGAGCAGACCTTGGAGATAATATAAAGAAGGCCTTTAGAAACGTAGATGAAATTCTTAAGGACCTGGGAAAAGAACTGACGGAGGAAAACAGACGCACCATCAGGATCCTGGGTTACAACACTATGGAGACCAGCAGTGAAAACTTCGAAAAGGTAAGAGCCATGGACCAGAAGCTTCAGGTGACCATAGACAGACTTAAGCCCGGAGCAGTTCTTGATCTCATAAGAGAAGGCAAGAATCCTCTTTCCATGACCCTTGAAGAGCTCTCACAGAACCTTGATCAGCAAGAATCAGGTGGTGATAACAGAGGAAAGAGCGAAGAGAAATACTCAAAGTTCTTGTTTAAGCTTGAGAAAAAGGGAGAGATCTCGGAGCAGGAGAGAGAATCCTTTATAGGAATATACAGACTCTTCCATACCCTGAAGGCCACAGACTACCAGGCAATTGGATCTATCCTCAAGACGGGAGCAGAGATGACTGTCGGAAACCTCCTGGATGCCACCAGAACTCAGAGGGCAGCAAGACGAGGCCTTGACTACACCGTAGACGATGACTTTGGCGTCCTGGAGGCTAAAGAGACAGGCGCAAGCAGAATAGACCTTCAGATAAATGCAGCCTTTACATACTACAGATCCAAAGCTCAGATTGTATATGAGAATCTGGAGCCTGAAAAACTGGCCGAAGCAGCTCCTACTGAGAAGACTCTTTTGCCGGAACTTGCAGATAAGCTTGCTGCTGCGGATATTGATAAGGAGCTTGAAAAGGAATACGCAAGGCAGGAGCTTGACAGAATAAGACAGACAGCAGGACTTAAGGCGGCAGAGCCTGCGCTTGATGAGCTAAAAGCAACAGAAACACAGGTCACCTACAATAATCTTGAAGCCATGATCGCCAACAGGAGAGATCGCAGAAGAGGCGATATCTGGAACAGAGATGAAGGCCGGGAAGCCGCAAAAGATCTGGTGGATAAGCTTGATGATGATAATTATGAGGAAGCCTACGTTAAGATTTTGGAGGATTATTCCGATAAATTATCTGAAGAGATAATGACTGAAGATGACAGCTACATTGATGTCAGGGCAATTACCCTTATGCAGAAGCAGTTGTCCGTAATGGGCAGCGCTTCACAGAGGGGCAGCTATGACGTGCCTGTAGAGATTGACGGTCAGATGGTCTCAATGCACATCACCCTAAAGAGTGATGGCAGAAACAGTTCAAGGATGGACGCCAGTGTTCAGACAGATGAGTATGGAATGATAACAGCCAGCCTTTACAGGGAGAAAACAGTTATCAGAGGAATGCTCAGCACCACCAACGGACAGAATCCCGAGGAGACTGAATATCTGGAAAATGTACGAAGCAGATTGTGTGACATAATAGCGGAGAGGATAAAGGACTTCGGTATAGACCGGGAGAACATAGCAATCCTTTATCACACACAGACCTCACCTGCCTTTGCAGGTGCAACAGTTACAGATGCCACGGAAGGCAACAATGAAAATATAACAGATACTAAGACACTTCTGACAATGGCAAAGGCCTTCATTGAGGCCCTGTAAGTTCACCGCAGAGAAATGAGGTAGAAATGAGAGTAAATTATAACGTATCCGCAATGATCGCTAACAACGCGCTTCAGAAGAACGACAATCTTCTGTCAGCCTCCCTTGAGAGGCTATCAAGTGGTCTAAAGATTGCAAACGCCAAGGATAACCCTTCAGGCCTTGCAATGTCGAGAAGGATGAATTCCCAGATCGAAGGACTGGGAGTTGCCAACGATTCCTCCAATGACGCCATATCAATCGTTCAGATAGCAGACGGAAGTCTGTCTGAGATCCATGAGGTTCTCCAGAGAATGAACCAGCTTGCGGTACAGGCCAGCAACGGAACTCTCACAGATGATGACAGAGCGACCATTCAGGCTGAGATATCACAGCTCAAAGAGGAAATCGAGAGAATGGCCAACAATACACAGTTTAATGGCCAGAACATTCTCGACGGATCCTTTGATTATCGCGGATATGCAACAGTGGGACCTGATTTTGCCAATTCCACCACTGACCCTAACATCAAGGTAGTAAGCTACTCCGACAGGATGGACACAGGAGTTTACCAGATCACGGGAGTAAATGTTAACTACATCAACCTTGTTGGAACCACCGGCGTGGACAAAAAAGGTATCTTCTTTGAGGGAGACAGCCAGGCAGAAATCAGGATCTATAAGGACGGCGTTGACTACATGCCAAACGGAATGCAGGCAACCATCGCAGAAGATGTTCTGACCCTGACAGACAGCACAGGCAAAAAGGTTCAGATCCAGATAGATGAAGTATTTAACGGAACCATCAACCTTGACCTGACAGGCAAGGGCCCCATGACCATGCAGATAGGCGCCAACGAGGGACAGACCATGGACCTCAGGATCCAGAAGGTATCCCTCACAACACTTGGCCTCTATAACCTTGATCTGTCCAATAGCCAGGGTGCCCATGAAGCCATGGACAGCATCAAGTCAGCCATAAATACCATCAGCAGCATCCGAAGCAGACTCGGAGCTTACCAGAACAGACTTGAGCACACCGTAAGTAACCTTGACATCACCGTTGAGAACATGACCTCTGCATACTCCAGGATCATGGATGTGGATATGGCCGAAGAGATGACAACCTACTCCACACAGCAGGTGCTGACTCAGGCAGGAACCTCAATGATGGCTCAGGCCAACGAGAGACCTTCTACAGTTCTGCAGCTGTTACAGTAATAAGTTCCGCCGGAGGTGCTGATTATGACACAGGAAAAGAAACAGGAATATACCCTCAGAATCTCGCAGGCCAACAAAACACAGATGATAACCATTATTTATGAGATGGTGGTGGACTATCTGGATGAGGCCATTGATCATATTGCAATCGGAAAAAGAAATGACGCTCTTGCAAGCATAGACCACGCCCAGAGCTGCATCGACGAGCTGCTACACTCCCTGGATTTCAGGTATGAGCTTGCGTGGAACTTAAGAAAGCTCTATCTCTTTTCCAAAAAAGAGCTGTTGGTTGCGGGGGCAACAGGCAGCAGCCATCGCATCTGGAGAGTTAAGAAGAACTTTGCAGAGCTTCAGAATGCATACAAGGAGCTTGAAAAGTTTGATGAAAGCGGCAGCCTCATGGGAAATACCCAGAAGGTTTTTGTGGGAATGACCTACGGAAAATACAGCCTCAACGAGGATGTTACTGCGGTTTCCATGAACAGAGGACTCATGGCTTAAGAAAATCTTAAGATATTAATTTCTACCGTCGAAACCAATTAATTTTGCATAAGAAAAAACGCTTTTACGTAGAGCGGGGAACACAACCGGTGAGTGTATCGATTCTGTCTCCCCGCTCTTTTGCTTGCCTTAAAAAGAAATCCCGACCTGTTCGAACAGAGCCGAACAAAAAATGAATTTTGTCCCGAAACCTCGGAAATCAGGGGTATTTACAAAGCATTTTCAAAGTGCTAAATTCTTCTTCGCGAGCTCGAAAGAACCAAACGAAAGGAGTAGATTCTTATTATCGCATTTCTAATATTGTTTTTGACGGGGGCGGTTTTCACGGACCTGTTCAAGGACAAAATATACAACGCCTGGGTAGTTCCGGCACTGCTTACCGGTGTGGGCACATCTCTTTTGCAGGGACACGACAGATTCTTTGAATGTGTCGCAGCTGTGGGAGCGGCCTTCCTGATACTTCTTCCGGTCTACCTTCTAAGAGGAATCGCCGCAGGCGATGTCAAGCTGTTCATGTCAGCAGCTTCCTTTCTCAACATGCAGGATACTCTTTCCTGTATCGTCGCATCATTTCTGATCGCAGCAGTAATATCAATCGCGATCCTTATCCTTAAGAAAAACAAACAGAAAACAATACATTTTGCAGTACCGGTTCTGATCAGTGCATTGTTCCTGGTGGGAGGTGTTCTATGAACCGCGTAAATCTGGCCGTTTGTGACCAAGACAGAATGTATTGCAGCAGATTGTGTGAGTACTTAAGAGACAACCTGGAGCTGTCCTTTGACATCCATTCCTTTACAGATGCCATTAAACTGCGGGAGTTCTCGGAAAGAAACCCTGTAAAGCTCCTGGTAATATCAGAGGAAACTCTGGGAGAGATTGACAGCCCTGAAATCGGGAAGAGCTTTCCCAATATCATCGTTCTCGATGAAGAAAGCTGCAGTCAGGCCGTGGCCGAGGGCCGGGATAATCCCCACAGGAGATATGTAAGTAAGTTCCTCCCTGCATCAGAGATCAGAGACAGTGTCATTGACCTGTGCATGGATATACCGGAGGACTTTTCAGAACTCGGTGTCAAAAGAGCCGGCGCAGGATGCAAGGTTATCGGCTTTTACACGCCTCTTTCCCGAAGCGGCCAGACATCCCTGGCAATAAGTATGGGAGAGCTTCTTGCAAGAGAAAAGAAGACCATATTCCTCAGTTTTGAGAGCTTCTCCTCTCTTCCGGATATTATAGGATGCGAACCCGAATCGGACATAACCGATCTTCTATACTACTCAGACTGTGAAAGGGACAAGTTCTGCTTGTATCTGGAGAAGATAAAGCTTTCACGCAACGGCCTTGATTATGTGGCGCCGGCGCGAACTTCCCTGCAGGTCAGAGAACTTAGGAGCAGCAGAGTTATGGATCTGGTGGAGCTGTTATCGGGAGAAGCGGGGTATGAAAACATTATCATGGATCTTAAGGAGTACCCTGAGGATTTCTTTGAAGTATTGTCCCTGTGTGACGTCATCTACACCCTTAACAGGAACACGGGGCAGGATCAGTACAGGATGGGAAGGTACAACCAGATACTGGCGCAAAACGGCTATGAGGACATTTTATCCAAGACCGTAAAGTGCCATATGCCCGGTTACAGAGAACCATCCCAGGCTAAGGAGCTTGCTGCTGCGCTTCTTGGAGAAGGCAAGGAGGGCATGAACAGTGGCGATTGATACGGGGCAATACATCAGTAATATAAGGGAAAGAGTCATCGGAAACCTGGATTTTTCCAGGGAGATAGCCGACAGCGAAATGTATGAGCTCATAGATAAGGAACTATCTGTTGAACTTAAGCATACTACCGTGAGATTTGATGAAAGACTATCCATCAGGCGCCGGGTCTTTGATTCCATCAGGAAGCTGGATGTTCTCCAGCAGCTGGTGGATGACCCGGAGATTACGGAGATCATGATCAACGGCACAGACAATATCTTTATCGAAAAGAGCGGAGCAATCATAGAATCCAAGTACAGGTTTGACTCCAAGGAAAAGCTGGAGGACGTGGTGCAGCAGATTGTTTCCTCCTGTAACAGGGTGGTAAACGAATCCTCACCCATCGTGGATGCCAGGCTTGAAAACGGAAGCCGAGTGAACATCGTGCTGAATCCGGTGGCCCTAAACGGCCCGGTGGTGACTATTAGAAGGTTTCCGGATAAGCCCATCACCATGGACAGACTCCTTAAGTTTGGATCCTTATCAGAATATCTAAGAGACTATATCACGGTTCTTGTAAAGGCCGGATATAACATCTTCATTTCAGGTGGAACCGGATCCGGTAAAACCACCTTTCTGAATGCACTTTCAGATTACATCCCCAAGGACCTGAGGGTAATAAGTATAGAGGACAATGCGGAATTGCAGATAAAGGGCGTTCCCAATCTTGTGAGAATGGAGGCCCGAAATGCCAACGTTGAGGGCTGTAAGCCCATCACGATCAGAGATCTCATCAAGTCCTCTCTGCGAATGCGTCCCGACTGGATAATCGTAGGCGAGGTGCGAGGCGATGAATGCGTTGACATGCTGCAGGCCATGAATACAGGTCATATGGCAATGTCGACAGGTCATGCCAACAGCGCCGAGGATATGCTCTCCAGAATCGAGACCATGGTCCTTATGGGAATGGATATCCCCTTATCGGCGGTGAGAGGCCAGATAGCCTCCGGGATAGATATAGTGGTACACCTCGGAAGGCTTCGAGACAGGACCAGGAAGGTTCTTGAAATCTGTGAGCTTGAAAAGGAGCTTGATCCGGCCACCGGAAGGATAAGGGTAAATCCGCTCTTTGTGTTTGATGAGACCGGGATGAAGAATGAGAAAATTATCGGAGAATGGAGGAAAGCAGGTGATCTCAAAGCAACTGAAAAGCTTGCGGCAGCAGGTCTTAAACTGCCCACCGGGCCTTAAGGATATTCCCATCCTGCTCCAGGGGGCTTTGATAGCTCTTTTGTTTGGAAGACTGTTCTATGATTCCTGGATAGCTGTTGCTGTGATAATGCCCATTACGGTTCCCTGGTACCTGTACCAGAAGAACCTGGAGCGCAAGAGAAACATACGGCTTATGGGAATTCAGTTCAGAGATGCCATAAGCTCAGCCCTTACCAGCATGAAGGCAGGGTATTCCGTGGAAAATGCCTTTGCCGAGGCTCAGAGGGACATGGAGCTTCTATATGGAAAGAATTCTCTGATCCGGAACGCTCTTTCCAGGATCAACAAGGGAATAGCCAACAATGTCCCTGTGGAGAAGCTTATTTACAAGCTGGGCAAGGATTCCGAAAACATTGATATTCAGAACTTTGCGGAGGTCTTTGCAGTGGCCAAGCGAAGCGGCGGTAACATGACCGACATTATCAGCCGCACTATAGTGGTCATCTCCCAGAA
>JAEEGH010017835.1_pt1 | contig 15074 bp, 8 predicted proteins | sample 9134181 | NCBI WGS metagenome assembly JAEEGH01 (sample SAMN16246544, study PRJNA631951) | gut metagenome | biome: gut microbiome; feature: rumen; material: DP-attached | host: Bos | place: Iran: Karaj | collected 2018-10 | reverse complement strand
CGATCATCGTTCTCGCTCTGCAGAACATCGGCGGCGCGGCAGGCAACATGATCTGCGTCAACAACGTCGTTTCGGTCTGCGCGACCACGGGCGTCGCCGGCAACGAGGGCCGCATCATCCGCATCAACCTCCTGCCGTGTCTCGTGTATTGCGTCATCGTCGTCCTCGTCCTCGGCTTCTGGGCCTAGTCCAGGGTAGCGGGATTCCCGGGGGGCTTGAACTTGGATCCGCCGATGGTGGCGGAAACTTTCCGCAAGGAGCCGAAGCGGCCGAAAAATATGATATAATGTCCAATTATGAAAAAATTGTTTCTTGCCTTCGCAGGTCTTTCCGTGCTTGTCGTCGCGGCCGCGAACTTCCCTCTTGGCACATACGTCTATCGGGGAAGCGTCATGAACTATAGGCATGAAGTCTACTCGTCTGGCAACGGGTTGACGGTCGAGGCTGTCTCCACCAACGGAACGGTCCTGGCCTCGTGCCGCGTGACCGATCCCGTGGCCTCGGGCGTAAACTACGTGCTTGAGGTGCCCGTCTCCAGCCAGGCGGCGGCAAAGAGCGCCGCGATCGGCGACGAGCTGACGTGTGTCGTCCGGTCGGACGGCGGGCAGACGAGCGTTTCCACGCAGGCTATGCCCCCCGTGGCCGCTGCCAACGCCATTACGAACATGAATCTGGTGGGTTCGTCGTCAACGGCGTTCCCGTACGGATCGGAAGGCGGCTCGGTGCTTGTTTCGGACGACTATCTGGCCGGACTCGCGCCGTGGATGCAGGCGTACGGCAAGGACGCCTACGACCCGGCGGCGGACTGGGACGGCGACGGTGCGTCCAACTACAGCGAGTACCTTGCCGGGACAAACCCGTTCGATCCGTCCGACCGCCTGCGCATCCTGGACTACAAGGTTCAGGTCAACGCTCCCCAGCTGCTCACGTTCGAATACGCGGGCGGCCACCTCTACGCGATCGACTCCTCGCCGTCGCTCACGAACAAGGCGTGGAAGGCCACGTCGTTCAGGACCGACCCCGCCGCGAAGTCGGAGCAAAAGACCGCCTGGTTCGGGGGCAGCGAAGACGTGGACGTGGGCACGGCGACGATCTACCTCGCGCCCGCGGCCGATTCGCCGAGCATGTTCTACACGATCCGCGCGGAATAGGAGAGCCGATATGAATATTGTTCACAAATGGCAAATCGTCTTTGTCTTTGCGTTCGCGGCGGCCTTTGCCGCGAATGCCGGACACGTCGCGGAGACGCTGTCGCTCTCGAACGGGTGGAACGCGGTGTACATCGAGTCCACGCCGGACGGTTCGTCCCCCGGCGAGTTCTTCGCCGACATGCCGCAGGTGCAGCGCGTTGGGTGCTACGAGTCCAGCGTGTACGGCGCGACCGAGCAGATCGCGTCGGACGGCACGACCATCGGGCAGAAGCCGGTTGCGTTCTACGTGTGGGAGCGTGGCAAGGATGACGAGTCGACGCTCCAGCGCATCCTCGGCGGCCGCTGCTACATGATCTACACGACCGGCGAGGCCTCAAAGACGTTCTACGGCGTCCCCGCGTGTCCGAGGGTGTCATGGCAGGCCGCCGCCGAGGGCTTCATGACGATCACGGGCGTGTCGATCCCGGCGGGCGAGACCGTCCAGTCGGGGACGTACTTCCGCGAAGGACCGCTTTCCTCCGACGCCATGACGAGCCCGTACTCCTTCAGGGGCACATCCGCAGCAGCCCCGGAGTTCACGAAGATGCTGGCGTTCCACGGGACGCCGACGCTTTCCGGCGGACGCGCATACGCGTTTGAGGGCAAGTCCGTCGCCGACTGGCCGGGCGTGGTGAAGGTGATGGTTCCGTCTCTCTCCGGCGGGATCGAGTTTGGATCGGGATCTTCGCTCCGGTCGTTCTCCGTCGCCAACGCGGGGACGACGAACCGCACGATCCGCGTCGGCTACGGGCCGAGCGAGCTGACGACCGAGGAGAAGCCGCCGCTGCAGGTGTTCATTCCGCGCGTCGGCACGAACGAATACGGCTGGACGGCCTTCGAGACGCACGACTTCGACCTCGCCCCCGGCGAGTCCTGCACGCTGGCGCTCGCCATCGACAAGTCCGGCTTCACAGCGGACCGGTCGTTCGCGGGACTCGTCACGGTCTCGGACCTGAGCGGTACCAAGATGCGAGTGCGCGTGCCGGTGACGGCGAAGATGGATGCGGACTCCGAGTACAGCGCCGCCTTCCCGAAGGGCCTGTGGTACGGCAAGATAGAGCTTTTGCAGGTTAACCGCCAGACGGATGTCACGCCCGTGAAGGCGGGCGGATCAATGACGTTGAACGTCATCCTGCTCGTGGACGGGACGGGTGCGGCGCACATCATGCAGCGCGTCGCCGTGGCGACGGCGGAGAAGGAGAACGCGGACGGCACGCGCGACGTGCGGCTATGGCCTGAGACGACTTCGATTCCGACCGGATACACGGTACGCCGCCTGTCCACGGTGTTCCCCGACGTGGCGCACCGCTCGGTTGCCGCCACGAGCGGCAGCTTCGGCAATCTTCTGCAGTTCGACTGGATCGTCGCGGCGGACGCGCGCGACAACCCGTTCCGTCACGCCTGGCACCCGGACCATGCGACCGGCTACGCCGTGACGAACCGCATCGCGCTCTCGTGGCAGACGGAGGCGGGAGAGACAACGTGGGAATACAGCGCGGACGAAGTGACCTATGGCATCTGCACATGGACGCTCGGCGGGCTTTCCGGCGCGGGCGACATCACGATGCGCGGGACGTTCGCGCTGAAGCGCATACTCGATATTTCGAAGGTAGAGGAGTAAGGAGAGGAGCTTGAAATGAACCTGAAGCACGTCAGATTCGCGATTTGCGCGGCGGCCATCGCGGCCGCGACAGGCTGGACGTTCCCTGCGGCGGCCGACATGGCGTTCGCCTACAAGGGAAGGCTCGTTCCGGTGGGGGACGCCAAGATAAGCACGAAGGTCCCTATGACGGTGGAGTTCCGCCTCTTCCGCAGCGCCGAGCCTAGCGAGCCGACGCCTCTCTGGGGACGCCTCGCGCCTGTCCGGTTCTACGACGACGGCTCGTTCTACATCGAGCTTTCCGACGCGATCGGGACGGCCACGCAGAACGCGCAGCACAAGCGACTGGCGGACGCCTTTGCGGCGGCCGGGACGAACGCCTGGCTTTCCGTGAAGCCTGCGGGCTACGGCGAGCTTCTGCCGCGCAAGCGCGTCTCTGGAGTGCATCGCGCCGAACGTGCCGATGCCGCGAAGGCAACCGCGAAGCTGGAAGCTCCGTCAGTGAAGGCACAGGCGCTGACCGTGGGGCAGTGTTCCGTCGGCGGCGACCTGGAAGTGTCCGGCTCGTTCGCCTCGGGCGGCGGCAAGCTGGTAAACACGATCGACGGGACGACACCAATCTCCATAGGCGCCGCCGGCGGATCGGTCATTGTCTCGTCGGCCTTCAACAACTGGTACGACCTCACGTCCACCTCGTTCGACGTGCCGCGCTTCGGCACGGACATGCTGATTCACTTCACTAACGATCCGACGTTCGGAGTGCTGTCGCTTCCCGTGCAGGGCGGAACGCCCGGCTCCGGTTTCACGGTGAGGTCCAAGGCGTACCAGATCCAGATGTTCCTGAACGGCTACTTCAACCCGTTCTTCTGATGAAAGAAAGGAGCCTTTGAAAATGAAATCAGGCAATGTCCTCATGCTTTTTGCGTTCGTATGCGCGCTTGCTGCGAGCGCGGTGGATGTAAACATAGAAGGCCGGTGGGTATCGGGCGGCGTTCCGCGCACGCGCGTCAGCACGACGTGCAACATCAGGCTCTACGACGCAGCGAGCGGAGGTACGCTGCTCGCCGAGGTGCCCGGCGTGGGGCTGTCTACCGATTCCAACGGCTACTTCGTCGTTTCTACGGCCGTCACGCCGCAGCAGGCCGTCCCCGACACGTTCTGGGTTGGCGTGAAGCCGGCGACCGGCGACGAGATTTCCCCGCGTTTCCGCGTAGCGCCCGTTCCGTTCGCGCTCGTGGCGGACGAGGTCGCCATCGTGAAGAGCGACAAGGCGTTAGAGCTGACGGGCGAGGCGATGATCGAGCGGCTCGATGTGTCCGGCGGCCTGAAGACGAAGGACTGGACCGTTCCGGCGAACTCGGTGGTGACGGCGAAGAACATCCAGGTGGGTAACGTGCGGCTCGACAAGCTTGATATCTGCAAGGCGGGAATGCTGGGGTTCTTCAACGACGACGGCGCGACGCCTTCATACGACTACGAGAACTTCTCGAAGGCGGAGAAGACGCTTCTGGCGCAATCAAGGATTGTCAGGTACAGCTGGGGCGGCTATATGATGTCGTCCGGAATAACGAGGGGTAACTGGACATTCGACTCGGACGGCTTTCTGCTTATCGCGCTCATGTCCGATCCCAAGCACAGCATCGCCGGACGAGTCACGCTAAGGGTGGGACAGACGACAATTCTTGACGACAAGGCCATCGGAACGAACTATGGGCCTGCGGCCAAGCGCTTCATGACGGTGCCCTATCGGGCGGGTGAAGAGGTGGCGATGACGCTTCGGTCGTGGACGTCGGGCAGCCAGACCCCCTCTTCGCCGGATGACGATGCGGAATTCGAGTCGTGGTTCGGCGCCAAGGTGCGGCTGCTGAGGTTCGGGAGGAAGTAGATAAGAGGAAGGAGAATGAAGATGAAGAAGAGATTTGGATTTGTGATGATAATGGCTGCGATGGTTGTTGCGGCGTATGACGATGTCCAGGTCGTGTACCGCGGGCAGCTCAAGGCGAACGGCCAGGCGCCTGCCGCGCAGACGATGCCGATGACGTTCCGGCTGTACGCGAAAAAGAATTCAGGAACCGCGTCCTGGACGACGAACGGCGTCGTGGCGATAGACGACAAGGGGCTTTTTCAGGTGGCGCTTCGCGGAGAAGGGCTGGCGGAGGCGATCGATTCCGGCAAGGCGAACTGGATCGGAATCTCGATAGCGGGGGGCAAGGAGCATTACCCACGTCAGGCGCTTCTCGCGTCGCCGGCCGCGGAGAAGGCGGTCTCGGCCGGAAGCCTCGCGGACTCGCCGTCCGTCGGCACCGCATCCGTCGAGCGAGTCGAGGCGGACTCGCTCGCGGTGACCGGATCGCTTTCCGTGGGCGGCAACGTGAAGATGGCGACTCCTGCCACGTCGTCGTCCGCAGTAGGGATGGACGCCCGCCTTACAGCGGGCTGGCACACGCTGCAGATGAAGGGGAAGGTGCGTTTCTTCAACGGCGGCGCGCCGATCGACCTTGGCACGAAGACGGCCAGCGGCGGCGGATGCTCTTTCGGCACGGCGGACTTCAACTGCGTCGCGCTGTTCACGTCCGAGAGTTCCGACATCATGCCGGGCATGTCGCGTTTCGTGAAGAAGGGGGAATCTGTTATGATCCCGTTGGCAACAAATATTCCCGACGGAACGGTCGTAAGGTGTCGGCTCTATCAGATCGGCGTGGAGTGAGAAAGGAGTCATTGACATGAAGAGAAAGCTTGTACCAGCTATTGCCGCAGCGGCGGCCGTTGCGCTGACGGCGGCGGCCGATTCGATGTGGGAGATCGTACCGCCGGTTCCTTTCCCGGTCGACACCGCCGGCTCGGCGTGGCAGACGCAGAACCTGGAATCGCTGTACCAGACGGGCGGCGGTTTCTCGTCGGTCGGACGGGAGGATGGGCAGCCCGCCGCGACGGAACCAACCCAGGGCAGCACGGCGTTCCGCCTGGAGTCCGCATCGTGGGGCTTCGGCATATCCGAGATGCAGGCAGACTTCAACCTCGGCGAATACTGCACCGATTTCCCGGACGGCGAGATCGACTGGGATGCGACCGAGACGGCCATCACCAACTCCGCCGCGTACAAGGACGGGTTCGTGTTCTTCGTGGATTCCGCCACCGAGGACTCGAAGCGCGTGCTGTTCACGCGCGGCGGCGACGTGGTGGTCCCGTGGAAGCTCGTTGGAGGAGAGGACTCCACCCGGACGTACACCGTCGGGCAGACAACCACCGCGAGGCCGTACCGCATATTCTGGACAGAGCTTCCGTTCAACGGACCGAAGATCGACCTCACCGCTCACCAGCACGTGAGGCTTCTCGGCGATCCTTCCATCGTACAGCCCGTGTACGAGTCCACGCTCACAAGCGGGCAGACGGGCGTCTCGAACATCGTACGCGGCGTCGTATACGACGCCACCGCGAAGGCGCTTAGATGCTACTGCCGCGTCATTGACGAGGAGACGCGCCAATACGACGGGCCGGAGGGGCAGTTCGTCCTAGCCTACTTCGACAGCGGCTCGAAGGACAACCTCGTCGCGACGATCGTCGTAGAGGCGTGCAGCCCGGACGTCACCGTGATTCCCGCCAACGTGGGCGACGAACTGCGTCCTGCGGGCGGCGGCTACGACATAGACGGGCTCGAGTCGCAGATCGCACAAGGCGACATGGACGTGACGGGCGACAAGGCGTCCCCGTACCTCTACAGGCACAACGGCAAGACGAACTGGAGTCCAAAGGACGGCGCCGTGTTCGCTATCTCCCCTACGGACGCGACCACGACGAAGACTGGCGAGTCCGCTCCTTGGCGCGCCGACATCTACTGGATGGCGCCTGATCCGCTCGACACCCTCTGGCCGTTCGAGGAGGACTGGTACGAGATATCCTGGCCGTCCAACGCTCCCGCGTTCATCGTCTCTGGCGACGCCGGCAATCCCGGCCTCCCGATAATCGCGCCCACGAACTACACGACCGCAGTGTGCGACTACCAGTCGCCGGCGAACATCGCCACAGCGGGCAACAACGGATGCGTCTCGGCCACGGAGCCCGGCATGTTCACGCTTAAGATCACGGCGGACGACAACATCTGGTTCCAGCCCGTCAAGGCCGTGCTGTGCACCGATCCCGCGTACTCGCTCACAAATGCGGCGCAATGGACGGTGGGAAGCGAGATAACGCTTCTGGGCGGCGCTGCTGCGAGGAACACGGAGGCTGCCGCGATGATGGCGGAAGGCACACTTCCGGGATATATCTACGCGCCGAGGTCGGACAGCAGCCACAACTGGAACCCCCGCCTCTACCACGAGCCGAAGCAAGATTCGGCTTCGGACGTGTCCGACGCCAACAGCGACCCTTATGAAAGCCTGTATTCGGCCATCTATCCGGTGAACGTTGCCCCGACTCCGATAGAGGTCTGGTGGTCGTGCGCCGTGTGGCAGGAAGGCATGGAGGGTGTTGTCAAGATGCCGTGCGTAGTGCAGCGGTACGCTCCGGAATGGCCGCGTCTCAAGGATGTCCAGAACATCGTCATCGCCTCGCAGCGAGGCTCGGACGGCCTGATCGCCGGCTCTTCGGCATCGGCCCTTTACCTGAACGCGGAGTCGGATCATGCGAGGACGACAGAATACGAAGGTGTAGGCGCAGGGCGTACCGGAGGGCTTACGTTCGGCTTCTGGGTGAACCCGTCGCCAGGTGGGGCGGGCTACCCCGAGGCGACAGACGGACTCCTTGTGACATTGTGCAAGGACGACGAGCCTGGCGCCGTGGCGTTCAGGCTGGGATTCGCCGGAGGCGCTGCGTCAGTGAAGCTGTCAACGACGGCAAACTCCGGCGGCAGCTGGACGGACCTCGTGTCGGTCTCGGTGCCGACGGACGACTGGACATTCGTGTCCCTCGCCATGAAGCCGACCATGGGCGTGTCGCGTGAGGCCAGCTTCGTGGTGGGCGCGCAGGAGGCGTGGTCGGGAACGCTTTCCGTCCCCGTCGTGGCAGAGGCGGAATCGTTCGACTTCTGCATCGGCGCGTGGAGTCCGCTTGCAGGCGGCAACATCCGTCCGTCAGCGACCGGCGTCGCGATCGATTCGGTGTCCGTCTGGTCTTCGCCCTTGACGGCGGAGCAAATCGCGGAGCTGTGGGAAAAGGTGGACGGCTCCGCGACGGCGGACATCGCGCTCCAGCGCAGGTATTCGTTCGACGAGGAGACGGATCTCGTTGCCATTCCCGGAATGTCGACCCGTTTTGCGTTCGACAGCGTCGGCTACAGGCGCCTTCTGTCGAACGGTCCGCTCAAGATGTCACCCGGCGCGCCGAAGCTCTACAGCGGGCTTGTGTCCGCCGAAGGCTCGGTCGCCCCTGAAATCTACTACGAGAACGACGATGCAAAGATGGGCTTCAACCCGAACGACGAGCATGCGTTCCTGGCAGAGGGGCCGTCGGGATGGATCGTCCACGCGCTCAGGTGCGACCTGGCGTCGGACAACGGCTCGCAGCCGTTCGTCCTCGTGCAGTACGAGAAAGAGGGGAAGGGGGCGATGCGCGTCTACGGCGTCGTGCTCACCAACAGCGTCTATTCGACCCTCGGTTCCGAGCGCACGGCCGGACTCATGTTCACGCCGCCCCATCCTCTCGAGACGCTCGACTACGCCAACAACGCGAAGAACTACGCATGCACGGTGTCCGCCGCCCCTACCAACAGCTTCGGGGAGGTCACGACGGACAGCGAGGTCGTCTACTACGACCGCCACAGCCGCATGTGGGGCCGCCGCGACGGGGAGGCGAACGCGCACTACTACTATGCGGTGCAGAACGGATTCTGGTTCCCCGACACGAATCCCCAGCCCGCGGCAGGGACGCTCGTGCCGTGGCTCGCGCGCGTTGTGACGAACACGGCGGACGTCATCACGTCCGCGCCGATGCCGTGGCGCTGGAGCGTCGTATGGCCGGACGACGCGACGGTGCCGACGATGAGAGTCGCGCAGACCCTGACGAAGGCGTCGTCCGGGCTGCCTGAGGTCTGGAGCGCATCGTCGATGGCGGTGGCGTTCCCCGCGCCAGACGGGGACAAGGTGTCAAGAGAGGGCGTCGTCCACCTCATCGACCCGACGGTCGCCCAGGAGCGGCCGCTCAAGGTGGAAAGCTCGTTCCCGAACGAATACGGCTTCACGCTCGGGCCGTCCGGGACGACGCAGCTCAAGGGCAGCAAGTACTACTTCACCGGCCTGCCGCCGTCGATCTCCGACCGCTTCTACGTTGATGCCGCGAACCAGAAGATGGTGCTCGAGGGCAAGCTCGTGGAGAAGAGCTCCGGCGGGAGCTACCTGCAGCTCAACGTGCTGACGCCGGAGGAGCGCGCTGCGCTGCGCGGCATCTGCAAGGGGCCGGAAGCCGCCAGGACGGTGTGGACCGCTGCCGTCAACGCGCTTGCCGTCGCAGAGGTGCAACCCAACAAGACAGCGCGCAAGGAGATCGCGACGCCATCTGCCGGCAAGGTCGTCAACGTCGTGACGACGTACAGTCCCGTCGACCACTACGCGCTCGTCGCGTCCGGCGAAGGCACGGGGTACGTCACGCTCATCGAGAACGACAGCCCGGACACGACGATGGTCGACGAGGGCGCGACCGTGTCGATGCACGTTATCAAGGTCGTGCCCGAGCTGTACGCCGGCGGGCTCACCGTGATCACCGACCCGATGAACAAGCTTTCCGAACAGTTGACGATCGCCTACACGTCGCCGTTCGGCGCGGCGGCGGACGATTTCGAGTTCGAGTGGCGGCGCATCGAGACGCAGACGGACGGCTCCGTGCCGACGAACTATCCCGACTGGCGCGTCTACGGCGGGTCCGCGGCCAATCCCGGAAAAGTCTCGATCCTGCTCGGCGCGGAGGGCGCGGACCTCAAGGATCTCCAGAACATGTACTACGCGATGCGCTACCGCGCGAAGGACGGCACCACCGCGCATGCCGTCACGGGAGACGAGTGGAGCGACTGGTGCGGGCCGACGCTCGCCGAGGGCTGGGTGCAGCGCGTCCTCAACTCCGTCACGCCTTTCGCCCAGCGGTGCATGGACTTCTCGACCTACACGGCCGACCTCTCGTACTCGATGCTCGAGCAGATCGGCGCGCCGTACCAGGGCGACGTGGCGCTCAACAACGACAACCTGAACAACGTCGGCCTCCTCGAGCTGTACCGCACGATCCTCAACAAGGCGGAGAACATGTCCCTCAAGCTCGGCGCGAAGACGGACATCGGCGTCAACAAGCAGCTCCTCCTCGCCGCGTCTCGCATCGCGGAGCTGTACGGCATCCTCGGCGACGAGGCGTACGCTGACGCGAAGAACCCGACCATCGGGCAAATGTTCGCGGGCTCGGTGTACGACGCCGACTCGCTGAGCTCGTCCGTGTTCTGCTTCCAGAACCAGCTGCCGACGCTCATCGACGAGGAGCTGGCGCTCCTGCGCGGCCGCACGTCGGCCGTCGCGCCGAACATGAAGACGCACCCGTACTACAACCGCCTCATCTGGAACTTCACGAAGGGCATAACGGAGGGCGAGATCGCGTACGTCAACAACTACATGATACGCGGCTCGGACGGTGAGATCACGCAGGAGCAGGCGGCGAAGCAGTATCCGCAAGGGCACGGCGACGCCTACGGGCACTACCTCAGCATGGTCAAGAGCTTCTACCACCTCGTCCGCAACCCGTACTTCGACTGGTACGCGTCGATGACGGAGATGTTGATCGGCGATTCGATCGTCAACGTGGACTACTTCGACGAGGACAAGTTCGCCGCGGCGGCGGGAAACCTTGCGCGGACGGCGCTCGACACGATGGACCTTACCGCGCGCAAGGCGTGGAAGGACGCCGAGGGCGTGGTCGGGGCCGGGTACTTCGACGCCGACGCGGAGCAGGCGTTTGGCTACGGCGAGTGGGCGACGCGCGCCGGCTACGGCGCTCTCTGCAACTGGGCCGTCGTCAACTCGCTCCTTCCCACGAACGGCACCCCGGTGAACGCCGTGTTCGAGGACAAGGGCGTCAAGCGCATAGACCGCTCGACCGCCCGCTCGCTCTGCTACCTCCCGTCCGTGGTGCGCGACATCCAGACCAAGCTGGACGCACTCGACGCCGGCATGAATCCGCTGGGCTTCTCGGACAACGCCATCCCGTTCGACATGGAGCCGACGGAGATCAACGGCGACACGGCGACCGCCATCCCGCACTTCGAGCAGATGCTCGCGCGCACCGAGAAGGCCCTCGAGAACGCGCAGACAGTCCTCACCTTCGCACAGGAGTTCGGCTCTCGCCTCGCGCAGATATCGCTTGAGGAGACGGAGGCGGTAGGCGACCATCTCAAGACGGAGGCCGAGTTTGACAAGAACCTGATCGCGATATACGGGACCCCGCTCGCCGGCGACATCGGCCCCGGCGGCACGTACGCGCAGGGTTACTCCGGGCCGGATCTCTACCACTACATGTACGTGGACCTCGCGCCGTACGGACTAAAGGCCGTAGAATCCAAGCTGGACAGGCAGATCGTGACGTACAAGGTGTCTGGAGACACCCCCTCCTACACGGCGGAAGGCCTCAATTACGAGACGGATGGTACAGTTTCCATCGTGTACACGCTCACGCCGGACGGCATCCCGCAGGCGCCCGCCGCCAAGGGCGTCCGCGAGACGGAAGGCACGATACAGACGGCCTACCGGGCCTTCCTTGCGGCCTACGTGAAGCTCAGGCAGGCCAGCACCACCTACAACAAGGCGGTAGGCAACCTCAAGATCAAGAGCGACATCGCCAAGACGCAGCTTTCGCACGCGCATAACGAGTATGCGTTCAACGAGACGATGAATGCGGTCACGATCTTCAAGGCCGGCGTGGACCTCACGACGGGACGGATTGCCGAAGCCATGGATCTGACCAAGGATCTTATCACGGATGCCGAGGATTTCACTGTGAAGGCCGTTCCGAAAATCGTAGGACTGGGCATGACTGTCAACACCGACCCGTCGGCGATAGTGGGCGGCGTCGCGGGCCTCGCGGCCAAGTCCGGCAAGGCCGGCGCGATGACGGCGGGCTACGCGGCGAAGTCTACTGCCGCCGCCGTGGACTTCTGGAAGACCACGCTCGAGACGGTGTTCAAGGGGATCACGGACAAGTACGACTTCTACGACGCGCAGGTCGAGAGCTGGGAGCGGCTGAAGTCGGCGACAGGGGACGTGTTTGACGCGGCCAAGGATCTTCAGGAGGCGTATGGCGACCTTGCCGCCGCAGAGCAGGCATACCGCGCGGAGATCGCGAATGGGCAGACGCTCCTTGCCGAGCGGGAGATGACGCGCAAGGCCTGGGCAAATGCCGGCACGTCCATCAGGTACGCCGACATGTACGACCGCATCCAGCGCAACAACGCGCTCACGAAGTACACGACTGCGTTCGACACCGCACAACGCTACGTGTACATGCTCGCGAAGGTATACGACTACGAGACGGGGCTGCTCTCGTCCAATCCGCTCGCCGGCGATTCGTTCATGCGCGACGTGATCGCCGCACGCGCCCTCGGCGAGGCGGGCGTGACGACGGAGCAGAACTCGACGCTCTGGGACGTCGTCACCCGCATGAGCGCGAACTGGGACGTCCTCAAGGGCAGGCTCGGGATCAACAACCCGGAGACGACCACCAAGTGGTTCTCGCTCAGGTACTCCTACTTCAGGATCAGGCCGGAAGCCGACGGCGACGCCGCGTGGCGCGACGCGCTCCAGGCCTGCTGGCGCGACGACCTCTGGTCCGACTCCGAAATCGCCCGCTACTGCCAGCCCCCGCAGAACGACGAGCTGCCTCTCTCCGCCGAGCCTGGTCTCGTCATCTCGTTCCCGACGACGATCAACCTTGCGGAGAACTTCTTCGGGAAGCCGCTCCTCGGCGGGGAGACGACGTACAGCTCCAGCGACTACGCGGTGAAGCTCTACGGCGCCGGCATCCGCTTCATGGGCTACGACAAGCTCGCGATCACGACCGCGGACGGCCTCGCGTCTGAGCCCAACGTGTATCTCGTTCCGGTCGGGAACGACTACATGCGCTCGCCTTCCGGGACGACGCGCGCCACGCTCGCATTCAAGGTGCTGGACCAGGTGATGCCGGTTCCGTATGACAATTCCGCGCTGAGCGGATACCTCGGCGACCAAGACTGGATCGCGACGCTCACCTCCGGCGACGGGGCGGCGACGATCCGCCGCCACTCGACCATGGCCGTGCTGGGAGGCGACGAGGTGACGTCCAAGCGCCTCATCGGGCGTAGCGTGTGGAACGACCGCTGGCTGCTCGTGATCCCCGCGAGCTCGCTTTCAAGCGACCGCGTGAACGCGCTCAAGACGTTCATCCACGGGCTCGACACCGACAAGGACGGCCAGATCGACGTCCCCGGCGTCTCCGACATCCAGATCGGCTTCAGGGCCTATTCAAGGAGCGGCAACTGACGGCTTTTCGCACCAGTCGCAAAATAAGTGATTTTGGGGGTTGAATGCGGGCGAAGGGTCTGATATACTATTTGCCACTTTTCGGCGCCCCAAGGGCCGGAAGCACCAAGGAGGTGAAAAAGGCAAATGGCAATCCAGCTCAAGCTGAAGAAGAACGAGTCCGTTGAACGCGCGCTCAAGCGCTTGAAGAAGATCCTCGACAAGGAGGGGATCATCAAGACGCTGCGCGACCAGCGCTATTTCGAGAAGCCCTGCGTGAAGGCGCGCAAGAAATCCGCGCGCGCCCGCATCCGGAACCGCTCGCGTCGTCGTTCAGTCGAGATGTAAGTCTCGTTCCAGGCATTTTGCCTTTAGGAAAAGGCCTTCGCCCGTTACGGTGCGAAGGCCTTTCGCATTTGTACACGGGAGCGGTCGCGCTTGTCGCGACCGCCGCTCATTTCAGGAGTTCCGCAAGCACAGGGTCCTTGACCGCCACTTCCTCCGGGGTGAGACCTTCGATTTCGTGCGGGTACACAATCCACTGGTTGAGTTTCTTCACGAAGAAGTCGGGCGTGAAGGAGGTGACGTTCTTCTCCGGCTTCCAGTAGACGCACGCGAAGCGCATGTCGCAGCCGATGTCGGCCATGCGGGCGTGGATCGCGGCGGCCGTGCGTCCGGTGTCGAACACGTCGTCCACCACGAGCACCTTCGTGCCGGGTTTGAGCGAGGCGAACACCTGCGCGGCGTGTTCGTCGAACGTCACGGTCGTCTCGCTCGTTTCGATGCCGGTGTAGCTGGAGCACTTGACGGGCTTGTGGGGGAGGGCGAGTCCCTTCACCTTGAGGAACTCGTGCACCGCCACGCCCGGGATCGCGCCGCCGCGCCAGAGGGCGATCAGGATGTCCGGACGCCAGGGGCTGTCGTAGATCTGGCGTCCGAGGCGCCAGATGTCGTGGAGGTAGTCCTTCGGGTCGATGTAGACTTTCGTTTCCATGGCGTCTAGTATACTCCATTCCCCCGCCTCCGCGCAAGCGTTCCTTCCCGTTTCGGCGCGAATTTGCTATACTGGTGCACATGAAAACCAGTACCCTGATCGCCTTTGCCTGCGCGGCGGCCTTGAATGGCTTCGCCGCGACTCTCGCGCCATGCGCCGACCCGCTCGTGCGGTTCTGGCGCGACAACGACGGCAAGTCCGTCCGCCGCCTGCCGGTGGACGTGGTGCCGGAGAACGTGTTCTGGGGCTTTGGCACGCGCGATTTCCCGGACGGCCTGAAGGCCTTCAGCCGGATGATCGACGAGAGCGTGGCCAAAAGTACCTACAACTGCGTCACGCTCACGCTGCGCTGCAACCCGGAGCTGGGCGACAAGGAGACGCTCCTCGCGGCCCAGGCAGTCAACGAGAAGGCACACGCCGCGGGCATCAAGGTGTACATGGACACCGACCCGCGCATCGCGCGCCGCGAGTTCTTCGCGCGCTGGCCGAACGACATGCAGGGCGTTGCGGTTGTCGTCACCGCCGCGCCCACGAACGGCGCCGCGGCCTTCACCTACACGTTCAAGGACGCGACCGACCACATGACCGGCGGCGCCCGCAACTCCTACCGTCCGGTCAAGGCGCGCGTTGCCGACTCGTTCGCCGTGCGGAGGCGCGCGGACGGTGCGTTCGACTTCTCGACGCGCCGTCCCGTGGACGTCACGTCCGAAATCGCGGTGCGGAGCCGGCGCGACGCAACCGGCGGCGGCTACATGGACCGCGGCGACGCCGTCGTCTCCGGGAAGGCGACGGATCTCGCCGCCGGCGAGACGCTGGTCGCCACGCTCGAGGCC
>JAEEGH010017831.1_pt1 | contig 15075 bp, 13 predicted proteins | sample 9134181 | NCBI WGS metagenome assembly JAEEGH01 (sample SAMN16246544, study PRJNA631951) | gut metagenome | biome: gut microbiome; feature: rumen; material: DP-attached | host: Bos | place: Iran: Karaj | collected 2018-10 | reverse complement strand
AATATTCCTGCCGAAAGCGCTATATTTGCAACTCAATTATGAAAAGGATTTGGCAATTTATTCGTAACTGGACATTGCCGCTGGCCATGATGGCTGGCGTGGCAGAGTATTTCCTGTTTGTCAACCTCCCGTTGGACGGAGAGGTGCGACACCAGACTTACCTGACGGTGACGCATTATATACAACCTATCTTGATCTTTACGATGCTCTTCCTGTCGCTCATCAAGGTGAGTCCCAAGGAGATGCGTCCGCACCGTTGGCAAGCCATGGCGCTGTCGGTACAGACGATGTTGTTTGTCGGCTTTTCCATCTTGGCGATGTTCATGCCCGACGAGGGGAGCAAGGTGTTGTGCGAGGGTGCGATGCTGAGTTTGGTGTGCCCCACGGCAACGGCTTCGGCGGTAGTAACCAGTAAGTTAGGTGGCTCGGTGTCGGGCGTGGTGACCTACCTGATGCTCTGCAACCTAATGACCAGCGTGGCGGCACCTTTGCTCTTCCCGATGGTGGAGCCTTCGGAAGTGGCTTTCTTCGATGCTTTCCTCACCATCTTGGGCAAGGTCTTTCCGCTCCTGATCTGTCCGTTGGCGTTGGCATGGATAGTGCGCTTCCTGATGCGCCCCGTGCATCGTTGGCTGTTGAAGTTCAAGGACTTGGCTTTCTATATGTGGGCCGTTTCGTTGTCATTGGCCATTGCCGTGACCGTGCGAAGCATCGTGCACACTTCGGTGAGCATCTGGTATCTAGTTGGCTTGGCCATCGTGTCGGGGTTGTGCTGCCTGCTACAGTTCTACTTGGGTCGGCGCATTGGCGCGCGATTCGGTGAGAATGAGAAGATTACGGCAGGTCAGGCCTTCGGACAGAAGAACACGGTGTTCATCATCTGGATGGGACAGGTGTTCCTCAATCCGGTTACCTCCGTCGTGGGTGGATTCTACTCCGTTTGGCACAACACGGTGAATGCCTACCAGTTGTACAAGGTGAGGAAAGCGGGTCAATAGCAAGATTCTCTACGTTTTGCTCTTCGTAGATACATTTTTTCTAAAGAGCATTCCGAAGGATTACCGAAGGCTCATAATACCCTCACCGAAGGATGACGAAAAGAAGAGTTTTCTACAAACAACGGCTTTTGGTAGAAAAATGCTCTGCGGGGAGGCTCGTTGCTGCTGCCGGAGAAAGAGCAGGGAAGGGCCAAGGCAAAACCTTGGCTTACGGAGAAAACCGAGAGGACACGAAAGGCAACCAGAGAAGATGTGAGAGACCCGAAAGGCATGCGGCGAGAGGAGCGAACCGCACCTTGGCTTACGGAGAATACCGGGAGGACCCGAAAGGCAACCAGAGAAGACACGGGAGAACCGAAAGGCATGCAGAAAGAGCGATGAGAACCCTGTTTTGGCATCCATATTCGGAACATGAGACTTTCAATTTGGGAGATAAGAGTGCAAGAATAGAGGCTTGCGGCTGAAAAATGGGGTTCCATTTGGCTAATTGAGAATTATTGATTATATTTGCACGCATTTATCTAACCACAGATTACAAATAATAGAGAATTAACATCCGCAACATGCACTTGTTTCCTGCCTTAGAAAAACAATATACACGCGATAGGATGTCAGCTCCAGACGCACAGCGGCTGGCTGAGTTTATCGCTTGGGGACCTGTGATATTTCAGGTTTCGCGACTGATGTTAAAGTTCGGCATCTTGGACCTTCTGCGCGACCACGATGGTGGTATGACGCGCGCCGAGTTGGCCGAAGCAACTAAACTGAGTGACTATGCCTTGAAAATCTTGCTGGAGGGTTCGTTGAGCATCGGTACCGTCAAGGTGGATGCCAAGACCGACCGCTACACCCTCTCGAAAGTGGGGTGGTTCTTCCTTACCGACATGGCAACGAGAGCCAACACCGACTTCAACCATGACGTGAACTATGAGGGCCTTTTTCGTCTGGACGAGGCATTGACCCAAGGATACCCTGCTGGGTTGAAGCACTTCGGCGACTGGCCGACCGTCTATGAGGGATTGTCATCCTTGCCCGAGCAGGTACAGAAGAGTTGGTTCGGATTCGACCATTTCTATAGCGATTCGGCTTTCCCCTATGCCTTGAAGCTCATCTTTGGCGACAAGGAGGGCAAGAAAGGGCAAGTGTGCCAGCAACCCGTCAAGTCGTTGCTCGACGTGGGCGGAAACACCGGCAAATGGGCGATGAAATGTGTTGGTTACGATCCGGAGGTGAAGGTGACCATCGTCGATCTGCCTCAGCAGTTGGAGATGATGCGCCGCGACGTGGCAGGCAAGGAGGGTGCCGAACGTATCTCGGGCATCGGCATGAACCTGCTCGATCCCAACGAGGCTTTCCAGGGAGGACAGCATTACGACGTCATCTGGATGAGTCAGTTCCTGGATTGCTTCAGCATGGAGCAGATTGTCTCGATCCTGAAGCGTGTGGCACAGGTGATGGATAAGGACAGCCGCGTGTGCATCATGGAGACCTTGTGGGACCGCCAGAAATACGAGACAGCCGCTATGTGCCTCACCATGACGAGTGTCTATTTTGCCGACATCGCCAACGGAAACAGTAAGATGTACAACACAGAGGATATGACTGCCTGCGTGGAAGCAGCCGGATTGAAGGTAGAGACCATTCACGACGAGGTGGGACAGCAGGGTCATTGCATCCTGGTGTGCAAACTCTCGGAGTGATATCGGGAGATAAAGAAGTAAAGAAGATAAAGAGTGGCGAATGAGTTTGGAACATGATAATTGGAAAGGTACGACGGGCGGAATGCCTTGGATGCAGCGTACGTTGATCTGTTGGTTGTCGGTCGTTGACCAGCGCGTCATCTATGCCATCATGTCGGTCGTCATCTTGTTCTACATGCTCTTCGGACATGCCGGCTACATCGCTATGTACCACTTCTATCGCCGTTGCCGCAAGGAATCGTGGTATCGTGCTTTCGGTCATGTCTATATGAACCACTACCGTTTCGGTCAAGTTGTCATCGACCGCTTTGCAGCCTTTGGTGGTAAGAAATATCAATTCGTCTTTGATGAGGCATGTCGGAACGAATATCTCGCCTTAGGAAAGAAAGAGGAGGGCTTCGTTCAACTGAGTTGCCACATGGGTAACTACGAACTGGCCGGTTACTCGATGCGCCAGGAGCGCAAGAAGATGTACCCGTTGGTCTTCATGGGCGAGACAGAGACCATGATGCTCAATCGCCAGAAGATGTTCCGCGAGAACGGTATCGAGATGGTGCCCGTGGCACAGGACATGAGTCACGTCTTTGCACTCAATAACGCCCTCCGCGAGGGACACATAGCCAGTATGCCGGGAGATCGGGTGTTCGGTTCGACCAAGTCGTTGCCCTGCGCCTTCATGGGAGGTACGGCCGATCTGCCCGTCGGACCTTTTCAGATGGCTGTGACCCGTGACTTGCCCGTTGTGCCCGTCTTTGTGATGAAAGAGAATTGGAACACTTACCGTGTGTTTAGTTATATATTGATGCCCGATAATGACTTGCCGAAGCCCCTCAGAATGCAGCGATTGGCACAACAATTTGCTGACTTGATGTCGGCGATGGTGGACCGTTATCCGACACAATGGTTTAATTACTTTGATTTTGTACGTTATTAGGTATTATGAAGTTATGGAAAAAAACAACATTAAGGAGTTGCTGCCACAGCATCCACCTTTCATCATGGTCGATGCTTTGACAGAGTATGACAACGACGCCGCAGAAACCCAGTTCGAGGTGAAGGCCGATAACCTGTTGGTGAAAGACGGGAAACTGAGAACCTGCGGTTTGATTGAGAACATCGCACAAACAAGCGCCGCACGTATTGGCTACTACTATAAGTATGTCCTGCATCAACCCGTTCAGATGGGTTTCGTGGGTTCCATACGTGGCATGAAGGTAAAACGAAATCCCCAAGTGGGAGAGGTTCTCACTACGCGTATTGAGATTATCGCTGAGGCTTTCGGCATGGTGGCATTTGCTGCAACCGTCCGTGACGGAAGTGGTGACGTCATCGCCAAGGCCGAGATGAAGACAGCGATTTGAGGTTATAAGGTCGCTGCGCTGGTAAGGTTATACGGTTATAAGGTCGCTTCGCTGGTGAGGTTGTAAGGTCGTTGTACTTGTGAGGTTATAAGGTATATTATCTCAAAACCTTAAAACCTCATAACCTCAAAGCCTAAAAACGTGTTATAAATGATTTCTATCATAGCAGATAATATCCTGTCCCCGTTGGGCGAAACAACGGAAGCCAATGTGCAAGCCGTGCGAGAGGGGCGTACAGCCCTCCGAGAGCACCGTTTGCCTGGGGTGCCGGAGAGTTTTGTTGCTTCGCTCTTTGAACCATCTATCGGTTTTGAAGAGGGGTTGATTCGCTCTATCCGAGGTGCTTTGGCATCGGCCAAGGAGAAAGGGGTGGAGATAGACATGACGTCGAAGGAGGTGATAGTTATCATTTCGAGCACGAAGGGAAACGTGGCCGACTTTGAGTGCATCGGTGCTTCGGCACAACATGTTGCTTCACACTTCGGTAACCCCAATCGTCCCATTGTGGTATCGAATGCTTGTATCAGTGGGTTGTCGGCTCAGATATTGGCGATGCGTCTGCTCCGTACAAAGGCCTATCGATATGCCGTCGTGGCTGGTATGGACGTGCAGGGAAAGTTCATCGTGAGTGGCTTCCAGTCGTTCAAGGCCTTGTCGCCCGAACCATGCCGTCCCTTCGATGGTGACCGGTGTGGATTGAACCTGGGCGAAGCAGCCGCCTGCATGATTATGACTTGTGAGGATGGTGCTTATTCTAATGGATGGTTCATTATGGAAGGCGCTATGAGGAATGATGCCAACCATATCTCCAATCCATCGCGAGTGGGAGAGGGTTGTTATCGAGCCATCCTGCAATTGGGACATCCCACCGACACTTGGTCGTGCATCAGCGCCCACGGAACAGCCACCCTCTTTAACGACGAGATGGAGGCTTGTGCCATTGACCGCGCCGGTTTGTCGCAAGTCCCTACTTATAGCCTCAAGGGTTATTATGGACATACGATGGGCGCGGCAGGTATCTTGGAAACTATCATAGCCTTGCATGCCGCACAGGAGGGATGGATACCCGCTACGAAAGGATTTGCCGAGTCGGGCACTACCCACGAGATACATGTCACACGGGAGGAAGAGCCTTGTCCGAAGGGAGACGTATTGAAACTCCTGTCGGGCTTCGGTGGATGTAACGCAGCCGTTGGCTATCGACGGCTTTCGGAAAATACGAAAGCATCCTGGCCACAAGAACCGAAGGTGAGTGGTATTGCCGACTTGGCGATGCGACATACCCTTCGGTTGACCCCAGCAGACATGCCCGATGGAATGACCGCTTTCTACAAAGAGCAAGTGGGCAACTATCCAAAGTTCTACAAGATGGATCCATTGTGCAAGTTGGGATTTCTGGCAACGGAACTCTTGTTGACCGAAGAAAAAGAGGCAGAAGGGGAACTCTCTCCCGAAGACGAGACAACACGTCAGGACACAAGGGCCGTGGTGCTCTTCAGCAAACATGGGTCGATGGCCGATGACCGTGCCTACGAAGAGACGATACGCGACGCCGAAGCTTACTTCCCAAGCCCTGCGGTCTTTGTCTATACGCTCTCGAACATCGTGACCGGCGAGATTGCCATCCGCCATCAGTATAAGAGCGAAACCGCCTGCTACATTCTGGAAGAGAAAGATTGGGCAAAGATGAAAGAGATTATTGTCACCACCTTTCAGGATAGTGGCGTGAAGACGGTACTGGGCGGATGGGTCGATTACAACAACGACCACGATTTCGACGCAGACCTGGCACTCTTTGAATTGATAACCACATAAACTAATTTATAAATCAACACTATGAATATTGAACAACTGAAGGAACAGATTATTGATGCACTTAACTTGGAGGATTTGACTCCAAACGACATAGATAACGATGCACCTCTGTTCGGCGAAGGCCTTGGATTGGATTCCATTGATGCCTTGGAACTGATTGTCCTCATGGAGAAATACTATGGCATCAAGTTGCAGAATCCTGCTGAGGGTAAGCAGATCTTCAAGTCGGTCAACACGATGGCTGCTTACATCGACGAACATAGAACCAAGTAAGGAGTATCGGCGTCCCCGAACTGAAGAGGAATGAACAACAATGAGAAGATAGTCATCACAGGTGCAGGAGTCGTTTCGGCTATCGGCATTGGCAAGGAGGAGACTTTCCTGTCGCTCAGAAATGGGCGGGAAGGTGTCGCTCCCATCCACTATTTGCAGACCTCTCACCGAGAATGTATGGTGGGAGAGGTGAAACTGTCGAACGAAGAATTGGTTCAACGCTTGAATATCCCTGCCGAAAAAGCCATGGTACGCACCTCCCTGTTGGGCATTCTGGCCATGAAAGAGGCATTGGACGAGGCTCGTTTGTCGGGAGAAGACCTCTCGAAGACGGCTTTCGTGAATGGCACGACCGTGGGAGGCATGGATATGTCCGAACAGTTCTATCTGGATTATCTTCAAGCTGCATCGAAAGGGGATTTGCCCCAAGTAGAGGGCTGCCCGGTGGCCGATTACATCCAGACACACGATTGTGGGTCAAGCACCGACCTGATAGCCGATTTCTTTGGACAATTCGGGATGACAACGACCCTATCGACCGCATGTAGTTCCGCTGCCAATGCCTTTATCCTTGGAGCAAGGATGATAGTTTCGGGCGAATACGATCGTGTGGTAGTAGGCGGTGCGGAAAGTCTGTCGAAGTTCCACCTGAACGGCTTCAATACGTTGATGATATTGGATACGGCTCCCTGCCGACCGATGGATGAGTCGCGTGCTGGTCTTAACTTGGGTGAGGGAGCGGCCTATCTGGTGTTGGAACGGGCTTCGTCGGCACAGAAACGTGGCGTCAAGGCATTGGCCGAGTTGTCGGGTTATGGCAATGCGTGCGATGCCTTCCATCAGACGGCCTCTTCGCCAGAAGGAGAGGGTGCCTATCGCGCCATGAAGCAAGCATTGGAGTGTGCTCATTGCCGTCCGGAAGAGATTGATTACGTGAATTGTCACGGAACAGGTACCCCAAATAACGACCCCAGCGAATTGAAAGCCATGTCGCGCATCTTCGGAGAAAAGTTGCCGCCTTTCAGTTCGACGAAGGGTTATACGGGACATACGACAAGTGCTTCCGGGAGCATCGAGGCAGTATTCTGCCTGTTGGCCTTGCAACACCAATGCCTGTTGCCGAACTTGCACTTTACAAGTCCCATCTATCCTTGGGCGAATCCAGTCGTAGAAGCTCAGCCAGCACGATTGAAGAGAGTCCTCTGCAATGCCTTTGGCTTTGGAGGAAATGACAGTTCGCTGTTGTTCTCGCAAGCAGATTAAAACGAACGTTTTCGTTAAGCCATAGACAGAAAGCTTGCTTTATGTTATGGCGAGAAAATGTCTGTAAAAAAACGAACGTTTTCGTTAAGCCATAGACAGAAAGCTTGCTTTATGTTATGGCGAGAAAATGTCTATTGAAAAACGAACCTATAGATATATTATTGAGCATGTCCATATACGTTCAAGCCGCCAATCAGATTTCCATGCAAGAACCCCTCTGTGAGGCGTGGATGGAGAATCCCGTCGAGCATCAGGAACCTTTTTGCCGGAGCATCGAACCTGACTACAAGCCGTATGTTTCGCCTGTAGAGGGACGACGTATGGGAAAACTCTTGAAGCGGGCGTTGGCTACCTCCAAGAAGACGTTGGACGATTGCGGATTGACATCGCCCGAAGCCATCATCACGGGAACGGGATTGGGAAGTGTGGAGAGTACCGAGGCTTTCCTGTTGGACATGTGTCAAAACGGAGAGGAGTTGCTGAAGCCGACCCACTTCATGCAATCGACCCACAATACTATTGGTTCGCTGGTGGCAATACAAACGAAGTGTCATGGCTATAATGCTACGTACAGTCACAAACAAATCAGTTTCGAGAGTGCTTTGTATGACGCTTGCTTGCAACTTGAACAAAAGACATTGAACAATGCTCTGGTATTGGGACAGGATGCCACAACAGAGAACTACTATCACTTGCTGGAGTTGATTGACTATGTGGGCAACGGGATGAAAGGAACCTGTGGAGAGGCCTCGGTAGCCGCTCTGCTTTCGAACAACGAATTGCCGGGTCACCAGCCCCTTTGTGAATTGGTATCGGTCAAACTCCTACATCGACCAACTCTGGAACAATGGAAGGAGGTGGTAGAGGGGCTGCATTTGCCATCGGATTGCGTTCTCTTTACAGGGCACAACGGACATCCGAAGAATGATGCGTTGTATGACGAGTTGTTGCCTGTCCTCTTCCCGAACGCGCAGGTGCTTACGTACAAGCAATGGTTCGGTGAGTGTTATTCGGCTTCTGCCTTGGGTTTCTATGTCGCAGCTCAATGGATTGCACGGGGGCAACAGAAGCATGTATTGGTCATTACCCTTGACCGTATGGGTGATGCGGCTATGACTTATTTGCGAAAGATATGAAACTATTCTTGCTTTGTCTATTACAATCGATGTTGTTGGCATTGGGGCAGATATTCCTGAAGCTGAGCACACATTCCATCCCTGCATTCGGATGGAATTGGCATTTTGTCAAGAATGTGTTGCTGAATGGCCCTTTAGCCCTCTTTGGACTCTGCTTCGGAGGAGCAGGACTCTTGTGGTGGTGGATCATCAAGCACTATCCGTTGAGCCAGGCGTATCCGCTCAATAGTTTGAGTTATGTCTTCGGCATTATAGCAGCCATCCTTTTGTTGGGCGAGAAAGTTTCGGCTTGGGGATGGTTGGGTGTGTGTCTTATCATCAGCGGTTGTTTTTTAGTTTCAATGAAGTGAAAACCATGGACGAGTTCTATACAATAGAAGAAACACTGCATGAAGAGGAAATGACGCAGGTGAATGTTTTGGTCAACCCCGAGCATGTTATTTACAAGGCGCATTTCCCAGAATACCCCATCACGCCAGGAGCCATCTTGGTGGGTATGGCGGCCGATTTGGCATCATCGGAATTGGGCATAGACAGGGATTTGACTGAGGTGAAGAATGTGAAATTTCTGGTGCCCCATTTGCCTCAGGAACACCCACACTTGAGTTTCCGGATGAAGTTGGGCGAGAGTTCGGCCGACGTAGTCATTGCCGATGGAGAGATTACCTTCTCGAAAATGACCCTTGTCTTTTAATTGATAGAGAAAATAAGTAATAGAAAGAGATTACAAGTTTATACCATCATGGTTGCCGATTGCAAACAGTATTTCAAAGAGATGCACACATGCGCTATCGTGCCTACATATAACAATGCAGGGACGATATTGATGGTGCTTACTCGTTTGCAACCTTACATCGAAGATATCTTTGTGGTGAATGATGGTTCGACCGACGAAACTCCTCGCTTGTTGAAAGAGGTCGATACGGAGGTGAACGTCATTGACTATGCCAAGAATAAGGGCAAAGGTTATGCGTTGAAGACTGGTTTCCGTGTGGCACGGGAGAGAGGCTTTGATTATGCCATCACCATTGATGCGGATGGTCAACATTTTCCTGAGGAGTTGCCTGCTTTTGCTGAGGCATTGAAGAAACATCCGAATACGCTCATCGTGGGAAACCGCAAACTCCAGCAGAAGAATATGCCTGGCAAAAACACCTTTGCCAACCACTTCTCGAACTTCTGGTTCTGCCTGCAAACGTGGCAATTCCTGCCCGATACCCAATCGGGATATAGGTTGTATCCTTTACAGAAATTGCGTAACTTGGGATGGCTTACCAATCGCTACGAAGCGGAATTGGAATTACTGGTTTGGGCCGCTTGGCATGGAACGAAACTGGTTTCGCAACCAATACAGGTCTATTATCCCCCGAAGGAAGAACGGGTGAGCCACTTCCGTCCATTTTGGGATTTCTTTCGAATATCGGTACTCAATACGGTTTTGTGTCTCCTGTGCCTCGTTTATGGTTGGTGGGCCATCTTGTGGTACAGATTCACGGAGACGTTATTCTATAGAAAGTTGATGACGTTCGGCGTTTTGCTGTTCGCATTGCTCTTTGCAATGGTTTATCCGTTACCCGTGGTCTATTGGAAACGCTTGACTCATCAAAACTCTGACCGAGCTAAGAAGAAGTACCATCGATTATTGTGTCGGTTCTTCCGCATGTTGCTCTATCACATTCCACAGGTGAAGGTGCGCGTGGATAATCCTTGCCGAGAGACCTTTGCTAAACCTGCTATTATCATCTGCAACCATCAGTCGCATTTAGATCTCCTGTCGGTGCTGAGTCTTTCTCCAAACTTGGTAGCATTGACCAACCAATGGGTATGGAACTTTCCAGTTTATAAGCCCGTTTTGCGATACTTGGAATACTATCCAGCTACCGAGGGATTGGAAAAGAGTGTCGAGAATCTGGCCGATGTTGTAGCCCATGGTTATAGTATAGTTATCTTCCCCGAAGGTACGCGTTCGGTGGATTGTTCCGTGTTGAAGTTCCATCGAGGGGCATTCTATCTGGCTGAGCAGTTGAATTGCGACATTGTTCCTATCTTCTTGGATGGTCCCGGTAGGGTATTGCCCAAAAAGAAACTGATGCTTCATCCAGGTACAATCACGATACGCATTGGACAGCGAGTATTGGCCGAAGATACTTCGATGGGAAGCAATTACAGAGAGAAAACGCGTGCTTGGCATCGTTACTATGTTGAAAATGTTCAATAAGATAGCACTTGTATCGCTTTGGTTTTGGATGACTATGGGGGGCGTCCTTGCTCAGCAACTGCGACGAGTGGATAGTTATCCATCGGGCAAGACGGCCATCATCGTATGTCCAGGCGGTAGTTATAGTTGGTTGGATAAAGAGACGGAAGGACATGCCGTTGCTCGATGGTTGCAAAGCCAGGGATATTCGGCATACGTTTTGCGCTATCGCGTACAAGGCGGATTCGCCTTTGCATCGGGCTACCGGTATCTATTGAGAGGTCATCAGTATCCCGATCCACAAGAAGATTTGCAGGAAACGATACTCTGGTTGCGTGCACATGCCGATAGCTTAGGCATTGACCCACATCGGATTGGCGTGATAGGTTTTTCGGCAGGAGGACATCTTTCCGTATCGGCTGGAGCATTGTTCGATAAAGAAGTCCGTCCCAATTTCGTGGCGGCTGTTTATCCGGTAGTTTCTTTGAGACAGAAACCCTTTGTGCATAAACGGAGCCGAAGAGCCTTGTTGGGTGAGTATCGGAAATGGTCTCAATCGTGGAGAGATAGTCTTTCGCTCGAAACACATATACCTATGGACATGCCACCTACCTTTGTCGTGAATTGTAAAGACGACCCTATTGTTCATTATCATAATAGTGAGTTGTTAGATTCTGCATTGACCGCACAAGGTATTTCGCATCGTTATTTCCAATATGAGAAAGGTGGACATGGATTTGGGTGCGACACTATCAAGGCAGGACCTGAAGCTATTGCTTGGAAACAAGAATTTTTGAATTGGTTGAATCATGAACACTTTTGATGATATACGACCTTATTATGAGGAAGAGATTCCAGCGGCTATGCAACGCATCGCTGCTCATGAGTCGTTCCCCAAGTTGGCGCAATTCGTTTTTCCCAATCAGGAGGTCGAAAAAGTGCGCAAGATGGTTGCTGCAATCCAAACCATTGAGGATTTTCAGCATCAGGTAATGAATGTCTTCAACCATGAGGTCATTCGTCGTAGCATCCAGACCTTTACGTTCGATGGATTGAATCGCATTGAACATAACAAAGCCTATCTCTATGTGAGCAATCACCGCGACATCGTGTTGGATAGTAGTCTTTTGCAAACCATATTGCATGAGAACCACTTTGATACCACAGAGATTACTTTTGGAGCTAATCTAATGCAAGGTCAATTGATTGTGGATATCGGGAAGTCGAACAAGATGTTCCGTGTGGAGCGTGGAGCCACACCTAAGGAGTTTTATAAGTTATCATTGCACTTGTCTGAATATATACGACATACTATTCACGAGGGGCGAAGCGTATGGATTGCCCAGCGCAATGGTCGAACCAAGAATGGCGATGACAAGACGGATCAGGGCATTATCAAGATGTTCTCCATGAGTGGGACCGGGGATAAGGTTCAGACGTTGGCCGAACTGAACATCCTTCCGATTAGCGTTTCCTATGAATGGGAATCATGCGATATAGAGAAAGCTATCGAACTATATATCAAGGGCGAGACGGGTTCTTACCAGAAAAAGCCTGGAGAAGATATCCGCAGCATCATGACGGGTATCTTGCAATTCAAGGGACGGGTTCATTTCGAGATTTGTCCGCCGATTGACCCTTCGGAGTTGGTGACCCTTCATCCATTGACGCAGAATGAGTATCATCAGCAGGTGGCTCGCCTTATTGATAGACGTATCTGCGAGCATTATCGTTTGTGGCCAAACAACTATATCGCACATGATATGTTGTATGGAGAGACAACGTATTGCCAACTCTATACGCTAGAGCAGAAGGCGGCCTTCGAACAACGAATCTCACTCTTGTTAGAAGAGGGTCGGAAAGTAATAGGTGAGGCATTGGATGAAGAAAAACTGATTGAAATCTTCATTGGAATTTATGCCAACCCAATCAACAATAAAAAGTTTCACGGATAGGCATTGACGCACTTTTTCATCCATATATATGATTGGGTTGAAACCCACAGAAGACAAAGTCTTTTCGTATTGACTTTGTTCATCGTTTGGTGCGCCTTGTTCACCTCTCGTATCAAGTTTTCGGAAGATATAAGTGATTTCTTGCCCGTTGATGAACACTACAAACAATCCATGGCTATTTACCAGGAGGTGGCTTCGGCCAACAAGGTAGTGTTGCTCTTTCATTCGGATCAAGGGCCGGATTCCATTATTAAAGCGGTCAAACTATACGAAGAATGGCTGCCCAAATATGATACGGTTGGTTGGATTGAGAATTTTGCACCGCAGGTGGATTACAATCAGGTTATGGAAGTGGCCGAGTTTGTCTATAGTCATCTTCCCTATCTTCTGGATGAACAGGATTATGCTCGATTGGACACGTTGTTGACCGACGATGTCTACCTTACTCAACGATTGGATTGGATTCAGGGACAAGTTGCCTCTATGTCAAGCAGTTTCGTGCTTCCGATGTTGCAGTATGATCCTTTGGGTATTGGCAATCGGGTATCTCAGCATTTGCGAGATTTTCAACCCGAAATGAAGTTTGTCCAAAAGGATGGATACCTCTTTACGGCAGATAGCACTTGTTGTATAGTTACCATAGAAAGCCCATTTGGAGGAAGCGAAACCGATATGAATGGACGATTGGTGTCGATGTTGGAGGCAGTGTCCGAGCATCTTCCTGAAGGAGTGAAGTTGCGATTGACTGGTGCTCCAGTGATTGCTGTTGGAAATGCACAACAGATTCGTCATGATACAATATTGGCAGTTTCTATCTCTATTGTCCTGATATTGGCACTGTTGTTCTGGAGTTTTCGAGGTCTTCGTAGTTTGTGGTATATCCTTCTTTCAACGGGATTCGGCTTCTTGGTCGCATTGGCAGGAGTCTCCTTGTTCGAACAACAATTCTCATTTATAGTCATTGGTATAGCATCGGTCATCATTGGTATTGCTGTCAATTATCCATTGCATTATGTTTGCCACATGCAAGAGGAACAAAGCAATCGAAACGCCTTGCGCGATTTGGTTCAACCGCTTTTCGTGGGAAATATTACTACGGTTGCGGCCTTTCTGACATTGTTGCCTTTAGAGGCAGTTGCTATTCGTCAGTTGGGATTGTTCAGTGCCATGATGTTGATTGGAACTATTCTGTTCGTTCTGTTGGTATTGCCTCATTTGTATAAAAAGAAGCATACGCAATGGTCTGTCGCTGAGGATAAGGTGGAAGTCATGAAAGGCGAGAGCTTGATCAAAAGTCCCATTTGTTTGCTTTCTTTGTTGGTGTTGACGATTATTTTCGGTTACTACAGTTGGCAGACGCAATTCGATAGTGATGTGACGCACCTCAACTATATGACTCCTGAACAGCGAGCCGACATGCAACAAATACAAGAGCTACAGGGGCAAACTTCTGGGCTTGTCGTTTATTTGCCAGCAACCCAGTTGCAGATGGAAGCTTGTCGTCCTGTGTTGGATAGCCTTTGGCAAGAGGGATTGCTCATTGACGAGAAGAATCCTTCCTACCTCTTTCCTTCCATTGATTTGCAGAAGCATCGACTCCAGTTATGGACAACCTTCTGGAAGGAACATAACTATTTCTCTTTTTTTAGTAAGTCGCGGGAGATGGGATTCTCAGAGGAAGCATTTGAGCCGTTCTTACTGTCAATCGAACAGGAACATCCGTTGATGTCTTACAGCGATTTCGAGGTTCTTATAACTTCTGTCTTGACTGGCTATGTCTCTCCTTCGGCTTTGGTGACGAAGTTGACGGTTAAGGACGTAGATGTTGCCAAACAAGTGGAAGCAGTATTGCCAGGTAGTTTCGATTTGACTTCGCTCAATGCCCTTGTAACACGTTCGCTGACAGATAATTTCAATTACATCGGATTTGCCTGTGCCCTTATTGTCTTCCTGTTTTTGTGGTTATCGTTTGGCCGAGTCGAGTTGGCACTCTTGGCATTTGCTCCAATGGCCGTCGGTTGGTTGTGGATATTGGGATTGATGCAATTGTTAGACATTCAGTTCAATATTGTGAATGTCATTTTAGCGACGTTCATTTTCGGCCAAGGCGACGATTATACCATATTCATCACCGAAGGCTTGATTCGTGATTATAAGTCGGGGAGTGGTCGTCGAACCTTGATTGGCTATCAGCGTAGCATTCTTCTCTCAGCCGCCATTATGCTTATTGGTATCGGTTCGTTGATAGTAGCGAAGCACCCTGCCATGCATACATTGGCTGAGGTGACGATAATAGGTATGTCGGTTGTCTTGTTGATGTCATGGTTGCTTCCACCCATGCTGTTCCATTGGCTGATAAAGTACGACAAACCTCTCC
>JAEEGH010017827.1_pt1 | contig 15079 bp, 13 predicted proteins | sample 9134181 | NCBI WGS metagenome assembly JAEEGH01 (sample SAMN16246544, study PRJNA631951) | gut metagenome | biome: gut microbiome; feature: rumen; material: DP-attached | host: Bos | place: Iran: Karaj | collected 2018-10 | reverse complement strand
GAACAAGATGATCTCGTTGTTGGCATCGGGCCGCTTGCGGCTTACGGCGCTGCGTGCCTGCATGATGTCGGTGAGGTCGGGCTGTCGGACAACGATGGTGTCGGTGCTGAGCACGGGCAGCTCGCCTTCGTAGTGCTGTATGCCCACATAGCGTCCATGCCGGAACACGATGTCCCACCGATAGAGCGGGTAGGCCGTGGCAAGAGGTAGCTTGTAGGAGGCAAGCTGCGGCAGGTAGGGCAGGGCGGTGTTCACGTCGAGAATGGGCTTCTCGCAGTTCAGGTCGGTGTGGTCGCCGGTGTTGTACATCATCAGCACGCCGCTGTCGGCCGGTGGCACGGGGTGGGAAAGCTGGTGTAGGCGGATGGTGACGCTCAGCTTCAGTCCCTTGGCGTGTAGCATCTGCCGCAGCTCTTCGAGGAAAGCGTAGTAGGCCTTTCGCGTCTGCCGCGTCCAGTCGCAGTCAATCTGAATCTCGCCCACGCGGTCGATGTGGTGGGTTTCGTTCATCTGCAGGATGCGGGTCAGCAGCTTGTCGGCCAGTCCCTCGGTGGAGCGGCGCATGCAGTCGTTGACGATGAAGATGGTGGGAATGATGTCTGCGCCTTCGGGCATGGCGCTTTGAAAGCGGATGGTGGCGTTGGGCATGGGCTCGCCCTGATTGTTGAGCACCACGTCGAAATAGCGCACGTAGAGGCGGCTCACCCGATGGCTGTTGAGAAAGTGCTGTTTGGTGGAGTCGAGCTTGAAGACGGTGCTCCAGTAATACATGGAGCGCACGCTGCCCGTCTTGTTCGCAGACGGCGAACAGGCGCAGGCCAGTAGCAAGCAGATGGCCCATAGGAGAGTCTTTGTCTTCATAGCTTTGATGGTATGATGTGTTATTATTTCAGTCCCCACGCATTGACGGCGAGGCTGCGTTCGGCTTTTGCCTCCACATCGTCGGGCAGGTTGCAGAAGAAATCAATACCGGTTCGTCGTTCAAGCTCGTCAATAGTGATGGCATACATTCCATAATCTGTGTTTGAGTCGTTGGCGTTCTGATGTATGGTCCAAAGACCCAACGCCTCGTACTCATTGGTTGCCTTGTGGTAGGCTAACAGCGCCATGTAGAAGTACTTGGGCACAAGAAGCCGGTTGTTGCACTTGAAGCTGTAAACACCATCCTGAGTGACACCGTCAAGCGTCACGTCGCCAATCGTTGCGGCTTTCACAACGTAAAGGGTGTCAATCCACTTACTCTCACCCCAATCGCGCACCTTAGTCTCGAGCCTTGCCCACAGACCGCCGTTGTGGGTCTGCCACTGGGGTTGCATGTTCGTCAGGAAGAAGGTCTGCGAGTTCTGTTCGCGTGAACACAGGCGGTCGGCGGAAGGACAGAGATGGCCGCGGGAGTAGCTGCTGCCAGAATAATCACCAAGCTGTGAGCTGTTAGCCACCTCATTGTCTGCTTTGAAAGCGTCTTTACGGCCTACGTTCGAATATAAGTTACCGTCATGAAGCGTGTAGCAGGTCCAGCGGTTGGCGATAAGTCCGTTGTCCCATTCTAAAGAGAAGGTGATGCCGTAGTCATCGGTCGATTTCACCACAATCTGATTGCCGCCGGGGTTACTTTTTGCGTTGTATTGATTGCTGTTCAGATGAGGGTATTCCAGCCGGTAGGCATACCGTAGATTACCGCTCACAGAAGAACTTAAGTCGAAATCTTTCCAGTTGGCGTTCACGTTATTGTCCTCTGGCACCTCCTCCTCATACACGTATTCGATTTTTATCATCTGGGAATAGAGGAAGTCCAGACAGACACCCGTGCCGGCAAGGTGGATTTTCATTCCGATATCCTGGATATAGGTGATGGACTCGATTTGGTCGATGGTCAGCGTGAGGGTCATGCCGTTCACAAAATAGATGGTCATCGACTTGAAGTTGAAGTCGTCGGGCGCGCCGGCGGGTTCCACGCTCCGGATAATCTCTTGGATTATCTCCATCCGTGGGCTGGCTCCTTCCGTTTCTGCCGCCCCGTCACCCATGGCCATGATGTTGATGATGCTCACCACGTCGCTGATGTCGGTTTTGCCATCTTCGTTCACGTCGCCGTTGTAATTGCTGGGTGTTCCTGCCATGATGTTGATCACAGCCACCACATCACTGATATCCACTTTGCCGTCGAGGTTCACGTCGCCTCTCAGCGCCGGTTTCGGAGGCTGCGCCACCACCTCTACCGGCAGATAAGGGTCGATATAGATGGGAGCTATCTGTTCTTCTTCGTCGTAAGGCATGGCGATTCCGGTGATGTTGATTGTCGATCCATCCGCAGGGGTGGAGTAGAGATCATCCTCACCCAGTCCGAACCGGTTGTTTACCGTGAAGTAGTGGTCGTCATTGTCCAGTGTCACGATTGTGTCGTCGTAGCTCACGTGCATGTCGGACAGGGTCACCCAGTCGGCGTAATAGGCACCGTATTCCTCCACGTCGATGGACTCCGGCTTTGTGTCGGGCTCGCTCACCTGATCGGCAAACAGCATGTATTCGGTCAGGGTGCTGTCCATCGCCACAAACAGCGGCAGACCGTGGTCGGTCTCGTAGCGGCCGGTCATGTAGCCTGCCACATGCTGGTTGTGGGCAGGCAGCGGATTGTAGAGCGTGTCGTCAAGCGTCAGGCAAATGGCACCGGTTTTGTCGCGCAGATACACCTCGCTGTCGCTTTTGTATATCACACGGGCATTCATCTCATCGGCAAGATACAGGCATGCCACTTTTCCCTCTTCCAGCAGTTTGAACTCCTGAATGCTATAGACGGTCGGAATCTCTATAGGGGGGTCGGGATTCACTGGGCTGTCGCCCGTGCCATAGCTGATGGTGATGGATTCGATGCGCCGGTGGCCCGAACTGCCGATGATGTTGAATGTGACTGTGTCGGATCTGCCGGTCCAGATGCCGTCGGCTGAATACTCACCGCAGTCGGTACGGACTTCATTATCCTTATCACCTGTGGCGAATGTGAGTACGATTTTTGAGATTCCGCTGCCACTCACCGTCATCGAATTGCCGGCGTACAGACGGATGGCGTTTCCTGATGTATAATAGGCGGGTGACGTGCTGCCGTCGTTCTTGGCAAATCGGATGCTCGTCTTCTCGTCAACGGTCACCTCGCTGCCGTCAATGGAATTGCCGTTGGAGAAGCCCTGTTCTGAAGCGGTCCACGTCACTGTCACTTCCTCTGCGTTCACGCCAAGAGTTAATGACAGCAGCATGGCAGCCAAGGTCAGTCTGAATGAGTTATGTGTTCCCATTTTATATGTGTAGTTTAGTTGTTACTTCCTTTTTTACTTCCTATTCTAAAATATTAATTCTGTAAATTCCTGTAATAAATAAAAACCGAATTCTATTTCCTGTTCTAAATAATAATTCTAATTCAAGTTTCTGAAGTTATTATTTATTGTTTTACAACACATTATCAGTTGTGCTATGGCAATCAAACCGGATGGCTTTGTGTTAAGCGAAGCGTTTTTTGAAGAACGAAGTTCTACTTTTTGTTATAATTCTCTAATCCGAACTATTCAAGCAAATAATCAAGCATCATTATCATCACAAAACCGATGGCGAACAATATGGTGCTGAGGTTTGTGTGCTTTCCGCTGCTTGCCTCAGGGATAAGTTCCTCCACCACCACATACAGCATTGCTCCTGCAGCGAATGAAAGAAGATAAGGCAGCGCAGGAACGAAAAATGTGGCAAGCAGCAATACAAGTATGGCACCAAAGGGTTGTGCAAGTCCACTTAGGCATCCCAATATGAATGATTTTCTGATTGACTTTCCTGACGCCCGCATAGGAATTGACACCACCGCCCCTTCTGGTATGTTCTGAATGGCAATGCCAAGCGAAACGACCAGTGCGCTTGCTGTGCTTATCCCTATATTACCCTGTCCGGCTCCGGCGAGCACCACCCCGATTGCCATTCCCTCCGGCAAATGGTGGATGGTGATGGCAAGCATGAGCATTGTGGTGCGTGACAGCTTTGATCGTGGGCCCTCTGCTTTAGTAGCCCCGATATGCAGGTGTGGGGTCATGATGTCAATGAGCAGGAGGAACCCCATGCCGGCCATAAATCCGATGGCTGTCGGGATTATTGCCATTTTGCCTGCAACCATGTTCATTTTTACCGATGGAAGCATCAAAGACCAGAATGATGCTGAACCCATCACTCCGGCTGCAAAGCCCAGAAGTGACTTCTGCAATTTTGCCGACATCTCTCTCTTTGTCAGGAACACGACTGCCGATCCGAGCACTATTCCCGCCATCGGAATCAACAAACCAATAAGAATGGTATTCATAAGAAACGGTCAAATCCTTTTTGGCTTGCAAATTTACGACAATCTATTTCATGAAGCAATACTCAAAAATGAGCATTTTTGCTTGGAACGTTTCCAAATTCCCACCCACGCATGAAATAGCCGTAATAAAACCCGTCACGGGAACGTTTTCAAATTCCCACCCACGCATGAAATATCCGTAGTTGTTGTAGAGACTCCCCGTGGGGCGTCTAAAAGAAAACCGTAAAGAACCCGTCACGGGAACGTTTTCAAATTCCCATTCACCTTGCTGACGTGCATGCTACGGCTTCAGGGGTGACGCCCCACGGGGAGTCTCTACTGTGGGACACAGAAGGTTGCGGGTATGAGAAAGGGCGCTGGGTGATGGGCTTGCTACGGCTAAAAAACCGTAATAAAACCCTTCACGGGAACGTTTTCAAATTCCCACCCACCTTGCTGATGTGCATACAAACTATAAACTATACACTATAAACTTTAAACTATACACTATAAACTTTAAACTATACACTATAAACTAATAAAAACTACCACAGACTCTTGATGATTTCGAGTGGATCTTCTTCCTCGAATTCCTCTTCCACCCAGAGTCCTTCTTTCCAGGGGTCAAAGTCTTTCACACGTCCCTCGCCGTTTCCCTCGCCGCCGTAGCCGGAACCGGAATTGCCATCGATGTCGGTAACAGTACCTGCCATAATGCCCGCGAAACGGATTTCGTTAACCTCCGCAAAGGGGCTGCTATATGTTTTTTTCTTCATTTGACGTTCCTCCTTTCTTTATTTGATGACAATTTTGCGTCCGTTGTTGATGTAGATGCCGGGCGCGGCGGGCTTTCCGCTGATACGCCGTCCGCTCAGGTCGTACCATTCCTCAGGCCTGATGAAGTTCAGTCTTCCTTCGGGTGTGATCTCCGGTATGCCCGTGACGGTGTCCTCGCCTTCGAAGTTCACCACGAAGGATTTGACTTGGCCGACAGCCTGCAGGTCGCCTGCGTGATAGCCTTCGCCAAGCCGGAACAGTGCTCGGAATGTGTTGAGGGATGCGTTTGGTCCGAAGTAGTAGATGGTGTTGTTCTCTCCCATATAGAGGCTGGATGGGTTGCCGTCCTTGTAGGCGACAGGTGCGAAGGTGCCTGTGAACGCCACCGCTCCGTCTGCGCTGCTGACTGATTTCGGTCCGACGCATTTAAAAGTGACCCCGCTGAAAGCCAGACCAAAAATGGCGTCAGAGGGAGCGTCGGGGTCGGTATTGGGCGTGCCCCATTTGATGAGATAGGGTATGCCCGCCTGAATCGAATCTGCCGACTGGAAATTGAGGTGTAGCGTGCCGGTTGCGCTGTCGAATGCCGTGTTTTCTGCGTCCAGTTCCATCAGTGTGGCTCCTGCGAGCTGTGAGTCTTCAAGTTCCAGGTCGAACGGCAGGCACAGCGTGTTCCAGTAGCCGTCTTTGACGAGCGAGTGTTTTTTCAGCACCACGTCGATGGGCCCGAGCCCGTTGACCAGGGAGAGGGTTTCCGCGTTTGGCGCGTTGCTTGCCAGTTCTACAGGTGTCTTCAGCCATCTGCCATAGAGCGTCAGGTCGTTTTCCAATATGAGTTCTTCACCGGCTTGGTAGGCGGGTTCGCCCGTTGGCGATGTCGCCCATCCGAGGAAGTAGTAGCCGGTGCGTGTGCGGGTAGGCAGCGTGCAGGACTTGATGCCCACGTGAATTTCAGCCATTCCAATAGGGTTGTCATCGTTGGCGTCGAGTGTCAGGGTGAAGGTGTTGGGGTTGTCCTCCGTGCCTTGGAACCTCGCCGTGAGCGTGATGTTCTTTTTGGGCATCGTGAGCGTGGTCTGCTCGGCAGACGGCATAGTGATGACCGCGCCGCCCGTTACGTCCCACCATACGAAGCGGTAGCCCGGCTTGGGCGTGGCGGTCAGCGCCACCTTGTCGCCCTGGGCGGCGACGGTGGTGGAGACTTTGGCGGTGCCGAACGTGTCGTCGGGCGAAACTGCGACGGTGATGGTGTAGACCGGCACGCCTACGATGACATCACGGTATTCGCTCCATCTTTCCTTGTATGCGTCCACGCAGTCGGTCGGCACATAGATTTTGCGGTTTTCTGCGTTGCCCCAGAACGCACTTTTGTCGTATGCAGGAGGCGTGGCAGCATAGCAATAGACGGACGTCAGGGAGGAACAGCCACAAAAAGCATATCTACCGATGCTTGTCACGCTGCTGGGGATGGCAACGCTTGTCAGAGAAGAACAGTCTCGGAAGGCATACTCACCGATGCTTTTCACGCTGTCGGCAATGGTAACGTCTGTCAGGGAAGAACAGCCTTTAAAGGCAGCCTCACCGATGCTTGTCACGCTGCCGGGGATGTCAACGCCCGTCAGGGAGGAACAGTTCAGGAAGGCATTATCACCGATGCTTTTCACGCTGCCGGGGATGGCTACACTGGTCAAGGGGGAACAGCCCTCGAAGGCATCCTCACCGATGCTTGTCACGGTGCCGGGAATGTCAACGCTCTCCAGGGAGGAACAGCCTTTAAAGGCAGCCACACCGATGCTTGTCACGCCGTCGGCAATGGCAACGTCTGTCAGGGAGGAACAGACCAAAAAGGCATCCTTGCCGATGCTTGTCACGCTGCCGGGGATGGTGACGCTTGTCAGGGCTGTACATCCTAAAAAGGCATTATTACTGATGTTCGTCACACCTTCGGGGATGGTGAAACTGGTCAGCCCGGATTCCCGAAAAACACCCAAACTGATGTTTGTCACTCCTGAGGGGAAGTTAAGCGAGGTCAGCGCCTTGCAGCCTCTAAAGGCAAATTTCTCGATGACCGACATCGTTTCGGGCAGGGTGATGTTCGCCAGTTTCTCACAGTTGTCGAATGCCCCAGTGCCGAGGCGTGTCACGCTGTTGGGGATTGTGATATCGGTCAGACTTATGCAGTTATAGAACGCCTCGTTGCCGATGTCCGTCACGGTGCCGGGAATATAGACCTCAGTCAGCGCGGTGCATCCATAAAAGGCACAATTGCCGATACTCGTCACTCCTTCGCCGATATTGACCTTCTTGATTTCTCCTCTGATGTTTTTCCAGGGGGCTTTGTCGTGATAATAATCATCATCAGGGTAATAGTTGGTCATAGGCTTCGTTGAACTTTGGTCTCCGGTGTAAATGTCCAGCGTCTGGGTAGAGGTGTAATAATGGTACCAGACATTCGTGCCGCAACTGCCGCTTTCGTCAGCCCATGCGGACAGCGAGGTGAGCATCAGGGCAAGCAGCGTCATGGCCGCCCTTGCCGGTAAGTTTAAGACAGTAGCTTTGGTTTTCATCATGTTCATAGGTTTTGATTGTTTCGGAAATGGATGGAAATCGTTCCCAGTCAGCCGGAAACGAGTCATTTCCCCCTTCCTGTCAGGTGCCTTTTTTAATTATGCCACAAAGATAACTAAAATTTCCCGAATTATAAGCGTGTCGAGATAAAAAAATGGGTTATTCGGGTATTTATGTGGTGAGTGACAGTGTCATCACCCGATGATAAGAATCTTTCAAAATCTTTTCATGCCATTTATTGTATTTATTATATGAGTAACTTCCATTTTCGCAGAAAATTAACTTCCATTCCGCAGGAATTAACTCCCATTCTGCAGGAATTAACTCCCATTCTGCAGGAATTAACTCCCATTCAAAGAATAAACTTCCATTCCGCAGGAATTAACTCCCATTTTCGCAGAAAATGAACTCCCATTTAAAAAATTAACTTCCATTTTCACAGAAAATTAACTCCCATTAAAAAATTTTGATTAAATTTTGTGGGCATAATAAAAATCGTTATATTTGCAATAGAATATATGGAGAATAATCATTGATAAGCCACCATAAACCATATATTTGCATTAATCACCAATAATCAAATCCTATTAAAACCATGAGGAAATATATATTCTTGTTTGTAATAATACTTTTTTGTCTGCCGGAATCATCGACGTCCCAGTCTCTTGTGATACGTCATCGTGACGGTACTTCCACGTTGTGGCCCATCTCCGAATTATCATCGATTGAGATGAATGAGCACACCGTCCGTTTCATCAACCCTTCCGGCAGTTTGAATATCCCTAACGACGAGGTGCTTACAATCAGCTATCTCGCACGTCGTGGCGATGTCAACCGTGATTTCTTTGTTGATATTTCTGATGTGGTATCCGTAATCAACGTGATGGCGGGTGACGAATCATTGCGACGGTTCTCAGACGTGAATGATGACGGTAATACAGACATCTCTGATGTTGTTGCGATTATCAACGAGATGTCAGGTCTGTCGGGCAGTCAATCCAGCCCAGGCTACACTGTTGACAATGCCTCCATATTGGGTGATATCATGTATGTGTATCGAACAGACGGCGAGTTCAATATGTTCTTGCGTGATGAGATTGAAAAAATCAGCTTCGCTCCTGGCGTGCAGACCGTTCAGACAGCCGACAGCATCTACACACTTCCGCTCGACAACATCGAGTGTATGAGTTTCATTCATCCTGAGACCGTATATCGTCCGGAGACAATTCGCCTTGACGGTGAGTTACAAGATTATATCGTTGAGGCTTCATCACTCCGAATCAAGTTCTCTCCCGAAACACCTCCGGAACTGCTTCCAAAGGTTGGGGACAAGATTGCCGCTTTAGATATCTCGGAGAAATTTCCTGCCGGAATTGCCGGCATCGTGACAAACATCAATGGAGATTTATATTTTTTCAGAGAAATCGATTTGGAGGATGTCGCAGAACGTTTCTATGGCTATGCGCTGCTTTCGGACGGTAACGAACCCGCCGACACCGATATTAATAATGGGTTTATTCGCTTAAAAACCAATTCGATAGAGATAGATGAAGCCAAAAGCCATATGGGGGCACCATTCATTATGTATTATCCCTATGTGGGTACCACCCAATCTTCCAGGACAGGAATAAAAGCCCAGGTTGGCTTAAAGGGCTGGCTGAAGCGTGTGGTTGATTCCAGCCGTTCATTATCCTACGTCGGTTTTCATGCTACATGTGATGTGAAGTCTGACCAACTCTTCAGGATTGTCGGAGAGCTGAGAGAACCGGTCACAATACCTGCTTGTAAGAAGTCATTCAAATTGCTATGGAACACCTATATGTACATGGGGGTGAATCAAAGGCTTGATGTCACAGGAAATTCAAGCATGGCTTTTAGTGCTGATCTTCTGGCTGATTTTGTACAAGATGTGGATATCAACTATTATCCGGCAGCCAACGGTTTCAACACGTCTTTTCCCTGTGTGAACAGTGTTCGTCATCATGCCTCGATGGCTGATTCCGACATCCGATTCACTTATGCTGTGGTAAACGGCCCGGTGAAAACAGGTTTCGACTGCAGTTTCGGCGTTTTATCCCGTGTTAGACAGGAAAACTGGTTAGGCGCCACATTCTCTGCCGACTTGGATATGAAATTCAAGGGAATGCCCACAGATGATGCTCTACAAGATGCTGGAAACGCCACAAAAGTTTATGAGAGCGTGAAAAATGGCACAGCAAAGATTCAATGCAGCAGTGGAGGACATGGGAATAAAACCTTGACGGACAACCGTTTTGGCTGGGATTTGGGAGACGATTACAGCCTCCCGACTGTGACGGTATATGATGGTTTTGTTTTTCCGCACTTTTCTGATGTTAAGTTCATTCGTGACAAGACCACTCCAACAGATTACTCGACTTCCGCCAAATCCTCTTCCTGCCTTCTGACTCCTTCCGTTCTTGGATTCATCATCTTTGACGAAGAGGGCAACGTGGCACGGACCCCGGTTTATCATGAGCCTCAGTCTCCGGATGAGAACACTGTGTCTTCCTACAACATCAGCTTTTATAGTCTTCGTACCGGACATAAATATCGCGCACACCCTGTCGTGAAATGTGGTGGCTATGATTTGGTTGCCGCGCCCTATGCAGAGCTGAATGTGCCGTTCTGTCCCGACAACAAACATCCTCATGCCATTGATCTGGGCATCGGGGTGAAATGGGCTTGCTGCAACGTGGGCGCTTCAGCTCCTTGGGAGAAGGGCAATTACTATTCCTGGGGTGAAACCGAGACTAAGTCAACCTATGTTTTGGACACCTATAAGTATTACGACAAAAAAAGTCAGAGTTGCATAGGCATTGGAGTGGAAATAGCTGGAACCAAGTACGACGTTGCTCACGTGAAATGGGGAGGTTCATGGGTCATGCCTAATTTTGATGAGATTAAGGCACTTTACACTAGCTGTCCCAGTGAGAGCGCAATAATGAATGGTGTCGAAGGTAGGAAGTTTTATGGTTCCAACGGTAATACCATCTTTATGCCTAATGTGGTAGGACGATGGGATGACAATACTTATTTTCCTTCTAAGAATGATGGTGAATATTGGGGCTCTACCCAAATCCCCAGGAACAGTGACGCTTCGGATTATGCTTCCATGTTGTATTTCAACGATAAGGAAGTTTCATGGAATGGCTTATTCCGTCCATTTGGACTTGTTGTAAGACCCGTCTCAAAATAATCCTGACATTTCCAATAGTTCTATCAGTGTCTTGAAATTCACAGAAGTCTAAATCCAAAACTCTTGTTGTGTCAATACAATAGTCCAAACATCAAATATTTATCAAAAATAATGTTTCTAAACATTATTGAGAAGGATTACTGTGACACGATAATTTCTTGCTTGTTTTCTCATCACGATCTTGTATCAGGCATCATTGTAAAATACTAACAACTAAAAACTAATTTTATTACATTTTTATTTGCGGTCTGAGTTTTTTTGTTTATTTTTGCAGAGTTAACAGTTAATGCCGGAAAAACCGGTGATTTCAAACCACCTTAAATAATTATCAACTTATGAAACGAACCTTTTTATTGATTGTGATGGCGGTGTGCACATGCATCGCACATGCCGAAACCACAGTGGGTACCGGCGTACCCGGAATCTCACTCACCACTCAGAAAAAGCCTGGCATCTATATGGGCGGATGGGGCAATATCGGCGGAGCGCACGCAGAAATCGAGATGAACGGCATGACCGGAGAGTTTGAATACAGCGGAGTGAAACGCAAACTCAAATTCGTGTCGTATAACAGACGGACAAAAATCTTGGTACTTAACGAGTATGACCAGAGAGGACGCTACATCGGCAAGTTCGTCGGACACTACGAGGAATTCTATGTACCGGAGAAGCAGATGACCTGCATGAGCTACCAAGGCACCTTCACCAATACCAAAGGGAAGAAAGCCGAATTCATGCTGTATTATGATTAAATTTCATTGGAGTTAAATCCCTGCGGGATTGGAGCTGATTCCATCGGCTCTTTGGATGAGATGGAAAATCTTTGAAAATCCTTAATTTCCTAGTATATCCTAGAACCGCCTAGAATATCCTAGAACCGCCTGGAATATCCTATCACAAACTAACAGCTAAAAAACTAAAAAGATGAATCACATTAAATTGTTTACCGCCGGATTTCTCGCATTCGGTGCTTTGATGTTGCTGATGAGCTGCGGGAAACCAAAGCTCGCCGGCACATCTTGGAAGATGTATCAGGAAATCCTCGCCATGGACGACGGTCATTCGTTCTACATAACCAAAATCCTCAGATTTAAAGATGAAAAGACGGTGGAGTTTTTTGATGAGACTAGACGTAGCGGTTATTCGGCTTCCTACATGAACGAGGACGGCACTGTGAATTACACACCTGGATCCACCGACAAGAGCACGAAGCAGGGCACCTACGTGGTAAAAGGTGATGTTGTGGAGGTGACTATCGACAAGGAAACCACGAAATATTATATTCGCGGCAAAAAGCTCATCCAGGATGTAGATGACGACGAATATGCAAAAATGTCCGATTTCGACAAGGATTTCTGTACCTTTAAATTGATGGAAGGAGAATAACCGTAAAGAGCCCGTCACGGGAACGTTTCCAAATTCCATCCACGCATGAAATAGCCGTAGTTGCTGTAGAGACTCCCCGTGGGGTGTCTAAAAGAAAACCGTAATGAACCCGTCATGGGAACGTTTTCAAATTCCCACCCACGCATGAAATAGCCGTAGTTGTTGTAGAGACTCCCCGTGGGGTGTCTAAAAGAAAACCGTAAAGAACCCGTCACGTGAACGTTTCCAAATCCCCACCCACGCATGAAATAGCCTTAGTTGTTGTAGAGACTCCCCGTGGGGTGTCTAAAAAAATCGTACTCCGCCCGAAAGGACATCTCCTGTGTTTGTGGTCGTCTTAGCCGCACATCTGACCAGCGCAGCACGGTCTTAAACCATCCGCACGGTAAATGATTCTTAATCAAGAAAAAAATCTCGCAGAGGTGAGCAACGTCGAGGGATTCTACGAGTGGACGCTCTACCTTATTTTCTATATGCTGAACATCTATGTGGTGACGCAGTAGAAATGTGCGGGTGGATGGGTGGATATGGTTGTCCACATGCCCGACACCATCTATGTAGTCGAGCTGAAATCAACGGCACGGCGCAGGATGCTCTCGACCAAAAAAACTCCCACCGTTAAGTCATTCCTTACGCCACCTCTGGCAAGCGGGTGGTAAAAGTCGGCGTGAGTTTTTCAAAGGAATCTAAAACCGTGGAGGATTGGATAATTATATCTTAGTCAGTTTTGTGTGTCTGATAATGGAAGAAGATTGAAAATAGTTATCCAAGTTATATGGGTATTTGATGAAGGCGGAATGAGAACTTGTTAATTCCCAATTTGTTATATGTCTTTTTCTGTGTTATTCTCGCTCTTGTCGATTTCACTCACAGAAAAATCAACACAGACAAAAGACTCGTCACTCAACACAATTTCTGCCTTTTTATAGGCTTTCCTCACCATATATAAGGCCTCATCCTTGGAAGGCGCTTCAACACAGACATCTTTTGACAGATACTCTTCTATTGTAACTATATATTGCATGTGGTTGTGGCTTTTGATTATAGGATAAATGAACGTTGAGAATCTATTATGGCATTTTCATATTGTCGGTTAAGTTCATCGTAGGACAGAAAATGCACCCTGTGGTCTTTTTTTATGTCGCGGAAAGCGGTTTCATTCAGCTTTCTCAAAAACTCCTCTTTGCGGTAGTCGTCTGCCACGATAACCATACGGGCATAAAAGTCCTGTAAATCGCAAAACTTAAGTAATGAGTTTTGAATGTCAGTTGAATGTTCCACTTCAAAAAACGAATGTGGCATGCCCCGTTCATTAAACCATATCACATCAATAGTGCTTGACCGCTGTACCAAATGTGGATATGTATAGTTTGGCAATTCTTCCATACTTCTTAGTTCTCCCAAAGTCGCTTCTTGAAGGAACATACGGTTTTTATCCTGATTAGGAACGAATGTCTCAAAATGGCGGAGTTCACCGACCTTTAGTAAAAGTCCCTGATAATAGTAATGTGTGAATTGTTGCACCTCATTAGAATCTGCATTGTTTGGAGTTACTTCTATAATACCATTAGCTTCCAGTTGCTGACGATATTTTTCCAAAGCGTAAAGTCCCTTACGAACTACATATATTCCTTTTGTATGTCGGACTATTCGCCGGATAGATGCCTGAGGTGTTTTTGTTCCCCAAATACAATCAGAATTTTGTAATGCCACTTGATAAATCTTTCCAAGTGGGGCAATTCCGCCTAAGCTTTCTATGGCTTCTATAACCGTCTGAGATTGAGTCATGATTTTTTAATGTATTAGCATATATATAACAAGAAACATTTTATTCTCAATAATCAACTTTTGTTTGCAAAAATACAAAAACGTGTTGGAAATAACAAATAATAGAGGACATAATTAGTATTCAGTTTATCTTCATTCTTCATTCTTTTTTCAAAGTTGAAAAACTAACCTAAACCATAAAGATAATTATAGATACAATATTTTTATAAATTGAGAAAATAAAAAAGATGTTGATGAAAATCAATTAATTCCTGTAATTCCTGTAAAAATAAACACTAATAATTTGAAATGTTTCATGTCTCCCGCCACGTTGTCCAGTAGGAGTCTCCTCTTCCTTCGTCGTACATCTGAAGATAATCCTTCCATGTGATATGTTTCGTCAGGCATTTTTCGCAGCAGAAATACTGATATCCGTTTTCGATGCAGAATCCTTCGTCCATAGGTGTTCCGCAGTTGGAGCAGAACCGGATGTGCGGCAGGTTGAGTTCAGTGTCGATGTCATCGGTTGGGGCGAAGCGGATGATGAAGTCTGCCATAAACTGGCGGAACTCATCCTCTGAAAGTCTCATTTTCTCGAAAAGCAGTTCTTTGAACAGGTTTTCAAGCCGTTTGTCGGCGATGATGTCGGCTCTCAGACTGTCGTACAGATATTTTGGTATCGTGATTAACTGGTTATTGTTGAGGAATCGGGTAGTGTCCATTATCCAGTGTGTTATGATTTATTGCAAAGTTAGCCTGAATCCATGAAATATCCGCTATCAGAAGATCTAAATAATCTTAACAGAATCAATCTGTTAAAAATGTAATTCAACTTTTGCGTTTAGATTATATGCTGATATAAAACGCTTAGCGGAAAATCGTCCGGATGGTTTTTTCCGCGTAAGCGGTTTTTCCCAGTTCATTTATGGACTGCTTTTTCCTTTCTTTTTAAATGCCACACAGGTTATCATCCTTTGTTTCGTCTCTGTTACCTGCTGCAAGCATCACCCCCACAAACATTTTAAAGCTAAAAAGAAAGTTTTTTTGTTATA
>JAEEGH010017826.1_pt1 | contig 15079 bp, 13 predicted proteins | sample 9134181 | NCBI WGS metagenome assembly JAEEGH01 (sample SAMN16246544, study PRJNA631951) | gut metagenome | biome: gut microbiome; feature: rumen; material: DP-attached | host: Bos | place: Iran: Karaj | collected 2018-10 | reverse complement strand
ACTGCTTCAGGAAGGAACTGGTTCCCGGCGGTGCGCTTTATGATAACGGAATCCATTCCTTGGATTTCCTTCTTTGGTGTTTTGGCAAGCCCAAGGAGATTGTCTATCAGGACGATGCCATGGGCGGACTGGAAAGCAACCTGACGATCGATTTCCAATTTGACAAGGCAAAGGCGTTCTATAAGTTGAGCCGTACCCGGGAATTGTCCAACACCATTGTCATCGAGGGCAATGGGCATCGGGTGGAACTGGGGATCTTCGAAATGCGGAAGATGAAGATCGACGGCGTGGAAAAGATATGCAAGGAGAGGATGCGGAATCTGGGGAAAGCCCAGTTGAAGAACTTCCTCGATGCCATTGAAGGAAATGCAGCGTTGGCCTGCCCCGTCTCGGACGGCCTGTCCGTCATCGAGATTCTGGAGCGTTGCTATGCCCAGAAGAAAGTCAAACCGGTCGAAAAGCATCCGCTGGGCGGGTTCGAAGGCAAGACGGTCTTTGTCACCGGCGGCACCGGTTTCATCGGGAGCCATCTGGTGGAGCAGTTGGTCCTTCATGAGGGAGCGCATGTGCGCGCCCTGGTGCACAATTGGGGGAAGGCTGCCTATATCAGCCGCTTTGACGTTGAATTCGTCCAGGAAGACATCCTCGATGAAGCGGCGATGGAAAAGGCGATGGCAGGTTGTGACTATGTCTTCCACCTGGCCATCGTGGGAGATGCTGAGACCAGTGTCAAGGCGACGGAATCCCTCCTTGGGGCGGCCAGGAAATGTGGTGTCAAGCATATTGTTCAGACGAGCAGCGTCGTTGTCCACGGCCCTACCGTCCCGGAAGATTTGAATGCGGATTCTCCTCTCATCAGTTATGATGAACCCTATGCCCTGAGCAAGTACGAATCGGAAAAACGTTTCTGGGAGTTGCTGGACGAATACGGCCTTCACGGCAGCATTGTCCGTCCGACCTACGTCTGGGGGCCTTATTCGATGTGGTACACGATCTATCAGGCCGAACTGATGCGCAAAGGCGACTTTGTCTGGGCGGATCACGGGAATGGCATCTGCAATGCCGTGTATGTGGGCAATGTCGTGGACCTGTGCCTTCTCTGCTGCACCAATCCCAAGGCCGACCATCAGGCCTTCATAGCGACGGATGACGAGAAGTTGACCTGGAAAGAGTTCTATGGCCATTACATGGATGTCCTGGGTATGACTCCCGAGCAGTTCCCTTCCGTTCCGCTCAAGGACGGCATCGGCCGCAAATTGAAGTTGGCGACCAAGGAAACGCTCACGAAGCAGATGAAGTACTTGATGGACAAGTACGAGTCCCTTAAGAAGACGTCACCTAAGAAAGCGAAGTGGGTGTACAAGGCGCCGCGCAAGGTCCTGAGACTGGCTCGGAAGCAGATTACAAAGCATCTGCCGGAGATGGATCCGGTGAACATGGCCATCTACAGCCAGCAGACGGTGATGGATGTCCGCAAGAACCGTGAACTGCTCGGCTTCAAGCCGCGTTATTCGGTTGAAGAGGGCATGAAGATCACGTGTGACTGGCTCCGCTGGAGCGATTTGAATACGCCGAAATCATAGCCGTATGGATTTACGCCTATCCATCATCATCCCCTTCTACAACGTCGAGCGGTTTATCTCCGAGTGCCTCGATTCGGTATTCGACCAGGATATCCCGTTTTCCGAGTATGAGGTCATCTGCGTGAATGATGGGAGCCCGGACCATTCCCGGGATATCGTTCTGCAGTATATGGAGCGTTTCCCGAACCTCCGTCTGATCGAGCACGAAAGGAACAGGAAGTTGGGCACGGCCCGGAATACGGGAAGGACGATTGCCAAGGGCAAGTACATCTGGAACGTGGATTCCGATGATCAGATCGTTCCCAATTGCTTGTCCGGAATGCTGAAGATTTGCGAGGATAACGAGTTGGACGTCCTTGAATTCGGAACCATCCAGTTCAGTGCCACACAGCGGAAAGAATTGCCCCGCATCCCGCAAACCTCCGGTGTTGAATCCGGTCCGGATTATCTGGATCGTCTGAGCGCCTACCAGGTATCCCGGATGTGTCCTGTCTGGAACAAGATGATCCGCAGGGATTTCCTGGAAGAGAACGGAATATTCTCTCCGGAGATCAATATGGGGGAAGACGTTCCCTATTCGTTCAGAATTCTGACCCTGGCAAAGCGATTGCTCGTGTGTCCTGACTGTTGCTATCTGTACAGGGTCAACGACGATTCATTGACGGGCAGCAACTGGAAACCGACTCCCGAGGTCTTGTATGAGAAATGTTTCGTCAATCCCAAACTGGTCTATCGAGTGGCGCAGGCGGTCCCTTCCGCTCATCCTTCCACCCGTCAATCTTTCCTCCAGTCGGCAAAATACACCCTGGACCTGTTCCCCAAGTATTTGAGCGAGATGTCGGCAGAGAATCAGGCACATTTCAAGTCCTTGTGCCGGAAGTCCTTCTTCAAGAACAGATATGTTTTCAATCTGATGGGACAGAGACGGTCCGCCCGTTTCTGCCTCTGGCTGGCGGGCTTTAGAAAAACGCTGTAACGGATGAACATTCTACTGGTCACACTTTATTCACTGGAGCGCAATACTTCCGTAGCAATCAGTAATATCAATATTACGAAGGGGCTGTTGGAACTGGGGCATCAGGTGACCTGGGTGATGCCGCATTGGGCGCAGTGCGAGACGGAGTTCGATGCGTCTCAGGTGCGGATTATCCGTGTCCCGGGTGAAGATGAGAAGCGGGATGCCGGTTTCCTCCGGAACAGGCTTCATTCGCATTTCTACATGTTGGACTTCACGCGTCCTTATTTGCGCCAGGTCAGGAAAACGCAGATTCCGGACGAGTTCTATGATGTCGTCATTTCAACATCCGACCCGAAGACCTCCCATGTGTTTACCGCCCGTCTCCTGCGGCATGTCCGTTATGGGCGGTGGATCCAGCATTGGGGCGATCCCTTGCTGGAGGATATCACACGCAATTTCTGGTGGCCGCGGTGGTACATCAAGTGCTATGAACGGAATATCATCCGCAAGGCCGACAAGATTGTCTATGTGACTCCTTTCACCTGTGAGGCACAGCGGAAGGAATATCCGAAAATGGCTCACAAAATCGCCTTCATTCCGCTTCCTGCAGATATGCACGGCACGGAAACCGTTGAACAGGACGGTTTGTTGCGAATCGCTTATCTGGGCGATTACAACCCGGCCTTCCGGAATCTGCGCCCGTTATACAACGCCTGTTCGAAGATGGACGGAGTCTCTCTGACCATCGCCGGTCATGGCCCCAGTTATCGGTCTTTGCCGAATATTAAAGTGTTGCCCCGGATTCCGCAGGACCAAGCCCTGGAAATAGAGAATGACTCGGATGTGATCTTCTGCGTATGCAACAAACGAGGTACGCAGATTCCGGGAAAGATCCTGTACAAGGCCTCCTCCGACAAGCATATCCTCGTGGCGGTTGAGAAAGAATCGCACGACGAGATGTGCAAGTATCTGGAATCGTACAACCGTTTTGTGGTTTGCGACAATACATCCGCATCCATTACTGTGGCCTTGGAGTCCCTGCGGGGCAAGCCCCACGATTATGTGACTCCGGAGCGACTGCTGCCGGTCAGCATCGCCCGGGAGATTCTTCAATAATCAGCAAGATAAGGAAATCCGAATGATTCTGTCCATCATAACCATCAACCGGAACAACGCCGTCGGACTGGAAAAGACGATGCGTAGCGTCGCCGCCCAGATTGGCGGAGATTTCGAGTATGTCGTTATTGACGGTGCCAGCACGGACGGTAGTGTGGAAGTAATCCGTTCGTTTGAATCTTCGTTGGGAGAGCGCTTGAAATGGATTTCCGAACCAGATAAGGGGATTTACAATGCGATGAACAAGGGAATCGCTATGGCGACGGGGGACTATCTTCAGTTTCTCAACAGCGGAGACTCCTTGGTATCAAATGATATCACATTGCGGATGACGGAGGCCCTGAAAAACAAGGAGTATCCTTCCATCCTGTATGGCAATATGCTCAAGGACATGCCGGGAGGAAAAGCCATGAGAGACCGATGCTTCGCCGGTAGAGAGATCTCTTTTCTCGGTTTTTACACGGGTTCGTTGAATCACTCGTCAGCCTATATACGGAGAAGCCTTTTCAACCGATATGGCATGTACGATGAGGGTTTCAAGATTGTCTCCGACTGGAAATGGTTCCTTCAGGCCATCATCCTTGGGGGAGAGAAGCCGGTCTATGTCGATATGGATGTGACGCTGTTCGATATGAACGGCATCAGCGAAAAGAACAAGGCGCTGGACAAGACTGAACGCCGGCGGGTTCTGAACGAATTGATTCCTTCGACCATCCTGGCCGACTACGACCGTTGGGCTTTGCCCATCAACCGGATGAGGCGGCTCGAAAGACATCCCTGGGCAAATAAGATTGTGACGTTTCTGGAGCGGGGGCTTTTCAAGATAGAGAAGAGACGGAGCAGAAAAAAAGGCGAATATGAGTTTTGATGTTTTCAAGAATTTGTAAGATAAAACATCTATGATACCCAGAAAGATACATTACTGCTGGTTTGGTCGTGGCCCCATGCCCCCGATGGCTCTTAAGTGCATCGAGTCGTGGCATCGATTCATGCCGGATTACGAGTATAAGCTGTGGAACGAGGACAACTTCGATGTCAATTCCGTCCCCTATGTCAAAGAGGCCTACGAAGCCAGAAAATTCGCATTTGTCACGGATTATGTCCGGCTTTACGCCTTGTATACCGAGGGCGGAATCTATATGGACACGGATGTCGAGGTCTTGAGACCTTATGACGATTTGCTGGGATTGAGCGGTTTCACGGGGTATGAAGGGAGTAAGTATCTCCCCCCTGTGACCGGCACAATGGCCAGTGAGGCCGGCGGAGAGTGGGTGAAAGAGCAGTTGGCGGCTTATGAGGGTGCACATTTCCTACTTCCAGATGGATCCCTGGACATGAAAACCAACACGGTCAGGATTTCCGAAATCATGAAAGCCGGTGGTTTCAAACAGGATGGAAAGAAGCAGGTGTATAAGGGAATGCATATATTCCCTGTTCAGTATTTCTGCCCACGCCAGACGACGGGAGAGTATCTTCTGACAACGGACACATACTGTGATCATCATTTCATGGGCTCCTGGAGCGGAGGTGGCGGAAAGCGGAAGTCGTCGTTGGCAAGGCTCATCGGCCAGAAGAATATGACGCGTCTCATTAAATTGAAAAGAAAGATATTCGGATAGGTATGGTTCCTTATTTCCCTCAAAAAATAGCCCATCGGGCCATATTGGTCTATTTGATATCCCTGTCTTTGGTATCCGTCTTTTATGTCGGATATATGATGCTTTGGGGCTATATCCTGCTCGGTATCCTTTGGGTGGCGGGTTTTTTCCTGCTGACGAATCGTTGGACGGAGACTTGGCGCGCAATCCCCGAGAAGGAGTTTGTCAGAAGAATCTTTTGGGTCGCAGTTGCGCTCCGGCTTGTTTGGGTGGTCGCATCGTATTACTATTATCTCGAGACTAATGGGCAACCATTCGAGTTCGGTGCGGCCGATTCACTCAGTTATCATGATGAAGCCGCTTGGTTGGCGGAATCGAACTGGTCATTCGTTTGGGACTACTATTTTGGGTCTTTTGGTGTTTCCGACATCGGTTATTCGCTCTACTTGACAGTCATCTATAAGATATTTGGTCCGGTCATCATAATTCCACGAATCTTTAAGGCATTCCTTAGCGCCTATACCTGTATTTTATTATATAAGTTGTCCCAGCGGACCTTTGGCGAGGATACCGGTCGGATGGTAGGTATCATGAGCGTTTTGATGATGAATCTGATTGTCTATTGCGGATATCATCTGAAGGAAACGGAGATGCTCTTCCTGGAGGTCGCGTTTCTGGAGCGGGCGGATTACATGTTCCGCCGTGAGAAAGCGAATCTTTGGCATATCCTCGTCCCCTCCTTGCTGGCACTCAGTATGTTTTTCTTTAGAACCGTTTTGGGGACGGTTGCCGTTTTTTCTTTTGCGACGGCGGTTTTGCTGATGAACACGCCTTCTATGAAACGGGGATGGAGAAGACTGGCCTTGATCGGTTGGGGACTCTTGTGTTTGCTGGTACTCAGCGGGGGAACCATCATGACGGAAGTCGAGGGCTATTGGGAGCGGAAGGAAGAAAACCTTGAAAGAAAGAGATATCAGCAAACAGTCCGAGGCAATCAGTGGGCTCAATATGCGACGGGGGCGGTGATGGCGCCGATGGTGTTTGTCCTTCCGTTCTCGACGATGGTCGATGTCGCCGGGCAATATGGCCAGCAGGAAAAACATGGCGGCAATTTCATCCGCAATTTCATGGGATTCTTTGCTATCATGGGCGTGTATGAAGCATTGCGCCGAAAGAAATGGAGGGATTTTGCCTTGATAGGCTCTTTTGTGATTGCATACCTGGGTATCGTTTCTGTGAGTGGATACAGTAATTCCGAACGATTCCTACTCCCGGGTCTGCCGGGACTGATCATGATTTGGGCTTATGGCATTTCCACGTTGCGCAAGAACACTTTCAAATTGCTTGTTCCTTGGAGCCTGGTTGTAGTTGTCATGGAGTTTGCCTGGGCTTACTTTAAACTGGGAAGCCGGGGTCTTTTCTAGATGAACGCCAAGTATTATCCTCTGATCAAGTTGGGACGCTGGGCATCTTTGATGAAACGGCGCTTCACCCTTCCGGTCAAACTGTTCACCTCCGGCATCCTGCGTTCGGAGTCCTATTATCCCGAAATGCCGCAGAAGAGCAAGTTTCGGATGGCCCTGGATCAGTTGGAGCATATCTGGAAATACGGAAACTTCGAGCGATACTATTCCCCGTATGGACTGGACATCAAGGGATTCCGTGACAAAGATGAATATCTGGACGACAGTTGGTTCCTTTGGAAATGCGCCATGCTGAACACGGTCTTGACGGATCACGATTATACCTGCATTCTTCGCGACAAGGAGTTGTTTGCGACGCTTTTGACGGAATGGGGATTTGAGACTCCGCATACCGTGGCCTGCGTCCGGACTCCCGAAGAGGCGAAAACCGTAACCAACATGCTCTTCGAGCGGGGTGGTAACTTCTTCTGCAAACCGCTGGATGGCCAGTGTGGTGGTGGAGTTTTCCGGTTGGATACAACTGTCGAAACAGATCGTGATTCCGTTTGTGAGAGACTTTCCCAAGGCGTATATCTGGTCCAGACCTGTGTTGTCCAGCATCCGGTGATGGATCGTATTTATGACAAGTCCGTCAACACCTTGCGTATCCTTACGGTCATGGATAAAGGGACCGGGAAAGCGGTATCCGTAGCCGGCGAAGTCCGGTTCGGTGCCCATGGCAGCGTGGTGGACAACCTCGCGGCCGGTGGTGTCGCCGTTGGAATTGACCTGAAGACCGGGCAGTTGTCCGAGTTTGGCATCTGTAAGAAAGGTGGAGCCAAACGGACGCCTTGCCATCCTGACAGCCAGGTCTGTTTTGCGGATGTCCGGATACCGTTCGTCCAGGAGGCCGTTTACTTGGCAGAAAAGCTTCACGAAAAACTGTCATCCATTCGTGTGATCGGCTGGGATATCGCCATTACATCTGGCGGCCCGGTGTTCATTGAGGGGAATGACAATGCGGAGATTTCGGGGTTGCAGACGGTGATCGGGGGATTGAAGAAGATAATCAAAGATTCATTAGGATTTGATTTCAAATAAAGGCAAGTATGAAACCTCTGAAGAAAATTATAGACGCCATCGGATTGATCATGCATTATCCGGTTGATCCTGGAAAAAGGATTTCAGTACTCTTTGACATTCTAAAACAATATAGGAATAAGGGAGTTTCTTTTCGAGAGTATTATAATTTCGAGTTTGAGAAACAACCCGGGTCTTTTCGCAAATCATATCTCGGTTTTTGTGAGGAGCGCCATTATCTGGATATCCTGAATCCTATTAAATTCTACGTGCTTTCTTTCAATAAGTATCTGACCCATAAAGTGCTGGAGAATACGGGAATTCGGACGTCAACATTGTATTGCTATTACCAGCCCGATGGGAAAGTCTTTGATAGTGATGTGATTGCGACGAGTGTTACTGATATTTGTCGCATTCTGAAAGCAAAGAATGTGAGAGAATGTGTTGTAAAGCAACCTGAAGGTTCGCATGGAGCCAATGTCTATGTGGTTAAAGATATACACTATACCGATGATGATGTCTTGCTGTTAAAGTATAATGATCAAGAAGTAAAACTATCAGAAATCGTTAATAAAGTGCCTTTGATTTTTGAGAGTCTGGTTCACCAAACAGCCCAATTGGCTAGTTTCAATGCTTCCTCGGTCAATACTGTTCGTTTTATGACCACTCTTTATCCTGATGGAAGTGCTAGGGTGATTGCCACATGGTTTAAGGTTGGTCGAGATGGGAATTGTGTTGATAATGCTGGCAGTGGTGGCAATGTGGATTCGGGCGTTGATGTCAACACCGGCAAGTTATTTAATGTAAGGCAATTTGATGGCTGGAGGAATAGTTTTGAGATTGAAAAACATCCGGATAGTGGTGCTCAGCTCAATGGTGTAGCGATAGAGAATTGGGATGCCATTAAAGCCGAGGTAATTCGTTACCAGCAGGCTTTCCCCTATTGTAGAGCGGCTGGATGGGATGTGGCCATTACGGACGATGGCCCGGTGGTGCTGGAAGTGAACGATAGGTGGGATACAACAGGACAATTCTTCATTCGTCATGGCTGGCGCGAAGAAATCAGAGATTGCTATTTCGCGTGGAAAAAAGAAAACCGAGACGATGGCAATAATGATTACAGGATAAGGAAGAATTTGTCAAAAAGGCATTTGAGAAGGATTATCAGTCAATAGAATGTAATCATTCATTTATGACAACAATTGCTGCATTCGGCGATATTATGCCTGGAGGTTTGTTGAGTGGAACAGACAATGAATTCATTTCACTTGAAGTTAAAGAACTGCTGGATCATGCCGATATTCGAGTTGGCACTTTGGAAACGGCAATTGGCAATGAGCCGACCTTCTATCCCGAGAAAATGGCACGTAGCGCCGATGTGATTTATGCGAAAGACGAGGACTTGAAACGATTGAAGGAATTGAAAGTCGACATCGTCAGTCTCGCGAACAATCACTTTTTCGACCTTGGTCCTGAAGGGGCTGTTCATGCTATAGGCCAGTTGGATGAATTGGGTATACGTCATTGTGGTGCTGGACGAAATTTGGAAGAAGCATCCCGACCTGTCGTGATGGAACATGACGGCAAATCTTATGCTTTTTTGTCTTTTTGTGATTGGCGAGCTGAGACGGTAGGTTGGTGTCCTTTCGCTACCGAAACCGAAATGGGAGTGAACCCCATGCTCGATGATTATGTGGTCGACCAGATACAAAAGAACAAGAAGATATATGATTATGTCATTGTAATACCGCATTGGGGAAAGGAGCATTCGTTCGTCACAACACGTCATGTGTACAGGCTTGCAAGGAAGATGAAGAAAGCGGGAGCTGATATGATTTTTGGTGGGCATACTCATCGAATTCAACCCGTGCTCAGCCGTAGAAATCAAGTTGTTGCTTACAGCATGGGCAACTTTCTGTTCCCGGATCGTCTCTTGGTAAAACCACGTAGCACATACTATCCGGATGAGCCGTTAGATACAACAAAGCTTCCCGTTACTGACCGTTACCCGTTCGTGGAAGAAACCACCTTGAAGATTTGGAAACCACTTGCTAGGATAGGCATGGTGGTGATGACTAAGGTGGAGGGTAAGTCCATAAAGGCACAACCTTATTTTGTGAGAATGAGCAAAAGTAATAGGTTGGGTATTTGCTCTTTACCTTTTGGAGTATGGGTTGTGATGCTTTGGCAGAAGTTCTTTTTATCGTTCATGCCTTATTCGGTTTATGAGTATGGCTATAGTAGGATGAAAAAAGTAATGAAAAGAATACTTAAATAATTGTTAAAGAGCCATATATGAAGAATAATAAAGTGTGAAGATGATTAGAATAGTAGCGGTTGGCGACATAATGCCAGGAGGGGTCTTGGCTCTTCAATCCGAGTATATTCAAGAGGGTCTAAGGGCTTTTCTAGACAGTTTTGATATTCGTATTGGGACTTTGGAATGCGCGATTGGTTCGGGTTACTCATTCAATAAGGTAAAAATGGAGGGGAGGAAGAACATCATTTATGCAAGGGAAGAAGATTTTTACCGCGTAAAAGAGATGGGTTTCGATGTGGTTTCTTTGGCCAATAATCACTTGATGGATTTGGGGAAAGAAGGGTTGCATAATACAATTAGGGTTCTAAAGGAGAATGATGTTTTGTTTTGCGGAGCCGGAGATAATATGCAAGAAGCTTCGATACCCGCTGTTGTCAGTAAAGAAGGAAAAACAATCGCCTTCTTGGCATACTGCATGAAAGACACGAGTATGATGGGTTATGTAGAATGTGCGAGCAAAGATTCGGCCGGTGTCAATTGTTTAGATTTGAATCGGGTTCTGTCAGACATTGAAAACAACAAGAAGAAATATGATTATGTGATCGTACTCCCTCATTGGGGAAAAGAATATGAGTATTGGCCTGCCGATGTTTGCCGAAAGATGGCAAAACGGATGATCAAGGCTGGAGCGGATGCGGTTTTGGGTAGTCATACTCATCAAGCACAACCTATGGTCAGATTCAGAAGACGTCCTATCTGTTATAGTATGGGGAATTTTCTTTTTCCAGATTTCTACATGTATCCGCCACGCCCCATTTGGTATCCGGATAAGAATGAAGATCTTTCAATCGTTAAGGATGTAGTAGGTTATCCATTCCCTATTCTTGAGCCCATTCGACAAGTATGGAATGGTAAAGCGCGCATTGGGGAAACAATAGTTTTGGAAATTGATGCTGGAAATATTGAGGCTCAGAATCGTTTTGTAAAACTAGATAATGACAATGTGTTGGATTTAGTGCATGATTCGAAGGAATACAGGAGAATCAGTCATCGGTTAAGGAAGATAGGATTCTTGATGAACATTCCTGGAGTTTATCCCACTCGCAACCTGGTACGAAAGGTTAATAAGATTATTAAACGATTGCTTTATTATAGACATTAGAATGAAAGAAGTTACCTTTGAGGAATCAAGACGGATTCAGCTTTCGATACTATGTTATTTTGACGCCTTTTGTAGGGAACATCAATTGAGGTATTCTTTAGGTGAGGGTACATTGATCGGAGCGGTACGTCATAAAGGCTTCATTCCTTGGGATGATGATATAGATGTGATTATGCTGCGGGATGACTATGACAAATTTTTGTCAATATATGATGGAGACAAGTATTCGCTTAAGTCGATCAAAAGCGAACATAACTGGAGGGATTGTTATTCCAGATTATCGGATGATAGTACATGTGTCTATTGGGAGCTTACTCCGACAATAACAAATCATGGTATTTGGGTCGCTATTTTTCCGGTTGATAATATTCCTGATGATGATCGTGAATGGAATAGAATGAAACAAAGGTCAAGGTTTCTGCAAATGCTTTGTTGTGCGAAATATACGGATTCCATGTTTAATAGTAAGAGGGCGCGTTTCATTAAACCTCTGATTCAGTTCTATTCAAGTATCCATTCGGCAAAGTATTTCGTGAATAAGGCTGAAAAAACGATAAGTAAGTATAAAGGAGTCTCAACAAAGCGAAGAACGGTTCTAGCCATTTGGTGGGCAACGTATCCCGCTTTCCGGTCTGAGGTCTTCGATGAATATATTGAGATGGAATTTGAAGGTCATAATTTCCTAGTTCTAAAAAACTACGATGAATACCTCCGTGGGCAATATGGGGATTATATGACGTTGCCTCCCGTAGACAGTCGCGTCCCACAGCACCATATGAAGGCTTATTGGAAAGACTAAAAACAGATGGACGGAATCATCACGGAGAGAAAACGGGACTATTATTTTGACAATGTGAAGTTTGTCATGATCGTATGTGTCATTCTAGGACATACGTTGGCTCATCTGGGTAGAACAAGGCTGGGTGTTGCTGTGGACAGTTGGTTGTATTTCTTCCATATGCCGGTTTTTATCTTTGTCTCGGGTTTTTTTTCCAAGCGCAGTGAAACGCGGAAATTCGTTGAGTCCGAATTGAAGATTCTCGAAACTTTTTTAATTTTCAGTTTGATTCATATTGCTATTAGAAACACCTGGTCGTGGCGTGGGTTTGTGTTTCCTCAGTGGTCATTGTGGTATCTGATGAGTTTGATATGGTTTAGGGCAATCATTCAGGCTGTTGGCAGAGTAACGGTAAAATGGCTTGCCATTTCTGTAGTTATTAGTGTATTGGTCGGTTTTATCCCAATAGGAGGGGCTTTATCGTTTCAGAGGACATTCGCTTTCTTGCCTTTCTTCTTCGCCGGTAACTACTTGAAGAATAATGATGCTTTGTTGGCTAAAATTAGACGAGTGAATCCATATCTGGCAATTGCATTTTTGCTTATCCTGTTTATAGGTGTGCTTCTTGTCGATTTGCCATTCAAACGACTCTTGGAGTTAAAGTTTTCATACAAGACTTTTACTTATCCATTGGTGGTTTCAGCAATATCGCGAATGGTATTACTATTATTGTGTGCATTCGCTTCCATAAGCATATTGAGATTGATACCAAGAGAACGGACCACATGGGTGAGCGAGCAAGGGTCACATACATTGTTGTATTATCTATACCATACTTTGATCATCATTGCTTTGGAACTGATAGAGAAAAAGCTCTACGCTTTGCCCGATGGTTTTGCATGGAATCTGCTATATATGGCAATAAATGTATTTCTGATTTGGTCTGTAACACAAATAGGTTTTTTTAGATTATTGCCTAATCTTTTTTCATACACAAAAGACCGTGTCTGTGTATTATTAAAGTGAGCTTTTTACAAGGAATACGGATTGCCATTTGTTAAAATTATAAGAGCACTTATCCTTATGGAGATGAACTGATGAAAGATATGTTTCGCGTTACTGTTGACTCGAAAGAGTCAATGATCTTTTTTATGGAACAACTCCTTGAGGTGGATAGTTTTTAGTCTTCATGGAAGAAATACAAGTGATGCCCAAACCCGATTGGGTGAGTTGGGAAGATATACACCAGTTGTTACTGAAAGCCAATAAAGTCAATGAAAAGAACGGCTTTAGCATGTTGGGCTTGACTCGCTCGCCTGAGGAATTGGAGAAACAGGTGGAAAACGGATTATGCGTTGTAGCCGTGCATGGCGATAAACTAGTTGGGGTTTCTGCATGTAGTTTCAATTGTACCCAAAGGTGGTATAACAAAACAGAAAAGAGTGCCAGAAAGTTTATGTCCGGCATTATGAAGAGTTATCAAGGTTGTGGGGTTTTGGACGAGATTGACAAAGTACTTGATAATTACATTAAGAATAGTGGGTGTAGTTTTATTGTGGCAAGCACGGCAGAAATGAACACTGCGGTTAGAAAGTATGTGAAACTAAATGGTTATAAAGAGTTGACATATATTTCATTTCCAGATACCCTCTATTACTCAGTCATTTTTGGTAAATGGTTGAATAAGTGCCCTTTCTCAGATAGATACATCAAATTAAGATTCTGGCTTTCGAAAATCTATACCAAAACGCGATATAAAGTTGGAAGGGTGGAACGCTTTGCAATTCTTCATCATATCTGGAAGAGGATAAAAAAGTTGTTAAGACATTGACTTGATTAGAAATATGTACTACTTAGACCATAAAATTAAGAATCTGTTCAGGATTTTTGACCAGCACGAGAGAAAAGATTATCTACGTCTTGATCTTAATGAGAACCCCGGAGGACTGCCACAGGACTTTATTGCGGACGTGCTGAAAGATGTGACACCACAGTTTGTGGCCCAATATCCAGAGACATTGCATTTTACAGAGGTATTAGCCAAGTTCTTGGGGACTGACATTTCTCACCTCTGTCTGGTTAACGGCTCAGCTGAAGGCATCCGCTATATTATCCAGGCATTTACCTCTCCCGATGGTAGAATTGTTGGTGTTGTGCCCAGCTATTTTATGTTTCAGGTGTATAGTGAGATGTATGGCCGTAACTTTGTGAAGGTGCCTTATAATGAAGATCTGACGATGGATGTTGATAACATCATACGTCAGATGACCGATGACACACAGTTGTTGATACTTTTGAATCCTAACAACCCGATGGGCAATGTCTATTCTGCGGAAGAGTTTGCCCGCATCATTGCTGATGCCAAAGAAAAGCAGATTACCGTACTGGTGGATGAGGCCTATCATTATTTCTATCCGGAAACTTTCATCAACTATGCCCTCAATGACGAGCATATTTTTGTGACAAGAACCTTTTCCAAGTTGTTTTCAATGGCAGGATGTCGACTTGGCTATGTGGTAGGTTGGCCAGAGGGTGTCAAGATGGTGCAGAAGCTATGCACGCCTCACAACACCAATGCCTTTGCCATGAAGATAGCTGAAGAAATCATCAGCGAACCCAAGGTACTACAGTCGCTGATCGATAACTTCAATGAGGGGCGCAACTATCTGGTGGAAACCCTTGATGCCAATGGCTATGTACATAAGGGAGAAGCTGGTAACTTCATTTTCATCAAGCCGAAAACTGACGCAGAATCCATCGTTAAACGGATGAAGGAAGAAAAGAAGATACTGATAAAATCATATCCCAACGTTGGCGAGTTCGGCACCTGTCTGCGTGTGTCCATAGGAGAAAAGAAATACATGCAACAATTCATTGAAGCACTGATAGTATTAGACAAATAAGCCAGTTATGGTAAAAGTAATCACATACGGCACATATGACCTTTTCCATTATGGTCATCAAAGACTCTTGGAACGGGCAAAGGCTTTAGGCGACTATCTGATTGTCGGGGTTACTGCCGATGGTTTTGACCGTGCTCGAGGGAAAATCAACGTTCAGCAGTCATTGATGGAACGCATGGAAGCCGTCAAGGCTACGGGTTTGGCTGATGAGGTCATTGTGGAGGAATATGAAGGGCAG
>JAEEGH010017824.1_pt1 | contig 15080 bp, 8 predicted proteins | sample 9134181 | NCBI WGS metagenome assembly JAEEGH01 (sample SAMN16246544, study PRJNA631951) | gut metagenome | biome: gut microbiome; feature: rumen; material: DP-attached | host: Bos | place: Iran: Karaj | collected 2018-10 | reverse complement strand
CGTGGACGGTTACGCGATGACGCCGGACAATTATCAGCGGCTGGTCCGGGAAGGCATCCTCGGCGGCGGCACGGTGACGCTGGGCTTCGACGGCGGGAAAACCGTCACGATGTCCGCGGTGGATATGTATGAGAACCCCGTTCACACGGTCCGGATTCTGGACCGTCCGGACGGCCGGAAAATCGGCTACCTGCACTACACATCCTTCACGCTGGACTCCTGCGTGGATCTGATTGATGTGTTCGACGGTTTCGTCCGGGAGGGCGTTGACGACCTGGTGCTGGACCTCCGGTATAACGGCGGAGGTTATGTGGTCACCGAGTCGGCGCTGGCGTCGATGCTGGCTCCGGTTACGGAGGTGGAGGCCGGGAGCGTCTTCTCCCGGGAGGTCTACAATACGGAACTGGCGAAGGAGATGAAGGACGAGCCGACCTGTTTCAAGACCGATTTCGTCTTCAAAGGAAACGGGAAGACGTACGCCTTCTCCACGGCCGGGGCCAATCCGGACCTGCCAAGGCTGTTCGTCCTGGTGACGGGCGCCAGCGCTTCGGCTTCGGAGAGCCTCATCTGCTGCCTCAGACCTTATATGGATGTGATTATCGTCGGGGCGCGGACGAGCGGGAAGTACTGTGCCGGCTTCCTGCTGGACGCCGGGGACTGGTATGAGGACATGAAAAAGTCCCTGGAAGAAGGGGAGTATGAAAAGGCTCTCCCGTATGTGGACAACTGGGGCATCTATGTGATGTATTCCCGCTATGCCGACTGCAACGGCGAAACACTCAGCATGCCGGACGGCATCGCTCCGGATTACGAGGTCGGGGACGACCCGTTGGACGGCTTCGACCTCGGCGACCCGCAGGAGACCATGCTCGCATTCACCCTCGGGTTGATGGAGGGCCGCACCCGGAGTGCGGAACGCCCTTTCGCACCGCTGCGGGACCCCGTGCATGAGGGCTTCCACCCCCGTACGCAGGGCCTTCTCGTGGGGCATTTTTGACCGATTCATTTTTTTGCGTATATTTGTAAATTATGCGCATGAAAATGAAATTTGTCCAAATAACCGCTCTTGCGGCGGGGCTGCTCGCCCTGACGCAATGTGCTTCTGTCCAGGAAGTTGAGATGGCTTCCCCGGGCGCGTCCTTCGAGGTTTTCGCATCCCCGCAGGACACCCGTACCTCCAACGAAGGCCTGTCCACCCTTTGGGTGGAGGGTGACCGCTTCTCCCTTTTCCACGCGAAGGTCGGATCCAAAACCTACGTGTCCGACGGTGCTTTCACCGTGGATGATACGGAAACGGGCCATGCGACAGGCTCCGTATCCTCTCTGGGAACCGGTTCGAACGACTGGTTCATGGTGTATCCGTACGGCTCTTCCGCCACCGCGCCCACGGCCGTTCCCGTGACGGTCGGAGCCGCTTCCGGCCAGGCGCAGGTCCAGGCCGGCCCGGACGACATGTCCCACCTGGCCGGTGAAACCTTCCCGCTCTCCGGAATGGTCAAGGGAGTCGCCGCCAATGCGGTCCCCACCCTTCCTGTCGCCCCGCTCGTGTCCGTCATCGCCGTGAACGTGACCAACCCCGGCGAGTCCGACGTCAAGATCACCGACATCCAATTCAAGGCCCCCGAAGCCATTGTCGGCTCCTTCAAGGTCGACGTGACCGGTGACAGCCCGGTCTTCACGCCGGTTTCCGCTTCCGACCAGGCTTCCCTGAAAGTGACGGGCGGCGCTGTGCTGAAAAAGGATGAGAACGCGGTCTTCTACCTGGGAATCAAGCCGTTCATCGCGGCGGGCGGCGCGACCCTCACCCTTACGGTGAACGACGAGGTCCATACCCTCACCCTGACCCGCGCCGTCTCTTTCTCCGCCGGGAAGATCAAGACCGTGAACGTCACCCTGGAACCGTCCGACCCGCAGCCGCAGGGCACTTACTACTTCAAGCGGGTGTCCGCCTATTCCCCGGGCAGGAAGTACATTCTTGTCGCGGCGGAAACGGACGATGCGGGCGACGAACATCTCCGGATGGCCCTGGCGATGCCGGAGGGCACCAAGTCCAGCCGTCTGTACAGTGAAGATGTGGAGGATGAGGGCGGCATCATCACGCTCTCTTCGCAGGAGAACGCTTTCGCCTTCTATGAAAGCGAGAACGGCACCCTGATCCGTCAGGCGGACGGTCGCTATCTGTACAACAACAACTCCAACGACAACGTCTACACCGGAACGGATCTGACCGCCGGCTGCTATTGGACCATCAGTTACGACAATCAGGGTCAGGCCGCCATCGTGAACCGGCAGCGGCAGCTGAAGTACAATGACACGGAGACGGTGCGGGCTTTCCAGACGCGGAAAACGGACGCCTCCGGCCTCCTGATCCGCCTGTATGAGCTGCAGAACAGCGACGACGCGGTGGAGGAGTTCATTCAGAAAACCACGCCGGGCTTCTACAACTACGAAGGGGCCGACTGGCTGTATGTGGACGGATCCATGCAGCTGAGCGTCCGGACGGGGAACGGCACCGCCGCCTTCCGGATTTACGAGCCCGCCAGCTACACGGTCCTCCAGGTCACCGGCCTTCCGGAAACCATCGCCGAGAACGACCGCCTGAACATCCGGCTGGCCCGCTATGTCAAGCAGGCGGCCACCCATTTCTCCGACCTGTCCGTCCAGGTCGTCCATATCGCCGACGGGAAGGCCTGGCTGATGGCAGGCAATGGAACCGGTATCATCCTATGCATCCAGTAGCCATGAAGAGAATCCTTGCAACCCTTGCGCTCCTTCTGGGCGCCCTCCATATCCTTTCCGCCATTCCGGCCTATCCCGGGAAGATCCAGATGATTCAGCCGGACGGAAGCACGATCACCGTCCGGATCCATGGTGACGAGTGGTTTCACTATATCACGGACGAAAGCGGCCGGGTCGTCGCCCGCGGTGCGGACGGATTCTTCCGTCCCGCCGCGAAGCCTTCCCCCGCCGCATTCGCCGAGGCCATGGAAATGCGTCAGAACGCCCAGCGGGTGCGGGCGAACGCCGCCCAGGCCGCCCGGGCGTCGGGCATGACGAAGGGGACCCACCGGATCCCCGTCATCCTCGTCGCGTTCAAGGATACGCCGTTCACCATTGAAGACCCCCGCGCGGCTTTCGACGCCCTGCTGAACGAGGAGGGCTATTCCGTCAACGGAGGAACGGGGTCGGTCCGCGACTTCTATGTCGAGAACTCCAACGGACAGTATACGCCCGTCTTTGACGTGTATGGTCCGTATGTGCTTTCCAAGAACCGCGCGTCCTATGCCAATGACGCCGCCGGCGCCTTGCGGGAAGCCTGCAGCGGCTTGAATGCCCAGGTGGACTTCGGCAAGTATGATTCCGACGGGGACGGCTATGTCGACATGACGCTGATGTATTATGCCGGGTACAACCAGGCGGAAGGAGGCGGAGAAACCACCATCTGGCCGCACCAGAGCGGTATTTATGGCGGCACCCGTCTGGACGGGAAGTATCTGGGCGCCTATTTCTGCACCTCGGAGCTGAAGGGCGCGTCCGGTTCGCGGATGTGCGGAATCGGCACGACCACCCATGAGTTCGCCCATTCCCTGGGCCTTCCGGATTTCTACGATACGGATTATGACACCAACGGGGAAGCCGGCGGACTGTACAGCTATTCCACGATGGACGGCGGTCCGTACAACAACAACGGCCGCACACCTCCCTATTTCAATTCCGAAGAGCGGATCATGCTGGGCTGGATGGACGAAAGCGCCCGTGCCGAAATCTCCCGGCAGGGAGAACTGACCATCGGTCCGGTCCAGAACGGAACCGCGTACAAGATTCCCACTTCGACGGACGGAGAGTACTTTGTTCTCGAGTGCCGGAACAAGACCGGGTGGGACCTCTATCTGCCCGGAAACGGTCTGCTGGTGTACCACGCGGACAAGAGCCAGCGGCAGGTCACGATCATCCAGCAGGACTGGTACGGAAACGAGCGCGAGTATACCTATACCGCCGCCGGTCTTTGGAACGGCACGAATGCTATCAATGAGAACGGATCCCATCCCTGCTTCTACCTGATTCCGGCCGCGTCCCAGCAGTCCCTGTATTATTCCCAGGACCAGTCCCGCATTCCGTTCCCCGGAACCCGGCGGGTCACCCAGTACACCCCCGTGGACTGGGAGGGAGTCCAATCCGACTTCAAGTTCTCCGACATCGCCTACAGCAACGGCCAGGTGACGTTGAACGTTACGTACACCACGACCCCGGGTGTCGAGGGCCGGATCATGAACACGTCGGCCAAGCCCGTCCGCGATGCGACGGTTGCCCTGTACGTGGGCAATACGAAAAAGAAGAGCGTCACGACCGGATCGGACGGCACCTATTCCTTCTCGGGCGCTGACCTGGCCGACGCCACCTACACCCTCAAAGTGACTTGCAGCGGCTATGTGTCCGCCGAGACCGAGGTCACTGTGGGCCGGAAGGTGGAGACGCTGGACATTTACCTGCGGAAGGAAGGGGAGTCCACCGAATCGACGTTCATCAAGTATGATCCCGCCGCCGGGACGGTGCCCTATGGCGCCGGCGTCACCGACATCGCCACGGCTATCCTGCTGAGCGCCGACGAAACGGCCCCTTATGTTGGCAAGCAGCTGAAGACCATTTCCTTCCAGCCCGCAGCCGGATCGGGCGCCACCGCCGCCTATGTCTTCGTCGAATCCGGCGGCCGCCGCCAGTTCACCCAGAAGGTGGACAACCTCCGCCTCGGGTCGATGAACACGGTCAACGTCGTGGCCCAGGAATACCTGGTCCCGTCCGGATCCTCCCTGTACATCGGCTATTCCCTGCTGGGCTGCAGTTCGGAAGAGCCCGTGACGGCGCAGCAATGTTCCTCGGACAAGATGGGCTATTACGGAACGTATAACGGAACCCGTGCCATTTCCTGGAACGGGATGAGTGCGGACGGCAAGTACTATACGCCCGTTCTCTCCGCCGGCGTGGGCGAGCCGGTGCAGCCCGAACTGGGCTTCAATTACATCGCCAATCCCGGAAACGGAACCTACAAGGCCGGAGACCGGTTCGAACTGGCCCTGGTCCGCTACGAGGATGATACGCCTTCCTCCGTTTCCTGGACCTTCGACGGGCAGACCGTGCAGGCCGGCTCCGTCACCCTGACCGCCGGCACCCATACCGTCGAGGCGCACCTGACCTATCCGGACGGCACGTCCGAGGTCGTCCGGCTGGTTTTGAAAGCACAATAAGAGTATGAAGACGCAAGATAAGAAACAGGACTATTCCGCTCCGGTTTTGCGCGTGGTCGACGCGCGTCTGGAACTGAACTTCCTCCAGTCCGGCGGAAGCGGCACCATCGACCCGGGCACGGACGATCCGTGGGGCGATTTTTAAAAGGAGACGCGATGGAGAAGATCATCAGAACCACGCTCGCGGCCCTTGCCGCCCTGACGGCTTTTGCCGGCTGCCGCAACGTCGGGCAGGAGCTTCCGGAGCCCGCCTCCGTGAAGACCGTGCAGTTCCATGCCGGCACCGCGGACACCCGCACCTCCTTCACCGAGGCGGTGGACGGGGTCTACCAGACCCTCTGGACCGAGAATGACAGCGAAGTGCTGCTTTCCCTGAACTACGGGAAGGCCGAGGCATCCGCCGTCACGGCTTCCGCCGACGGAAAGACGGCTTCCTTCGCCGCTTCCTTCGATGCCACCGAAGCCAAGTCCCCCTATACCTTCTACGCCGTTTCTCCGGCCTCCGCCGCCCGGGCCATCAGCCCGAGCCGCAGCGCCTGGAGCGTATACATCGCCGCGGAGCAGACGCCGTCGGCCCTGTCCGTGGACGAAAGCGCCCAGCTGCTGGTGGCGAAATCCGCCGCCAGCGCGACGCTTCCCGACGATGTGAACCTGCATTTCTCCCACCTGACCGCGTACGGCCGCATCGCTCTCAAGAACCTGGTTCTCGGCGACGCCGTCATCCGTAAAGCGGAGCTGGTGTTCAGCACGCCTGTCGTGGGTGAATGGTACTGGGGCGAGGACGGAACATTGACGTCCAACGGCGCTTCGCATACGATTACGCTTCATACGGACGCGTCCGGCGACCTCTGGTTCGCCTGCGCCCCCGTGGACGTTTCGGGTGCGACGATGACGCTTACCCTCTATACCGACCAGGGCTCAATGACCCGGGCGGTCACCTTCCCGGAAGGCCGTCGGTTCTCTTCCGGCAAGGTGGCCAGGTTCTCCGTGGACATGGCGGGCATCGAGATTCAGACGGTCGAAGCTTACTATGCCGTTTCGGACGAAAGCACTCTTCGTGCGGGTGACAAACTTCTGATTGTCAATACGTCCGGAACCTTCGCCCTGGGAGAACAGACAAGCTGGGGAATGGTGCATCGGCTGGGGATGCCCGTCAAGGTCGCCGACGGCAGGATCGTCGATCCCGGCAAAGCCACGGTCCTGACTCTCGGTAAAGGTTCTGTCGCCGGTTCCTGGTCTTTTCATACAGGCTCCGGATATCTCTCGGCCGCCGCTGATGACGGCGCGTTGACGGAGAGCGGGGAAGTGGATGACTTTTCTTCCTGGAGTGTCAAGGTTACGGACGGTGGTTCCACTCGGGTCATTTCAAAGGGAGACATGACGAAGACCATCTATTACTCATCTTCCGTTTTCGGCTTCTCCTGTTCGATGAACTCTTCCTCCGATGAGCTGGTCACGCTATACCGTCTGGGCGGCAGTCCCGCTTCCGTCGGGGAGGAGGATCCGCTCACGAAGCATGACGAATACGGTTGTTACATGACCGGTTCCGAAAGGACGTATGTCAAGGGTTCCGACCAGTTCAACCGTTCCTACGACAGGAACGGAAAACTTGTCTTCGTCCTGCTGAATGCCGCGGAAAAGGAGCAGCTGGAGATTTCCGGTTATGATCCCGCCTCGGTCAAAGGGGACGAGGTCACGGTGACGGTCAATTGGCGGAAAGGCTTGATTTCATCCATGAAGGGGGAGACCTTCCGCCTGCGGGTGGTGAAGGAAGACGGGTCTAAAATCTGGCTCGGAGACGGATCCGGCCAGGGTTTCATCCTTAAAAAGTAAGCGGCCATGAGAAAGCATATCATCCTTGCGCTTGCCGCGCTGCTGGCGGGGTTCCAGCTGATGACCGCCATACCCGCCCGTCCCGGATTGCGGGAGTACGTCCAGCCGGACGGAACCAAGATCGTCATCCGACAGCACGGAGACGAGTTCGCCCATTGGACCACCGACGTCTACGGCCGCCTGGTCGAACTGGGGGAGGACGGTTATTACCGCCCCGCCCGGCATGCCTCGATTGACGAAATGCGTCAACATGCCGCCTCCCGCCGCGCCGCCGCCCGGATGAACCGGGCCGCCCGCCGTGCGAAAAGCGCCCCTGTGGCCATCGGACAAAAGCATTTTCTGGTGATCCTGGTCGAATTCTCGAACAAGAAGTTCTCGACCAGCAGCGATTCCAACGCCGCTTTCAACGACCTTCTGAACCAGCACGGGTATTCCGTGAACGGCGGAACCGGTTCCGCCCGGGATTACTACTACGAGAATTCGCACGGCCTCTTTGAGCCGATTTTCGATGTGTACGGGCCTGTCCAGCTGGACACCACCTTCGCTTATTACGGAGAGAACAACTTCCAGGGGGATGACAAGCGTCCTGAAGAGGCGATTGTCGACGCCTGCAGGAAACTCGACGGGGAAATCGATTTCACCCGGTATGACAATGACGACGACGGATATGTGGACCTGGTGTTCATGTATTACGCCGGGAAGGGGGAGGCGGACGGAGGAACCAGCACCACCATCTGGCCGCATCAGTGGGAGATTTCGAGTGCCGGCAAATCCCTCGAGCTGGACGGGAAGCAGATAGACTCTTATGCCTGTACCAATGAAGTGGTCGGGTCCGGGGAACTGTACGGCAAAATGTGCGGCATTGGAGCCGCATGCCATGAGTTCGCCCACGCAATGGGTTTGCCGGACTTCTACGATGCCGATTATACGACTAACGGGCAAGCCGCCGGTCTGTTCTTCTTCTCCACGATGGACAGCGGCTCTTACAACAACGAGAGCCGGACCCCTCCGTTCTTCAATATCGAGGAGCGCATCATGCTGGGCTGGCTGAAAGAAGAGGATGCCATCCGGGATTTTCCGAAAACCGGCACCTATACCATCCCCTCGGTGGATGAGAATGTCGCCTACAGGACGCTTACCGACAAGGATGGCGAGTATTTCGTGTATGAATGCCGGGGATCCAACGGCTGGGATTCGAGTCTTTACTCCCACGGCCTGATCGTGTATCACGTGGACAAGTCCGACCGTACGATCAAACTGGCCTATGGATCCGCGACGGCCCGGACTCTCTGGGAGGACTGGAGATCGTACAATTCCATCAACGAAAACGGTTCGCATCCCTGTTTTTATATCATCCCTTCGGCGGATCAGGACAACCTGCTGTACGGTCATTCCAAGTATGCCGGTGATTATTATTTCGATTACGACAAGAGCGATGGGATTCCGTTCCCGGGTTCGAAAAGAGTGACCTCTTATACTCCCAAGAGCTGGAATGGCGTGAAGGGCTCCGTTTCTTTCAGCGGGATTGCCTTTGCGGACGACCTCGTCACCCTTCGCGCGACTCTTCCTTCCGGCGATCTCGATTACGTGACCATCGCTGACAGCGGGTCCTATCGGGCCGGTGACCGCTTCACTTTCGAGCTGGTCGGCTCGGAGAATGCCGTCGCCCCCGCCTCCGTCGTCTGGTACTTCGATGACGAGCCCGCCGGGGCCGATTCCGTCACCCTGACCGCCGGCGCCCATACCGTCGAAGCTGTCCTGACGCAGGCGGACGGATCCCGCTCGGTGCTGACACTCGAGATCGAGGTGAAGCAGTAAGGAGCGGTGAAAGCGAGGCAGGTATTCCTATTCATCCTGGGCGTGTTCCTGATGCTGGGCGCGGCATGGGCCGTGTTCCCGGCGGAAGGGGTGCGCGTGGGTGGAAAGAACCTGCGGTTCGCTTCGTACAAGGGGCGTCTCCGGGACGCCATGGAGAAGAAGGTCGATGTGGACTCCGTCCTGAACGCGATCGATGGAAGGTTCGCGATGCATGAGGATACGCTGGCTTTCTATCGCCAGTTCTTTTATGAGAATCCGGACCGGATTTATCTTCCGGAGGACGATTATACCTTCTTTGATTCCTTGTTCTGCGCGTTCGAGCAGGCCCGCGATTCGGGAAGGACCGTCCGTGTGGTGCATTACGGCGACTCGCAGATTGAGCTGGACCGTATTTCGTCCAACCTGCGGGAGGCGCTGCAGGTGCGTTTCGGCGGCTGCGGAACGGGGATGTTCCCCGCCATGACGCACACGCCGATGGCGTCCGTCTCGCATTACGCTTCGGGAGGCTTCGCTTTTTATACGATGGTGACGGACTCGACCACACGCCGGGCTGGGCACAACCGCTACGGTCCGCTGTCGCAACTGACGGCGCTCTATGGCGGCGGCTCGGTGAGCCTCCGGGCGCAGCGGCAGAAATCCACGCTGGAACATGTCCGGAGCTTCCAGTCCGTCTCGCTTTTGTATGGCCGGGCCTCAGAGGACTTCACTGCCGCCGTACAGTCTGACACGCTGAATCCGACGCCTGTCGTCCGGGCGGACAGCTGTGCGACCTGGGCCACCTGGACCTTTGACAGGCCGGTCGACAAAGCCACGCTCAAGTTCACCGGAAGCGCCGAAATCTACGGCATCGCCACGGACGGCGTGTCGGGTGTGACCGTGGACAACATCCCCATGCGCGGCAGTACGGGCCATATCCTCACCCGCATCGACAAGGAACTGATGAAGACTTCATTCGAACTGGACGACACCCGCCTGGTGATCCTGCAGTTCGGCGGCAACTTCGTCCCTGCGGCCGGGTCGTCCAAGGCCATTTCCGGCTACATGGACGATGTCCGGGAGCAGATCGCCTATTTCCAGGAGGTGGCGCCCGAGGCGAAGATCCTCTTCATCGGCCCGTCCGACATGGCGGTCTCGACCGAAGACGGCCGTATCGTCTCCTACCGCCGTCTGCCCGAACTGGTGGACTCCCTCAAGACGGTGTCGCTCGAGAGCGGCGCCGCGTACTGGGACTTGTACAGCATGATGGGCGGCAAGAATTCGATGGCCCAGTGGGTCCGTCACTATCCGGCCTATGCCGGACCGGATTATGTCCATTTCACCCCGGCCGGCGCCAAGGTCGTGGGTGAGACGCTGTCCCGTTCCTTCCTCACGTATTATGATTTCTATGACCTGCGGAAGACCCTCCCGGCCGCCGCGGTCGAACAAAAAATGGAAAGATGAAACGCTTTTTCCTCCTCGTCGCCTTCGCCGTCTGTCTCCTGCCGGCGGGCGCCCAGAACCTGTACCATCGCCGGATTCCGCCGATGCCCTATGCCCATGTCGAGCGGAACGCCTTGAAGTTTCCGGGCGGCGCCTCCGCGGATTTCGACGCTTTCCTGCGCAAGCTGGACACCCTCGTGGTGACCGGCCGCGGGGATGTCCGCATCCTGCATATCGGCGGTTCGCACGTGCAGGGCGGCACCTGGACCAACACGCTCCGCAAGAACCTCATGGCGCTGCGGTACGGCATGGACGGCGGCCGCGGTCTCCTCTTTCCGTACGCGGCCGCCGGCACGAACACCCCGATGGGCTACCAGACCTCCTACACGGGCACCTGGACGTCCAGCCGCTGTCTGAACCCGGACACCGTGATGGGCGTGACCGGCATGACCGTATCCACCGCCGACACCTCCGCGACGGTCGCGTTCAATCTTGTTCCGGAAGAGCGCAGGATGTGGGATCTCCGTTTCACCTTCCGCAGCGTCGACGTTCTCGGTTACGGTGAGCTGGAGCCGGTCCTTATCGCCGGACGGGACACCCTCCGGGGCCGTCAGGTTGACGAGCGCTGGCGCTTTGACCTGCCGTATTACATGGACAGCTTCCGCATCGGCTTCGTGGGCTATCCGGGCCGGTTCACCCTCAAGGGCGTCTATCTGGACAATCCGGCCAACGGGCTGACCATCAGTGATGTCGGCGTGAACGGAGCAGCGACGTCTTCATTCCTCAAGTGTGAGGATTTCACGCGGGACCTCCGCCTTGTGAAGCCCGATCTTGTGATTTTCTCCATCGGCATCAACGATCTCCAGGGCTCGGATTTCGACGCCCGCCGTTTCATTTCCAACTACGGCAAGCTGGTCCAGCTGGTCCGGCATGCCAACCCCCATTGCGCCTTCCTCTTCACGACCTGCAACGACAGTTGGAAGAACAACCGGTCCAATCCTTTCGGCGCCCGGGCCGAGCGCGCCTTCCAGGATATCGCCGCCGGCTGTGACGGAGCCCTCTGGGACCTGTACGACATCATGGGCGGTTCCGGGTCGATGGACGCATGGGTCAACGCCGGCTATGCACGTCCGGACCGCATCCACTTCACGCCGGAAGGCTATACGATCCTGGGCAATCTGCTGTTCAACGCTTTGATGGACTCGTACGCCGCCTCGATCCAATGACATTCGTGGACATCATCCGGGAATTCCTGCAGGCGCTGTTCTCCTTTGACAGCGCGCACCCGCTGCTGTTCACCCAGTTCTACTTCTGGGCCTTCTTCGCGCTGGTCTTCGCGGGGTTCTCGCTGATCCACTCCAAGCCCCTGCTGCGGAACGCCTACCTGTTCTTCGTCAGCCTGTTCTTCTACTACAAGACCAGCGGCGTGTTCCTCATCCTGCTGCTCTTTGTCGTTACTTACAATTACTTCGCAGCCCGCGCGCTGCGCCGCGCCCGGCCCGCCTGGCAGACCTTCTGGGTGGTCCTGTCGGTGGTGATCGACCTGGGTGTGCTGGCCTATTTCAAGTATGCGTATTTCCTGGCGGATTTCCTGAACGACCTGTTCGGCCTGTCCATCCAGGTGCATGACGTGCTGGGCGAACTGGGGAACGCGCTCACGGGCTCGTCGATATTCCGGGTCGATGCCATCATCCTCCCGGTGGGCATCTCCTTCTTCACCTTCCAGGCTGTCAGCTACATCGTGGACGTGAAGCGGGGGAAGATCGAGCCGTTGCGCAAGTTCTTGGATTTCGGCTTCTTCCTGACCTTCTTCCCGCAGCTGGTGGCGGGCCCGATCGTCCGGGCGCCGGAGTTTTTCCCCCAGCTGTACAAGCCCTACAACCTGAGCCGCCGCTGGTTCGGCATCGCGGTCTTCTGGATTCTGAACGGCCTCATCAAGAAACTGGTCCTGGCCGACTACCTGGCGGTGAACCTCAGCGACCGCGTGTTCAGCAATCCGCTGCTGTACACCGGATTCGAGAACCTCGCCGCCCTCTTCTGCTATTCCCTGCAGGTCTATGCCGATTTCTCCGGCTACACCGACATCGCCACCGGCGTCGCCATGCTCATGGGCTTCTATCTGCCCAAGAACTTCAACTCCCCGTACAAGGCGGAGAACGCGCAGCAGTTCTGGCGCCGATGGCACATGACCCTGTCGCGCTGGCTCCGGGACTACCTGTACATCCCCCTGGGCGGCAACCGGAACTCCACCTGGGGCACCTACATCATCATCATCGCCGTGGCGGTCATCGGCTCGTTCCTTTCCGGTTCGTGGTGGGTGGCTTTCACGGTCGCGCTGATTTCGCTGCTGATCCTCCTGTACGGCTGGCTCCGGCCCGACAGGCGCAAGTTCCTCCGGACGCAGGTCAATTCCATGGACACGATGCTGCTGGGCGGTCTCTGGCACGGCGCCAGCTGGAACTTCATGATCTGGGGCGGCCTGAACGGCATCGGCATGATCATCTACAAGTTCTGGGCGGACTGGAGCATCGGCCTCAAAACCGCCGTCATCTGGGGTGTCTTCGCCCTCTGCTTCGCCCTCTCGCGCCTTGTTCCCGCCCCTGTCTGGAACCTCTTCGCCGTCTGGACCCTGGTCCTGGCCGCCGGGACCCTGGTCCGGTTGGTATACTGGCGGGTCACTCGGAAGGCCTCTTCCGTCATTCCGACAGGCGATGCGTCTTCCGTCGTTCCGAGCGAAGCGAAGGAATCCAGGGCCGTCGTCTGGATTGCCAACGCATGGGCCGTCTTCCAAACCTTCGTCTTCATCACCTTCACCCGCCTGTTTTTCCGCAGCGGCTCCAACCTGGACCCGGCCCTCGCGAACGAGGAGGCCTGGCGGACCGCGAAGAACATGGTGAACCAGATCGGATCGGCCTGGGACCTGTCGCTCGTCCCCGCCCTGCTCCGCCAGCACGCCCCGGTCCTTCTGGTCTTCGCCTTCGGCATGCTCATCCACTGGATCCCCGAAAAAGCGAAGCGCCGCTACCGTCTCCGGTTCGCGACGCTCCCGCTGCCTCTCATGGCTCTTGCCGTGTTCCTGGCCGTCTTCTTCGTCTACCAGTTCATCACCGCTGATCTCCAGAGTTTCATCTATTTCCAGTTCTAGGAGACAGCGCTTCTCCTCCCCCTGTGATGAGATGAAGAGCATCCGGCCTGCCAGCACCCCGACCGGAAGCGTTTTCCCCGAGCCAAACCCGGCGAACGAAAAAGAAGCACGCGGGAGAGGACATTTCAACCCGTTTTTGTACTTCCCCACGTGCTGGAGCACGGTGCGGAGAACGTTCTTCCTTTGGAACGTTCTCCGACGCGGGCTTGCGACAAAGAGCGGCATAATCATGACGCGCATACTGGAACGAATACAATTGCACACTGCTGCAGCGAACAGATGAACGCACTAAAAGCCCGATAATCTGTACGCTCATCCGGCCCGCTGTCGCTGAAACCCGAACTACGCCGCCACACCACCCTCCCCCTGAACGCATCCGTCCCAACGTACACGCGTGATTCCTCGAACATGCGTAATTCATGTACAAAATGTGATTTCACGAAGCAGACCTTGCACATCAAAGCGTCACCACAGGCATGTGGAGCCAACAATCACCGTTCAAGATCATCCACACAAAAACACATCTTGTACGTAGATCCGTTCAAGGTCATCAATAAAAACACACTTTGTACGCCGAGCAGCTGTTAATGGTAGTGGGGGGGACAGTGGTGGCGGTGATAGTAGTAATACCCGTGTTTGGGGTAGTAGTCATAGTGTTGGCCACGGTGCAAGTGCTGGTGCCACACAACCTTGGCGCAGGTGTCCTTGGGCAATGGCGCAGGTATCACATACTTTCGGCGCAGGTAAGACTTTGGGGTGATGACCTGCGCCGCCGCAGCGCGCAGGAGCCTGTTTTGCGGTGCAGGTCCTAAGGCAAAAACCACACCTGCGCCATCAATACCCTACACCTGCGCCAATGTTGGAATGAACTGAAGATGATGCCGCAGATGGTGCTCAAGAAGGGACACCTGTGACTGAGAAGGGGTATAAATGCGGCAGGTGGCGCCAAATTAGGGACACTTGGAGCACAGGGCATGCTCAAAAACGGAACATGAGGCGTGATCGGAAAACCCGCATCGGTTTTCGAAGCGGAGCGACGCAGGGGGGAATCTTCCCCTGGTCAGCCCCTATGGGGGCGGCGCGACGGGGCGGGGCTTAAATAATAAACCCGGTTGAGCAGTTCAACCGGGTTTATTGTGAGATCAGAAGCCGCCGAAGCCGCCACCGCCGGGGAAGCCGCCGCCAGGGCCGCCCATGCCACCGCCGGGGAATCCGCCGGGACCGCCGGGACCCATGCCGCCGCCGGGGCCGCCCATGCCACCTTGCATGCGGCGCTGCATCTCCGCTTCCTGACGACGACGATCCTTGCGGTAGGCCTTCAGCTGGTCCTTGTTCAGGAAGCCTTCGAGTTCTTTCTCATACTCTTTGCGGGCCTCCTGCATCGCCTGCATCTTTTCCTGCATTTCGCCCATCTGGGCCTGCATCTTCTGCATGAATTCCTGACGCTGCTCATCGCTCATCGAGCGGAAGTCGGGACGTTCGCCGTTCTCGCCGCCGAACATGTTGCCGGGACGGAAATTCAGCTGGGGGGCATACTTGACGTTGAGTTCGCGCACCTGGGCCTCCTGCTCGGGGGTCAGGGTGTACTTCTCCACCATTTCCTGGGTCCGCTGGATCACCCA
>JAEEGH010017823.1_pt1 | contig 15082 bp, 10 predicted proteins | sample 9134181 | NCBI WGS metagenome assembly JAEEGH01 (sample SAMN16246544, study PRJNA631951) | gut metagenome | biome: gut microbiome; feature: rumen; material: DP-attached | host: Bos | place: Iran: Karaj | collected 2018-10 | reverse complement strand
GCCGACGAGACGGGGGCCGTCTGCCAGGCTGTGCTACAGGTGATGGAGTTAGGTGAGCCCGATGCTTCTGGCCGCCGCAGTCCTGTGCCCGTAGAGGGTAAGACGGTGACGCTCGACGTCGACCAGGTCATTGTGGCTGTCGGCGTAAGTCCCAACCCGTTAGTGCCGAAGTCCATCCAAGGCCTCGAACTGGGTCGCAAGAACACCATCGCCGTGAATGACGGCATGCAGTCCTCGCGTCTGGAAATCTTCGCTGGCGGTGACATCGTGCGTGGTGGAGCAACGGTTATCCTCGCTATGGGCGACGGTCGCCGTGCTGCTCAGAATATGGACGAATTCTTGCAGAAGCAATAGTTCAATATGTTGCGATGGCATCGCAACAAATACAACGAATTATGAACGGACTATATACCATTTTTCTGCTCATACTAAGCAACGTCTTCATGACGCTTGCTTGGTATGGGCATCTTAAATTATCGGAGTCGGGCGTCAGCTCGAACTGGCCACTGTTGGGCGTCATCGCCTTCTCGTGGGGCATTGCTTTCTTTGAGTATTGCTGCCAAGTACCGGCCAACCGTCTGGGCTTTGTCGATAACGGCGGTCCCTTCAACCTCATCCAGCTGAAGGTTATCCAGGAGTGTATCTCGCTGGCCGTCTTCTGCGTCATCGCCAACATCATGTTTCAGGGCACACACCTGCACTGGAACCACATTTTAGCCTTTCTCTTCATCATCTTAGCCGTCTATCTGGTCTTCATGAAGTAATTTGGCACACTTTTTGCATAGGCATTGACAACGAAACTAATTCGAACAAGTATATGCAAAAAGGTAACATCGGGGTTACAACTGAGAACATCTTCCCCGTCATCAAAAAGTTTCTCTACAGTGATCACGAGATTTTCCTTCGCGAAATGGTCTCCAACGCCGTTGATGCCACCCAGAAGCTGAAGACTCTTCAGCAGAAGGGCGACTTCAAGGGCGAATTGGGCGACCTCACCGTGCGCATCAACTTCGATGCCGACAAGGGCACCATCACTATCAGCGACCACGGTATCGGCATGACCGAAGAGGAAATCGACAAGTACATCAACCAGATTGCCTTCTCGGGTGTCACCGACTTCTTGGAGAAGTACAAGGACAATGCCAACAACATCATCGGCCACTTCGGACTGGGTTTCTACAGCTCGTTCATGGTGTCGAAGAAGGTGGAGATTATCACTAAGTCGTACAAGGAGGATGCCAAGGCCGTGAAATGGAGCTGCGACGGCTCACCCGCCTACGAGATTGACGAGGCCGAGCGTGCAGAGCGTGGTACCGACATCATCCTCTACATCGATGACGACTCGAAGGAATTCCTCGACAAGAACAAGCTGGAGGGACTGCTCCAGAAATACTGCAAGTTCCTGGCCGTGCCCGTAGCCTTCGGCAAGAAGCAGGAGTGGTCGAGCGACGAGAAGAAGATGGTGGACACCGCCGAGGACAACATCATCAACAACGTGGAGCCACTGTGGACCAAGACGCCTTCGACGCTGAAAGACGAGGACTACAAGAGCTTCTACCGCACGCTCTACCCCATGAGCGACGAGCCGCTGTTCTGGATTCACCTGAACGTGGACTATCCCTTCAACCTGACGGGTATCCTCTACTTCCCGAAGATCAAGTCGAACATCGAACTGCAGCGCAATAAGATACAGCTCTACTGCAACCAGGTGTTTGTCACCGACCAGGTGGAGGGTATCGTTCCTGAGTTCCTGACCCTGCTGCACGGTGTCATCGACTCGCCGGACATCCCGCTGAACGTGAGCCGCTCGTACCTGCAGAGCGACCGCGAGGTAAAGAAGATTTCAACTTACATCACCAAGAAGGTGGCTGACCGTCTGAAGGCCATTTTCAACGAGAACCGCAAGGAGTACGAGGAGAAGTGGGACGACCTGAAGCTCTTTATCAATTACGGTATCCTGAGCGAAGAAGGATTCTACGACCGTGCCAAGGACTTCGCCCTGATGAAGGACGTGGACGGCAAGTACTTCACCTTCGACGAGTACAAGAAGCTCATCGAGGCTTCGCAGAAGGACAAGGACGACACGCTCATCTACCTCTATGCCACCGACAAGGAGGAACAGTACAGCTACATCAAGGGTGCACAGGACAAGGGTTACAGCGTATTGCTGCTCGACGGCCAGCTCGACGTTCCCACCATCCAAACGCTGGAGCAGAAGTTTGAGAAGAGCCGCTTCACTCGTGTAGACTCCGACATCATCGACCGCCTCATCGTCAAGAGTGACGCGCCGAAGAATAACCTGAGCGAGGGTGACAGTGACAATTTGTCAGCCGTATTCAAGTCACAACTGCCAAAACTGGACAAGAGCGAGTTCATGGTGCAGGTAGATGCCCTCGGTCAGGAAGCCCGTCCGGTCATCATCACCCAGAATGAGTGGATGCGCCGCATGAAGGAGATGAGCAAGTTCCAGCAGGGCATGAACTTCTACGGCCAGATGCCCGACTCGTTCAACATCGTACTGAACAGCGACCACCCGCTGGTAAAGCGTATACTCGATGACACGAAGGCCGCCACGACCGAAGCCCTGCAGCCCATCGAATCGGAACTGAAGGGACAGGAAGCCCGCTTGGCCGCCATCCGTCAGCAGCAGGACAAGAAGAAGTACGACGAGCTGACCCAGGAGGACAAGGACCTGAAGGCCGAGGCCGAGAAGGCCGTGCAGGAGCAGAAGGACAAGAAGCAGGCCGTACTTGCCGACTATGCCCAGAAGAACGACCTGATTCACCAGCTTATCGACCTCGCGCTGTTGCAGAACGGTATGTTGAAGGGTGAAGCACTCGACAAGTTCCTGAAGCGTTCGGTTGACCTGATCAAGTAAACAGGAATAATCATCATAGCAAAAGCCCGGATTTCCATCGTCAGGAAGTCCGGGCTTGTTTTGTTTATCAGCCTCTGTGCTTAATCTTTCTTCAGAGGAACGAAGACGCTAAAGGTAGAACCTTCGCCTTCCGTTGACTCCACCATGACATCGCCACCGTTCTTGCGGGCAAAGTCCTGACAGAGCTGGAGTCCAAGTCCGGAACCTTCCTCACCGCCGGTTCCGTAGGTGGTCTCACCCTTATGGAAGATGGAACCTATACGGTCGGATGCGATACCCACGCCGTGGTCGCGGACGCTGATCTTGGCAAAGTCGGCATCGGGAGTAGTCACCGTAATTTCAATGGTTGAGCCTTCGGGCGAGAACTTGACGGCGTTCGATATGAAGTTACGAACCACCGTCTTGAGCATATCGTTGTCGGCACGGACAATGACCGAAGAACCCGTATAGGAAAGGTGTATCTTCTTCGTAGCGGCTATCATCTCGAAGATTTCTACCACGCCGGGGATGATGTCGTTCAGGTCGAGATCCTGCAGGACAACATTCAGGCGACCCGTCTGGCTCTTCGTCCATTTCAGCAGGTTGTCCAACAGGTCGTGTACCTCTTCCGACTCACGGTTGGCCTTGTCGAGCAGTTCGAACAGCTCGGGTCCTACGGTTTCGGGCGACGTAGAAGCCACCACCAGATTGAGTACCATACGGATGCTGGCCATCGGCGAACGCAGGTCGTGGGCAATGACGGAGTACATCTTGTCGCGGTTGTTGATGGTAGCCATCAGTTCACGGTTCTGCTTCTCTATCAGCCTCTTGGCGGCCACGTATGCTATCTGGTGCATCACACGCACGATGAGCTCTTCTTTATTGAATGGTTTCGACAGGAAGTCGCTGGCTCCCACCTGGAAGCCCTTCACCAAGTCGGAAGGACTATTCAGGGCCGTGAGGAAGATAATGGGAATATCTTTCAGCTCAGGGTCCTTCTTCATGATGACTGCTGTGTCGAATCCGCTGATATCGGGCATCATGACATCGAGCAAGATCAGGTCTGGCTTCTCGGCCCTGGCCTGCTCAATGCACATATTTCCGCAGTTGGCAGTACAAACCTGAAACTGTTCGTTCTTCAGCAATATCTTGAGCAACAGCACGTTGCTCATCACATCGTCGACTATCAGAATCTTATAATCACTTCGGTTGATCTGTGATTCTAAAGTATTTTCAGCATCCATGTTGATAAGTAGTAATGATTTCAATTTGCAAAAATAAGGTAATAATTTGAAATTACCAAATTATTGCACCACTTTTTTCGCTATAACCTCATTCTACGGTCACAGACTTGGCCAAATTCCGGGGTTGGTCGACGTTTTTTCCCTTACAGACGGCCACATGATAGGCCAGTAGTTGCAGGGGTATCGTGGCCACCAGCGGCTCCAAGCACTCCATGACGTCGGGCAGTTCTATCACCTCGTCGGCTATCTTGGCAATGGTGTCATCGCCTTCCGATACCAAGGCTATCACCCTACCCTGCCGGGCCTTGATTTCCTGAATGTTCGAGAGAACCTTTTCGTACATGGCGTTGTGCGTGGCGATTACCACCACCGGCATGTCGGAATCAATCAGGGCAATCGGACCGTGCTTCATCTCGGCAGCAGGATAGCCCTCGGCATGGATATAGGAAATCTCCTTCAGTTTCAGGGCGCCCTCCAAGGCCACCGGATAGCTGTAGCCGCGTCCTAAATAAAGGAAGTTGTGAGCGTAGGTAAAGGTACGTGCCAGATCGGCCACCTTCTCGTTGGTCTTCAGCACCTCACGTATCTTGTCGGGCACTTCGCTCAATTGCTTCACTATCCGCAGGTATTCGTCGCGGTTTACCGTGCCCTTTGCCTCGGCCAGAGCCAGTGCAAACATCGTCAGCACCGTCACCTGACCCGTGAAAGCCTTGGTCGAAGCCACACCGATTTCAGGCCCTACGTGAATATAGGTACCCGTGTCGGTGGCACGAGGGATGCTGGAACCGATAGCGTTGCAGACGCCATAAATGAAAGCCCCCTTCTGCTTGGCCAACTGCACGGCGGCCAGCGTGTCGGCGGTCTCGCCACTCTGGCTGATAGCTATCACCACATCGCCCTTCGACACGACTGGATTGCGGTAGCGGAACTCACTGGCATACTCCACATCGACAGGAATGCGGCACAGCGACTCAATCATCTGCTTGCCGATGAGTCCGGCGTGCCACGACGTGCCGCAAGCCACAATAACGATGCGCTTGGCACTCAGCAGCTGGCGACGATAATCAATTAAGGCAGAAAGTGTTACATGGTCAGCCTCGACATTCACTCTACCACGCATGCAGTTCGTCAGGCACTCGGGCTGCTCGAATATTTCCTTCAGCATGAAGTGTTCGTAGCCACCCTTTTCTATCTGGCCGAGGTCGATGTCAACCGTCTTTACAGTCAGTTCCTGTTCCTCACCCAACAGGCTCAACACCTTCAGTTCCTCACCGCGACGGATGACGGCTATGTTGCCGTCTTCGAGATAGACCACCTTGTCGGTGTATTCCACAATGGGGCTGGCATCCGAGCCAAGAAAGAACTCGCCGTCGCCGATGCCCACCACTAAGGGGCTTTGCTTACGGGCAGCCACTATCTCGTTGGGATTGCGCTTGTCGACGATGGCGATGGCGTAGGCACCGATGACCTGGTAAAGTGCCACCTGCACAGCCGTCAGCAAGTCCAACTGCTTCTTCACCATGACGTACTCCACCAGTTGCACCAGCACCTCCGTATCGGTATCGCTGACAAAGTGGACGCCTTTGTCCTTCAGCTTCTCCTTGATATCGGCATAGTTCTCGATGATACCGTTGTGGATGATGGCCAGGTTCTTCGACTCCGAGTAGTGCGGATGGGCATTCCTCGACGAGGGTTCACCATGTGTAGCCCAGCGGGTATGGGCGATGCCCACGGTGCCGCTCACATCCTTGTCGCTACAAAACTCACACAGGTTATCAACTTTCCCTTTCGACTTATAGACGTTCAGGTCGCCCTGGCCGTTGATCAGCGCCACGCCCGCCGAGTCGTACCCACGGTATTCCAGTCGGCGCAAGCCTTTGATCAAGATGGGAAATGCCTCTTTCGTTCCGATGTATCCTACTATTCCACACATAATCGTTAGTTTTTATTGTTGTTATTACTCTATATCATACTTGTTATGCTGCTTCCGCGCCTTGCGGGGTTCTTGAGAAAAGCCCTGACGGGGACTTTTCACCCCCCGGTAGGACTCCCAGCGCTGCTGAATCTTCTGCACATAGTCGGTAGTCTCCGTTCCACGCATGTAGCCGTACTTCACGATGGGGTCGTTGTAGTATTTGGGCTGCGCCAGCTTCAGCACGTACTCCGACACGTCCGACCATTGGTGGGGATTGCGGCCGTCACGCTGGCAGAGTGCCATCGCGTCGCGGATGTGGTGGATGCCACCGTTGTAGGCTGCCAGCACGAAGTTGGTACGTTCGCGGCGGTCACGTATGTCGTTGAACTTCTGTTCCAGCTGCCCCAAGTAGCGGGCAGAGGCAGCTATGTTCTGCTCAGGGTCGTACATCTGGTCCCGCGGCAGGCCCAGCAAGTCGGCCGTAGCCGGCATAATCTGCATCAGTCCCTTGGCTCCCGCCCAGGAAGTGGCCTTCGGGTCGAAGGTCGATTCCTGATAGCACTGGGCTGCCATCAGCCGCCAGTCCCAGCGGATGGGGCGGCAATACTGCATGAACAGTCCATCGTAATGGGAGATGACGCCACCCTTGCGGTCGAGCATAGGTGAGAATACGCGGCGCTTCACGCTGTGGTTGCTCAGCAGGTAAGCCTCTTGCTTGCGTACCTCGTCCAGTTTCTCGGGGGTGTACCATGCAGCCAGTTCTTCGGCAAGGTGTTCCTTTGCCGGACTGGCCACCAGCTTTCCTATCTCGGTGGCTGCCATAATGTCGCCCTCGTCAGCCTGCAGCCTGTCGGCCATCTCGGCCGAGTCGCGGCACACCTCGACCCTCAGCCTGACACCCACCTGTGCAGCAAACTTCTCGGCCAGCAGGTACTGAGTGCCCAGATGCCGTCCGTGGTAGTCGTAATAGTACTCAGGGCCGGTCAGGGTGAGCAGTATCATCTCGCCGCTGCCCTGAATCTCCTCCAGGTCGAAATCCTCGTCGGTCACCACCGTATCGCCTATCTCGCCCCACGGCGCTATGACCTTCTCGGTCTCCTTCTTTCCGCTGCAGGCGGCCAAGAAAGAGAGCAAAATCAGGAAATATATGCTCGTTACCTTCAAATTTATTCTAATTTGGGCGCAAAATTACACAATTTATTGCACAATCGAAATATTTTGCGTAATTTTGCAGCACTTTTTCAAGATAATTAGGCTTTTATACATGTTAAGAATCGCAGTTCAATCAAAAGGCCGTCTCTTTGACGACACTATGAATCTGCTCAGCGAGGCAGACATCAAAGTGAGTGCAACCAAGCGCACACTACTGGTTCAATCAAGCAATTTCCCACTGGAAGTGCTCTATCTGCGCGATGACGATATACCGCAGAGCGTAGCATCAGGCGTGGCCGACATAGGCGTGGTGGGCGAGAACGAATTCGTGGAACGCGGCGAAGATGCTGAAGTCATCTCGCGTCTGGGCTTCTCGAAGTGCCGCCTGTCACTGGCTATTCCCAAGGAAATCAACTACACAGGCCCGAAGTGGTTCGACGGCAAGAAGATTGCCACCTCCTACCCCAACATCCTGCGCCGCTTCATGCAGGAGCAGGGCATCAACGCCGAGATACACGTCATCACGGGTTCCGTAGAGATCAGCCCGGGCATCGGACTGGCCGACGGCATCTTCGACATCGTCAGCAGCGGCTCGACCCTGGTTTCCAACAACCTTCGCGAGGTGGAAGTCGTGATGCAGAGCGAGGCCCTGCTCATCGGCCACAAGGGGATGGACGCCGAAAAGCACGCCATCCTGGAGCAGATGCTCTTCCGCTTCAAGGCCGTGAAGGATGCTGAAGATAAGAAATATGTACGCATGAACGCCCCGAAGGCCCACCTGAACGAGATTATCAGCGTGCTGCCCGGCCTGAAGAGCCCCACCATCATCCCGCTGGCCGACGACGACTGGTGCTCAGTTCACGCCGTGCTCGACCAGAAGCGCTTCTGGGAAATCATCGGCAAACTGAAGGAGATGGGTGCCCAAGGCATCCTGGTCACTCCGATTGAGAAGATGATACTTTGATTCTATAAAAAACCATGAACATCATTAAATATCCTTCACGGGAACAATGGGCCGAGATTATCGAGCGCCCGCACCTTGACGTTACCGAACTGAACCAGACCGTAGCCGCGGTGCTGGCCGACGTCCGCCAGCGCGGCGACGAGGCCGTCAAGGGCTATGAGCTGAAGTTCGACCACATCGACCTCGACACCCTCGCCGTCAGCGACGAGGAGATGGCTGAGGCTGAGACCTTGGTATCTGCTGAGCTTCGCGAAGCCATCAGCCTGGCTCACGACAACATCAGGAAGTTCCACGAGGCACAGCGTTTCCGCAGCAAGAAGGTGGAAACGCAGCCCGGCGTGGTCTGCTGGCAGAAGAGCGTCGCCATCGAGAAGGTGGGCCTCTACATTCCCGGCGGCACCGCCCCCTTGTTCTCGACCGTGCTCATGCTGGCCACCCCGGCCAAGATTGCCGGATGCAGCGAGATTGTGCTCTGCACACCTCCCGACCGTCAGGGCCGTGTCAACCCCGCCATCCTGGTCGCCGCCCGCATTGCCGGCGTCAGCCATATATATAAGATAGGTGGAGTCCAGGCCATCGGCGCGATGGCTTACGGCACGGAGACGGTGCCAAAGGTCTACAAGATATTCGGTCCCGGCAACCAGTACGTCATGGCCGCCAAGCAGCAGGTCAGTCTGCACGACGTGGCCATCGACATGCCCGCCGGTCCCTCCGAGGTGTGCGTCATCGCCGACGAGATGGCAAGTCCAGCTTTCGTGGCTGCCGACCTGTTGTCGCAGGCCGAACACGGTGCCGACTCGCAGGTGATACTGATCACTACCTCGCACAAGGTCATCGACGACGTGCAGCAGGAAGTGGACCGCCAGCTCGACCGCCTGCCGCGCAAGGAGATAGCCCAGCGCTCGTTGCAGAACAGCCGCATCATCCTGGTGCGCGACAAGAAGGAGGCTATCGAACTGTCGAACGCCTACGCCCCCGAGCACTTGGTCATCCAAACGGAGGACTACGAGACGCTGGCCGACCACGTGGTCAACGCCGGCAGCGTATTCTTAGGCCGCTATGCCTGCGAGAGTGCCGGCGACTACGCCAGCGGCACCAACCACACGCTGCCCACCCACGGTTATGCTACCGCCTACAACGGTGTGAACCTGGACAGCTACTGCCGCAAGGTGACCTTCCAGCACCTGAGCGAAGAGGGCGTGCGCTCCATCGGCCGCGCCGTAGAGCTGATGGCCGAAGCCGAACAGTTGGACGCCCATAAGAACGCCATGACGGTACGCATGGTGGAGATTGAGAAAAAGAGTGAATAAGACAATGAGAAGTTTAGAAGAGCTTTGCCGCCCCAACATCTGGAGCCTGGCACCCTATAGCAGCGCCCGCAACGAATATGCCGGACGCGAGGCACGTGTGTTTCTCGATGCCAACGAGAATCCGTACAACAACCCCTTCAACCGCTACCCCGACCCCCTGCAGCTGGAAGTGAAGGCTGCCATCCAGAAGGTGAAGGGCGTTCCTGTGGAAAACATCTTCCTCGGAAACGGCAGCGACGAAGCCATCGACCTGCCTTACCGCTGCTTCTGCCGCCCGGGCATCGACAACGTGGTGGCCATCGAGCCTACCTACGGCATGTACAAGGTCTGCGCCGACATCAACGATGTGGAGTACCGCCCCGTGCTGCTGGACGAGCACTACCAGATTACAGCCGAACAACTGCTCTGCGCCTGCGACGACAAGACCAAGATTATATGGCTCTGCTCACCCAACAATCCTACGGGCAACAGTCTGATTCGTGAGGAGATCGTGCGCACCATCGAGGGCTTCGACGGCATCGTCATCGTCGACGAGGCTTACAGCGACTTCTCGGCACAGCAGCCCCTGCGTACCGAACTGGCCAAATATCCCAACCTCATTGTGCTCAACACCATGTCGAAAGCATGGGGCTGCGCCGCCATCCGACTGGGTATGGCCTTCGCCTCACAGAAGATTATCGGGCTGTTCAACAAGGTGAAGTACCCCTACAACGTCAACATACTCACCCAGCGCCAGGCCTTGGAGGCCCTGAACGACCCGTTCCAAGTGGACAAGTGGGTGCGCATGCTGAAGCTGGAGCGCGACCGCATGATAGAGGCTTTCAAGCTGCTGCCTACGTGCGAGCAGGTCTATCCTACGGATGCCAACTTCTTCTTAGCGAAGATGACCGACGCGCAGGGTATCTACGACTACCTGGTGGACAAGGGCGTCATCGTCCGCAACCGCACTCGCGTAAAACTGTGCCAGAACTGCCTGCGCATCACCATAGGAACGAAGACGGAGAACAACGAACTTATCGCCGCTCTCCGCCAAATGTAAAGATTTTGATTCTCAAAGAATCTTGTAACGGGCAAACTTCAGCAACAGCTGTTTGGTGCCCGTATTTTTGAACTCTACGGTGGCCTTCTGGTTCTCACCGGTTCCCTCTATTTTGATGACACGACCAACGCCAAAGCGCTGATGCTCAATGACATTGCCCTCCTGCAAGGCAGCATTGCCGGCGGCAGGAGCGGCCGGCGTGGCACGTTGCACGGGCTTGAAGCGGCCTCCGCTGGCTGCCTGCAACGTGCGCTTGAAGCTGTCGGAGAAGGGGTCGACGGGTGTCTCGGGCTGACGGGGCGGCACAATGCGCGGCTTGGGGTCGGCACGGAACTGCGTGGCGACTGGTCGCGGATTCTGCATCCAGTCGCCGCCTCGGCTGGTGGTCTGGCAGTAACGGCGGGTGTAGTTGTCCTCGTCGCCGCCTTTCTCGGAAAGTACGCGGATGAGCTGTGGGTCGAAATCGCGGATGAAGCGCGACGGCGTGTCGTACTCCATCCGGCCGTAGCGGAAACGGTTCTGCGCACAAGTCAGTATGCAATGCTTCTCGGCGCGGGTGATAGCTACGTAGAGCAGCCGCCGCTCCTCCTCCAATTCGCGCATCGAGTTGGTACACATCGGCGAGGGGAATATGTTTTCCTCCAAGCCCACGACGAAGACCGTGGGAAACTCCAATCCCTTGGCCGAATGGATGGTCATCAGCGTCACCTTGTTGTTGTCGTCGCCGTTGTCGCTGTCGAGGTCGGTCAGCAGGGCCACCTCCTGCAGGAAGTCGGGCAGATAGACCTGGTCGCCCATGTCCTCCTCGCGGCGGCTCTCGACGAAGTCCTGCATGCCGCCCAAGAATTCCTCCAAGTTTTCCTGGCGCGAGATGTCCTCGGGGTTGCGGCCGCTGTAGATGTCGCGGCTGATGCCGCTGGTCATGATGATGTCGTGGCCCAGCGCATAGGCGTCCTCTGTCTGCAGCCGCTCGCGCCATCCCAATATCAGGTTCTTGAAGCCCTCTATCTTTGTCATCGTTCCCTTGCTCACTTCGAGGGGGAACAGCACGGGGTCGGAGATGACGCGCCACAGGCTGACGCCGTAGTCGGTGGCTGTGCGCACAATCTTGTCGACCGTCGTGCCGCCGATGCCGCGAGTCGGATAGTTGACGATGCGCTTGAAGGCCTCCTCGTCGTCGGGGTTGGCAACCAGTCGGAAGTAGGCTATCACGTCCTTGATTTCCTTGCGCTGGTAGAACGACAGTCCGCCGTAAATGCGGTACGGGATATTATCCTTGCGCATCTGCTCCTCGAACGAGCGGCTCTGCGAGTTGGTACGATACAGGATGGCAAAGTCGCAATACTCACAATGGTCCTCGCGGCGTATGCGCTTGATGTCCTGACAAACGATGAGTGCCTCCTCCTTGTCCGAGTAGGCGGGCTTCAGGGTCAGCAGCTCACCCACCTCGTTCTTGCTGTAGACGTCCTTCGGAATCTGGCGTTCGTTCTTGCGTATCAGACTGTTGGCGGCCTGCACGATGAGCTGCGTCGAACGGTAGTTCTGCTCCAACTTGAACAGGCGGGCGTTGTCGTAGCTGTTGCGGAAGTTCAGGATATTGTCGATGTTGGCGCCTCGGAAGCTGTAGATGCTCTGGGCGTCGTCGCCCACCACGCAGACGCGCTGGCGTTCCTGCGTCAGTTGCAGCACAATGGCCTGCTGGGCGAAGTTGGTGTCCTGGTACTCATCGACGAGGACGAACTGGAATTTTTCAACGTATTTCAGGCGGACATCCTCGTGCCACTGGAACAGCACGTAGGTATAGACCAGCAGGTCGTCGAAGTCCATCGCGTTGGCCTGTCGGCAGCGTTCCGCGTACCTTATATATATATTGGCTATCTGGGGACGCTTGCCGTGCGCGTCGTCCTGCGCCCAAGCCGTCTGTCCATACTGGCTGGCCAGTATCAGGTGGTTCTTGGCCATCGAGATGCGGTCGGCCACCGAGTTGGGCTTGTACACCTTGTCATCCAGCCCCATCTCCTTGATGATGGCTTTTACCAGCGAGCGGGCGTCGGTCTGGTCATAAATCGTAAAGCTGTTGCTGAAGCCCAACTTCTCGGCCTCGGCCCTCAATATACGCGAAAAGACCGAGTGGAACGTGCCCATCTGCAGGTAGCGGGCCTGCTCCTCGCCCACCAGTCGCCCTATGCGCTCCTTCATCTCCCGCGCCGCCTTGTTGGTAAACGTCAGCGCCAGTATCTGCCAAGGTTTCAGTCCCTGCTCCAGCAGGTACGCTATCTTGTAGGTCAGCACGCGCGTCTTGCCCGACCCAGCACCTGCAATCACCAATGAGGGCCCGTCGCAGAACAGCACCGCCTCGCGCTGGCTCGTGTTCAATTCCTGTAGTATCGTGTTTTCATCCATAGGGACTTGACGGGCTTATTCAGCCTTGATCAGCAGTTCATACTTATTGTGCTTACCATCGATGGTGTACCACTTGATGGTGTACTGGCTCAGCCCCAGGTCCTTCGCATAGTCGCGCATAGTCTGCGCTCCGTCTCTGTTGACCAGCAACTCCTTCGTGTACTCCACCAGATTCTTGATGGTGCTCTCGTTGGTGTCGCTGAGGTCGGCCAGCTGGAGTTCCGTTTGGTAGAGGCTTGGGAACTGGCGCTGCAGGTACTCTATGAGTCTGCCCTTGTCACCATGATGGCCTTCGCTGCCTATTTCCGGGAACGTGACGTCCATATACCACGTCTGCACGGCACGGTTGGGCTGTTTCAGGGTGTACGACGGCTTGCAGGTCACCCAAGCGTCGTTGGATATCCAGTGAGTGGGATCATTACTTTGCGTGATGAACATGCCTCTTATGTAAGGTTCAAGTAACGTTTTAAGCGTGTAGGTCCCAGAGGGATTCTTCACCGACCAGCACACCTGATTGTCGATGTCGACATCGCCGATCAGCAGATCGGGTGCTGTCGGGTGGCACCAATAATCATCCCTGTCTACGAAAGGTTTACTCATATCCTTGCTACACGTATAGGTCCACTTCACCTCCGAGCCATTCGAAGTTTTCTTCACCTTCAGTTCCTTGTGGTTGCTGGTGTGCGTCATCTCTACCGCATAGCCGTCCGTCCAACCGTGCGAGTAGTTAATGCTGGGATTTATGCTGGGGTTATATCCGATGTTAGCCCCCAATGAGAATCCCAAGTTGTCAGACTCGGAGTGGGACTCCTCGAAGGATACGGACTTGCTTATAAGGTTGTTGTCGGTATAAGGTATGGCTTCCACGATGAGGGGATTGCCTTGGCCTGTAAGATTCAGCGTAGATTCGAACTTGCTGAGCCAGCCTCCGTAATAGAGGTCATAGTTTACCTTTTTTGGCTTGTAGTCGCCTACATACCACGAACGCTCTTCTTTAGGGCCAGCGAATATCTTGGCGACCTGGAGCAGCACCTTCTGCTGCACGTAGTAATAGTCCACATTGGTCTTCATGTTGTGGACACCCCATACGCGGAACGTCTCTTGATGGGCATTAGCTTCCTCTATGCCCTTTCCCCGAGAACTGATGCGATATAGGTGGCTTTGGTAGGTGTGCTCCTCGCTGGCGTCCATCAGGTTGTTGATGAACTGGCCACCGCCTTCGGCACGTGTGAACATCAGATTGCGGGCCTCAGCCACTCGCTCCTGTCTCGACTGGGCACGGGTGTTCAGCCAAAGGGCGGCACCGTCGGCCATCACTCCGCTGCCACGTTTGGTGTAGACGTGCTCATGGTGATGTTCATCGTCAAAAGTCTCGCTGCCGTCCACGCTGACGGATACCGACTCGTGTTCATGGGCTTCGAAGGGAATACAACTGTAGTAGCTGTCATACCCTATGATAATCATTTCGCATGACAATTCGTCCAGGTCTCTTTCTTCAGTCGCACGAGTGGTGGACGGGCATAAGTTGGCCATGCGGGCCTTCAGCCGTTCGGCCTGTGCCGATGTCTCAGAGCGGGCCTCGTCGTTGGGCGGTGTGATGGTGACGTCGCCATCCTCGGTCAGAATGTCCCTTTCAACCGTTACAGCGCCGTAGGTCATTTGCAGCAAGAAGGCCATCAGGTCCTTTACGGTAGGCTTTTCAATGGCGATGTAACCTCCTTTCAGATATATCCTCAAGAATTTCAGGATGTCATCATCCTTCAGGTTCATGATGTCGCTGCCCTTCAGGAGCACCATCTTCGTGTCGGCTGTGACGCTCGTCGTCGTCTTAGGCAGGCGGCGTACGAGTGCTGCGCCCATCGACGTTTCGTCAAACTGGCCCAACACGGCGGTGGGCACGTCGGCAGTCACGCGTGTCAACATTTGGTCGACATGCGGATCCACCGTCTCTTCAGGGGCCTCAATGGCCTTAATGTTGTTCACTACGGGGTTGTCTTCCTTGTCGGAGCAGGCGGTGAGTCCTGCCGACGCAACAGCTGCCATCATAGCCACCACGGCGGCCTTTGCGCTGTTTGCCATCCATTCTTTAGTTTTCATCATGCAAGTTTATTTGTGGTTTGTTATACTTATTCTATTTCTCCTACCCCTGCCCCTCCCCTTGAAGGGAGGGGAGAGTACTCATGGAATTCCCTCTCCCT
>JAEEGH010017822.1_pt1 | contig 15083 bp, 15 predicted proteins | sample 9134181 | NCBI WGS metagenome assembly JAEEGH01 (sample SAMN16246544, study PRJNA631951) | gut metagenome | biome: gut microbiome; feature: rumen; material: DP-attached | host: Bos | place: Iran: Karaj | collected 2018-10 | reverse complement strand
CGGGAACATGGTTAAGTGTTATTACCGGCTATTTTACCATGGTGTCCGGTCGTTTAGGTAATTGGAAATGACATCGTTCTGCAATAGGAAGATTCTATGTGGCTGAGAGTTTTGCACACCAACATCAAGATATGGTATAATGTACGGCGTTCGAACAAAGGAGGAATCATGCCAGAAGTGATGAAAGCAACAAAGCGCGGTTTCGCGCAGCAAGGAGAGGTTAACGCCCCTTCAGGTTTGTTTTCGCCCGGATGGGAAGCGGAACTCGGCATGAGACTAAAAGAGGTCGAGAATGGAACTATCGAACTGGTGCCATTTGACGAAACACTGCGCACTGCAATCTTGCGCCTTGCGGCGATGCTTATCGCAGACAGGAAAGTAGCAACTGACAGCAAGGGCGTGTCATCAAAACCACGCAGGGTCTCGATGTATGGCGCACTTAAGGGCAAGGTCAAGATGACAGCGGACTTCGACGCTCCGCTTGAGGATTTCGCGGAATACATGTAATGCGTTATCTTCTCGACACACACGCGATCCTTTGGTACATCGATGCCGCGCAAGAACTCCCGCTGGCATTGCGTGATCTGATGGACGAATCTGAATGTTACTACTCCGTTGCATCGCTTTGGGAAATCGCGATCAAACAGGGGCTTGGAAGATTGAACCGTGACATTGCCGTGTCCGAGTACGACAGCATTTGCCGACAGACCGGTTTTCATCCTTTGCCGATTCTTCCCTCGCACCTTGACCGCATACGCAACCTGCCGGAAATCCATCGCGACCCTTTCGACAGGATTCTTGTTGCACAAGCGCAAGAGGAACAACTTGTTCTCGTCACGCACGACAGGATAATTCCGCAATATCCTGTTGAAACCTTCTGGAGAACATGATACCATTTCAAGACTGACAAACTGCAAATGAAAGGAACAAAAGCCACAAGACAGTGAAACGGTCATAGGCGGGGCAACGCTCCGCCACGGTCGCCGCAATGGTAGGGCGCGCTCGCCGAGCGCGCCGCCCGCCAAAGCGGAGTGACAAAACAATTTAAGCAATGCTGCAAAGCAGTCGCCGTGAGAAATGTGATAGTTTCAAGTTGGACGACACTATGCAGAGGAAGTGCAAGTGCGCTTACCTCTCTTTGTGTCTCCAACAAGGTCTCTATCACAACCTCTCACGGAACACGAAGAGAGGTTTTTCATGGCCTCAAATCGTGTCAGACCGCTACGCAAGCGGAGCGACACGGAACGAGGACAAGCCCGATCCTTGCGAAGTGAAACTCAACAAGGGCATGGAGAAGAAAAAATGGACATGGTTTCGTACTGGAAAGACAAAAAAGGTAATCGACCAAAACCTTTTTATGACGAGGGTGGTGAATTGTTTCTCATTTATGGCTACTATGACCACAAAAATCAGCGTGGAGCCATTTCTGACGAGGACAGATGCATCGGAGTATATTGGCACGACAACTATCCATCATCCCGGGGGCATCTTACGCCATGTGTTATACCTCCAAAGACGGCGAAATGCTTACTAAAGGGACTTTTCTTAGAATTGCTCTCATTAGGGGAAAAGTCAAGAGCCGACAAAGTGTCGGAAGCCATCAAGTTCCTTGACGGCGAAAATTGAGAGGCCGTTATGAAAAACTTAATCGTCACTGTAGCCATAATTTTGGCTCAAGGTCTAATTGCTTCAACATGGCTATCTGATACCAATTCTGGTTATTCTTGGAAAGTTGTCAAGTCAGGGACAAATATCACCATCGGAGATGGCAGTTATGAAAATGGATCCTATCGTGCCGTTGAACCAGAGCCAGAAGGAGAATTAATAATCCCCTCAATCCTTGGAGGTTACACCGTAACGGGTATTGGTAAATGGGCATTTACTAGTTGTCCCAAGATCACATCTGTCACTATACCTGAAAGTGTAAAGACCATAGCACCATGGGCATTTAAAGAATGCATATCATTGCAGCATGTATTGATTCCAGAGGGTGTTACATCTATAGGTTCCCATGCTTTCTATGGATGCACTAATTTAGTGTCACTTGATTATCCATCATCGATTCGCATTGGCGGAGAAACGTTTGCAGGACATCCTTTTATACAAGAGGTCGTGTTCCCAGATGGCATTACACAATTTGAAGTGTCTGATTGCTACAATTTACGAACACTAGTACTCCCAAAATCAATTCGTAGCTATACAAATCGTGGAATTGAAAATTGCACCAACCTCAATAAAATAGTGTTCTATTGTAATCCTTTTAAAATTGAAGAGTTTGGGAATGGTAACTGTTTCTTGCCAGGTCTTCCGAGGTTGTTACTTTACCCTAATGAAATATGGTATTCAAATGATGTCGCTGATTTATGGGAAAGAGCATTGAGGAACATAGGATATGGAGGCCGTAAGGTGTGTTTTTGCGGAGAATGGCCAAATGCCAGTGTATTGAAGGATTCGTGGAAGGAAAGAGCTTTTGAAGTCTCCCTGACAATTACGAATGTTGTGTCACATCATGTAATACAAAGTGTGTTGAGCAACTCGGTAATTCCACCTTTGGACGTAGGAATTATCAACATTTTCAGCGAAGTGAATGCAGGAACGCCGATTGCGATTCCATCAAATTGGGCTTTACAGTATCCAGAATTTGAAACGAAATTTGGTTGCGATTTCACTACTGCCGTCACGAGACCAACAGGTAAAATCGATAGTGCGGGTAACGTAATGTTTGTATGGCAGGATTTCGTGGCTGGAACTGACCCGACTAATCCAAATGACAAGTTCACGGCATCAATCACGTTTAACAAAGACACGAACGAACCGATCATAAGCTGGACACCAGAGCTATCAGCAACTGAATCGGCAAAGCGGTCATACAAAAAGTACGGCAAGGTCAAACTCACCGATACAGACTGGACACTTATTGACGGTGATGCTGCAAACTACAACTTCTTCAAGGTGTCCGTCGAGATGAAGTAGGGTTCTTTAGCCCCAGTGAGGTTTGTTGGTTTTGTCGAATATCATTCCGCCCGAGGACGAGCGAGTTCTTCTTCCAGACGAGGCATTGCCTCACGCGCAGCCCCACGTCGAAGCACGCTCCCCGGAAGTTGTAGCCCTCGGAGTCCGCATGGAAGACGTAGAACGAGCCGCCGGGCTTGAGCGCCTTCGCCGCGATCCCGAACGCCGTGCGCAGGAACTCGCGGAACTTGGAGTCCTCCATCGAGTCGTTCTGGATGGACTGGCCGTCCGAGCCGTGGTAGTCCACATTGTACTGAGGATCTGTGAGCCAGAGGTCTGCCTCCTTCTCGCCACAAACCTTCGCCACGTCTTCCGCCTTGGTCGAGTCGCCGCACACAAGGAGGTGCTTTCCGAGGGCGTACACCTCGCCGGGCTTCGAGACGGCGACTTCCGGCACGTCCGGCGCGGCGTCCGGCTCCGTCTCGCCGTGCGTGCCGATCTCGCCTCCAAGGAGATCGTCGAGCTCGTCGTCGTTGAACGCAAGCACAGAGAGGTCGAATCCCGCCTCCTGCAAGGCGGCGAGTTCGACCTTCAGCTTGTCCTCGTCCCACTCCGCGATCTCGGCAATCTTGTTGTCGGCGATTCGGAGCGCCTGCTCCTGTTCCGGCGTGAGGTCGGTGGCGATGATGCACGGCATCGTCTCCCATCCGAGCTTCTTCACCGCAAGAAGGCGCGTGTGCCCCTCGATGATGACCTTGTCCTTGTTGAGGACGGCGGGGTTCCGAAAACCGAACTGCTCGATGATCTTGGCGAGCTGTTCGACTGCGCCTTCGTTGACGCGGGGGTTGTTCTCGTATGGGACGATCTCGTCGAGCGGGACGTCCACGATCTTCATTCTATTCCGTTCCATTCTGTTTCTCCATGTCGTGTTTCTGAATCCTCTGGCATATCCAGCGGGCGCAGTTCACCGCCCAGCCGTTGCCCAGGGCCTTGTACCTCGGCGTGTCGGGACACTCCGACGCCGGCTTCCCGCGATGCGGGATGAGCGTGTATCCGTCGGGGAGTCCCTGGAGGCGTTCGCACTCGAGCGGCGTGAGGCGGCGGACGATGTAGTCCACCGTCGCGACGGCTGGGCGGTTGTCGCCCATGTCCGCCCGGAGTGTCGAGACCACCTCGTCGGAGAAGCGGTGCCCCTCGCCCTCGCGCTTCGCAACCCCCGGCTCGAAGGACACCGCGCCGCCGCCGATGGCGACGCCGCATTTGTGGCAGGCGGCGAGCGTCTCGCCAAGATTGTCCTTTGGCGTGTGGTCGTGTGTCCCGGCCTCGCAGTTGAAGCCGATGCACACCGCGTGGGGATCGGTGCCGTGCTGTGCGAGGACTGTGGGCGAGACACCGCTCGTATCCGTGCCGGCACCGGTCTTGCGCGCGCCCATGTCGAACACGCCCACGACCTCCGCCGCGACGGCGACCTTGTTGCCGCTCTCGCCCTGCGTCCGCATGAGCGTCGGCGACACCTCCTCCTCGGCGGCGACCGACCGCGCCTTGCCGGAGTTGCCGGGCAGGAACGCCACGACCGCCGTGCCGCCCTGGTGCTTCACCGGCGCGGGATCGACGGTCGTGAGCGTCGGGGCGCACTCGACCTCGCGGCAGCCGCTCTTCGGGTTCTTCGACTTCATCGCGTTGGACCCCATCGAGTCGATGGCGTATGCGACCGCATGCTGGTCGCGGGCGGTGAGCGTGTAGGACGCGCCTTTCTCCGAGACGCCGAATCCCGCGCCGCCCTTGCGGACGGGCTTGTCGGCGTTCGTGGGCTTGTTCTTGTCCATGTCGATGGCCACGACCTCGCCCTCCGGCTTGGGCTGGACGACGACCTCCTGCGTCCGCGCCTCGCTGTTCGAGAACGTGTTTCTCGTCTCGGCGACCTCGATCTTCGCGTACTTCTCCCCGTCGCCGTCCTTGTTCACGGCGTGGGCGACCTTGCCGAACACGTCGGCGGGCGCGACCACGAGCGGGTTGTTGTTCGACGCCTGCGCGTTGCGGGACGCGCCCATCGTAGGTGCCACGTCCGCCTCCGTCGTGCGGGCGTCCGTCTGGTGGTTCTCGAAGCAGACCGCGTTGTGGAAGCCCGGCGACGAGCCGTTCACGAGCGCACCCGCGACCTCCTCCGTATCGCTCTTGACGCCGCCCGGCTCGTATGGGTCGAAGCCGCTCGGCGAAATCACGTAGCCTCCCGACTTCTCGGCCTGCCCCGTCAGGCGGGCCTCGAGGTCGCGGGAGGTCAGGGCGGGCATCACGTCGCCGCCGTTCGAGTTCGTAGGAAGCGGGCGATCTGCGCCTTCAGCGCCGCCGCCAGCCGCGCCGGAAGCTCCTTGCCCCGTGACGCGGCGCGGCGGAGAATCCCCTCGCACGCCTTGAGGCTCAAACAGTACTTCCGCAGGTGTTCGCCAGTCGTCTCCAAGATGTCCGACAAGCCACACACGCCGTCTTCGCTGGGGAACCCCTCGGGGCAGCCCGTCCACTCGCACCCATTGAGCGTCCAGAACCCTGTAGGCAAGAGAATACCCGCATTCCCCAACCGCCCTGGCGAAGTGCGCGAAGTCTCGCCCTCCGTTGGAGGTGAGAACTCCCGGAACGTTCTCCCACAGCACCCATCTGGGCTGTAGTTCTCTGCAAAGTCTCGCAAAGTGGAAGGCAAGGCTGGAGCGGGTCCCGCTTCCCTCCGCCATCCCCGCGCGCTTCCCCGCGACCGACACGTCCTGGCACGGCGTGCCGCCGGCGAGGCATCCGAGACGCCCGGCAAGTTCAACTGCATCTGTTCCATTCGTGATCCTCCATTTCTCCTCGCCGATCTTCTCGGCCTTGATTTTCGTCATGTCCCCGAGGTTCGGAACCTCGGGGTATCTGTGCGCGAGAAGCGAACACGGGAACGGCTCGATCTCGCTGAAGAACACCGGCTTCCAGCCGCCGAGCGGCGCGACCGCCGCGCTCATGCACTCGATCCCGCTGCACACCGTCGCGTATGTGAAGCCGCCTGTCTTGTCTGGCATTTTCTGCCTCCTCAATTTTTTTGTCGCCTGAAAGAAAGTCTGCCCTGGAGCCTCGCTCCTTCCCGCGCCCTGCCTTCGAGAGGGGGTGGGGGAGGAACCGTGGCCTTCGGGGCGAGGATCGCGCCCCGTCCCGCCGGGCGGCTCGAAATGCCGCCCGATCCGTCTGATTTGTTTTTCGCCGAACAAATCAGAATCGCCGGCCGGGGCGTTCTGTTTTGATTTGATTTTTTTATCGCCCCTAAAGGGGGGCGAAAAAATCAAATCAAAATCAGATCAGAACGCCCTTGGTGAATTCTGATTTGGTTGATTTGTTTTTTTCGGAAAAATCAATCAGAATCATCGTCCGAACCGTCCATCCGAACATCTCCTTTCACGATGAATTTTGCTGCGTGCTGACCCTCCGGCGGATGGGCGAGCCGTTCGCACTTGACATACCCCTCGGCGATTGCGCTTTCGACCGCGAGCTTCGCCGTCTTCTGCGTGATGCCGTAGAACGTCCGCACCGCCTCGATGAACGCGCCCTTGACCATCGGCGGATCGTCCTTGACCACTTCGGAAAGCCGCCTCGCAAGGACGGACGGATCGGGATCGTTCGCGCTCGACGGACGCTCCTCCTTCTTGCCGTCCAGGTCTTCGGGGTTGAGGGAATCGTCCCTGTCCCAGAGAGGCCAGTTCCAGCGGAGACACACCGCCCCTACGGACGGGAAGGAGCGCACCACCGACTCCATCACGACGCATCCCTGCTCCTTGTGCCGGCGAAGGATGACGTGCGTATCCGAAGCGCGGCTCTGCGAGCCGGCCCCCGCGCCTACGTCCGTCACCGACTTGAGCGACTGGTTCCCCTTGCTCGTGTGGTGGATGAGGACAAAGGCGCAGTCGAGGGCGGCTGCGTACTTGTCGATGAGGTTGTAGATGCCAGCCACCGTCCCGTTGTCATTCTCGTCCGTCCCCTTGGGCATCGCCCTGTAGAAGGCGTCGATGATGATCAGCTTGAAGCCGTATGGCTTGAGCGTCTCGATCTGGTTCGCCAAGTCCTCGATGTTGCCGAGCCTCCCGCGCTGGTTGTCCACGTAGATCTCGTTCTGCACCTTCTTGAGTTCGACTCCCCGCGCCATGACCACCTTCGGTATGCGGTTCGCCGAGGTCTCGGGATGCAGCTCGTTGTCGATGATGAGGACTTTGCCTTTCTCGCACGGGAAGCCGAACCACGGCGTCCCGGTTGCCACCGAGAGCGCGAGGTCGGTGACGAGCCACGACTTTCCCGTCTTCGGCGGCGCGATGATGTTCATCGTCTCGCCCCTGCGCAGGAATCCGTGTATCAGCACGGGCTTCATCTTCGGGTACTTCTCCACCAGCTCTCCGAGGGGCAGGAACTTTGGCGCAATGTTCTGCGCTTCCGCCTGCCCCTGTCCGCAGGCAGACGCCGAAAGTCCGCTGAAGTCGACGGGCTTCTCCGGCATGGACTGTCCGTAGCCCTTGCCCAGCAGCTCCCGCGCCGCCCGCGTGTAGTCCCCGCCGCATTCCAGCGTGGCATAGACCTGGAAACGGCTGTAGCCGCGCTCGCTCTCGAAGGGAGCGGCATTCGACGAAAACACATAAAACACATTGCCGTCGAACGTCGCCGAGTGTCCGCCTGACTCCTTGCCTGGTCGCCTCCACAGCTCGTTCCCGTCGGGCTTGCTGCCGAGAAACTGCCAGCCGTGGGACTCCAGGATCGGGCGTATCTCGCCTCTCTGGCAGAAGTCGTCGCCCGGACGGGTGAGGAAATCGCCGCCGTCGCCCGACACGGCCCCTGTGTTCGCTCCGGCGGCCGGAGCCGGCTGGTCGCCCGTCCCGCCACCTGAAACGCCGCACGGGGCGGATTTCGGGGCTTCCCGCGCCTCGTTGAGTTCGCGCGCCGCCGAGAGGAGTTGTTCGCGTTCCACCTCCGACAACGTGGGGATGTGTGCAAACTCGCCCTGTATCGCAGTGTATCCTGAAGTCGGAGAGCAGAGGAAAAGTCCTCCTTCTCCGCGAGTTTCGATCAAAGTCGCAAGTTTTGCGTTCCTCTCTCCTCTCGCCAGCTTCAGGTTGCCCTCTATCTTCGCTGCGGATCTATACAGGACATGGTACCCGCCCGACGGCGTGGTCTCCACGACGAGCCGGGAGAAGAGGCCGGGATCGACCTTTGCCTTCCAGCCCTCGTACAGCTCGCCGTGGTTGTCGAAGTCCATGCACTCGAGGTTGCCCGACACCGATCCGGCGACGATGCACACCCCGTCCGGGTGGTTTCCGAACCACGCCTTGACCTCGTACTCGCTCGGCAGCCTCCCCGCCCACGTCTTCCATGCGCCGACCGACGGACGCTTCTCCGCCCTGATGGCGGGAAGGACGCTCAGTCCGGCGGCGAGGTACGTCATAGCCGTCTCGACCGTGATCATCTCGCGTCCCCCCGTCCACCCTCATGCATCATCCTCTCGCAGATGATGGAGAACTGGTCCTGTGCCTTGCCGCCGGAATGCCGCGCCACGAACATGAGCAGCAGGAACAGGACGACCGCGCCGACGGCCACGCCGATCACGCGGCAGACGATCTTCCACCGCCGCTCCAGCCTCTCCCACTCGTCCATGATTCGTTTCCTTTCTAAAACGGAAGGTCGTCGAAGTCCTCGTACTCCTCCGCGTTGTCGTTCTGTCCGTTGACCGGACTGTTCTCAGGGAAGTCGCCGAGCTCGTAGCCGACGATCTCCGGATACCGCTTGCCGGCGACGCGCTTCACCGTGATGCGCTTCACCGTCCGCAGCAGACCCATGAAGTCCGCCTCGCACACGTCCTCGGCCCTGTCGGGGACGGGACACTCGGCCGACGCCCTCGCGGCCCACCACTTCTCGAACTTCGAGCGGGCGAAGCCCGTGTGTTCCGGGCAGACCCACTCCGAGAAGTTGCAGCCGTATGCGTCGTAGAGCGACCCCGGCTCGGCTTCGCATCTGTAGGTGACTCGGACCGTGCGCGGGGCGTCCTCCGGGGCGTCGCGCTTGGTCCACACCTGGAAGAGCACGTCCGTCACGTCGTGCGTCTCGAGCGTGACCTCGCCGGAGAGAATCGCCGCGTTGTCGGCATGGGCCTCGTGCGTCCTCCTCTCCGCGTCCTGACGCGGGAACTGGTAGCCGCAGTCCTTGCACAGCATGACGGAGAGCGGGACGAGCGACCGGCATTGCGGGCATATCTTCACGAGCGGCCCCGTCTCGCCGTTCGCCCTCGCGGGTTCGCGGACGTTCACGGCGTCGATCGGCCCGAAGCGCTCCACGTTCTTCCCGTAGTCGAGGACGAGGCATTCCGTCTTGCCCGTCTCGGGCGAAAGGCGGAAGCCGCGTCCGACCATCTGGATGTAAAGCCCCGCGCTCGCGGTCGGGCGCAGGAGCGCGATGGTGTCGAGACGGCGGATGTTCGTCCCCGTCGTCATCACCGACACGTTGCAGCAGTACTTCAGGGGCGGCAGCGTCCCGCCGAAGAGGTCGACAAGAATCTCCTCGCCCTTGAGACGGCGGATGATCTCGTCGCGCTTATCGTCCGGCGTGTCGCCCGTCACGATTGCGCACTCCTCGCCGGAGTACGAGGCGACGAGCTTCGCCACCTTCCTGCAATGCTCCACCGACGTGCAGAAGATGAGGCAGGCCTTGCGGTCTTTCGTCTTCTCCACGATCTCGCGGCATGCCGTGGCGACGAGGCGGTCTTCGCCCATCGCCTTCTCCACGTCCTCCGCCACGAACTCGCCGGCGCGGATGTGCAGGTGGTCGAGGTCGGCGTTGGCGATGCCCGCCTTCGCCGTGATCTTCGACAGCCATCCCGCGTCGATCAGGTCCTTGACGTTCGCCTCGTAGCACACCTCGTTGAAGAGGTTTTCGGGGCGGCAGATGAGTCCGCCCTGCGTCCTGAACGGCGTGGCCGTCCATCCGACCATGCGGACGTTCGGGTTCTTCGCCTTGGCGGCGTTCAGGAACGTCTGGTAGCGTCCCTCGCCGTCCGGCGGCACCATGTGGACTTCGTCGACCATGACGAGGTCGAAAGGCTCGAAGAGGTCGATCTTGTTGTAGATTGACTGGATGCCGGCCACGATGACCGGCTCCTTCGTGTCGCGCCTGTCAAGTCCGGCGGAATACACGCCGACGGGCAGGTCGGGACAAAGCCCCTTGAGCTCCTTGCTGTTCTGGTCCACAAGCTCCTTGACGTGGGCGAGGATCAGCACCCGCCCGCGCCATACGTTCACCGCGTCGGCCGCGACCGACGCTATGCAGATCGACTTGCCTCCCGCCGTCGGGATGACGACGCACGGGTTGCCGTCCTTCCTGCGGAGGTAGTCGTACAGCGCGGCCTTCGCGTCAGACTGGTAGTCCCTCAGTTCGAGCATGTGCGCTTTCCGTTCTTCTTTTCGGTTTCATTGATTTCCTCGAGTTCGATGTACACGAGCCCCTCCGGCGGCACGGGATCTTCCATCCTGATGTCGATGCGCTTGATCTGCGAATCGTCCGCCATGAGACCCGCGTGTACGAGCGAGTCGAGGGTACATTTGAGGATGTTGTCGAGATCCCGCCTGCGCGCGTCGGGCGGGTAGAACTCGCCGGTCAGCTTCACTGTACCGGCGAGCTTCGGGAACGCCCCGGCGAGGCGCGAGACGCACATCCTGCGAAAACGCCGGCCCTCGCGGCTGATAAGCACACGGGGGCCGACGTGGCGGTAGTAGCGGTTCACGCTCGGAGGCCAGGGCAGCTCGAACTTCACGGCCTCGCCCACGGCGCGGCCCCTCCTGCGGCGGAGCCGCCGGACTGCTGGGCAGGGGCGGACGCGCTCTTCTTCGGCTTGTACGACTTGATGACGTTGCGCGTCGGGTCGTTCTTGTCGATGGCGACGGTGATCGTCATCGGGAGGTTGTGGAGCTGCGCCGTGTCGTTGAGCTGCTGCACTCCGACGGCGCGGCAGATCGCGGAGAGCTGCTCGCGCCCGATGCGCTGCGCGTCTGGGCTGGTGCGATGCTCGAACGTGATCCACGAGAACACCTTGCGCCCCTTGCAGTCGCCTGAGATGATCTCGAACTCGAAGTTGAAGCCCATGCCGTTGCCGGACTTCATGGGCTTCGCCTCGGAGTTGGCGATGACGGCCTCGTATGTCCCCGCAGGGAGGGCGTCGAATGAGGATGGCTGGACTTCAGCCGCGTTGAACGATATGGTTGCCATAGTTGTGTTTTCCTTTCCTGGTTACTTGGTTGCGTTGTTGCCGAGGCACTCCACGAACGCCGTCCACGAGAGGGCGAGTTCGGTCGGAAGCCCGTAGCGGTTCTTGGCGATGCAGGCCGGAGAGCCGTTCGTGCGGAGGATGCGTTCGCCTCCGTCCGCGCCTACCGGCGCAGCCTTGCCCGTCGTCGAGTCGACGCGCATCCGGCGCGTGGCGAAGAGGACGGCGTCCACCCACTCGCAGACGAGCGAACACGCGGCCTTGTGGAGACGCGGCGTGTAGCGGTCGTAGGAGGCGTGCTCCGGGTCCTCGAAGCGCTCCACCTTCGAGTGGGCGATGAGGACGACCGCCATGTTCCGCTTGGCGCGGATCTCGTTCAGGAGCGCGATGATCTGCCGCCAGTACGTGAGGGCGTGTGTGTAGCCCTTGCCGTAGCCGCCGTCGGCCTTCTCGATGCACTTCACGCCGTAGTCCGCGCAGACGCGGTCCCACACGAGGCGCTCCGTCCAGTCGAGCGAGTCGAGGCACAGCGTCTGGTAGTCGTGTTCCTCGTCGCGTATCGCCTTGAGCTGCGTGAGAAGCTCCTCGAACGACCCGACGAGCGGAAGCCTCGCGCAGTCGATCTCGGAGAGACCATCCTCGGTCTGGATGAACACGGCCTTCGGGGCGTTCGCCGCGAAGGTCGACTTGCCCACGCCCTCCGATCCGTAGATCATGAGGCGAGGCGGAACAGGCTGTCTGCCCTTGATGACATTTTGCAGTAATGCCATTGTCTTTTTCCTTTCGGTTTGTTTGTTTGCGTGTAGAAGAAAGCCCACCGGCTTGCGGCCGATGGGCTTTCGGAAGATGCTTGTGTGCGTTGGGATCAGATCGTGTCGAAGATGCGAAGTTCCTCGTACCCGGTCGGCCACTCGTTCCGGCAGCGGCACTCCTTCAGGAGCGACATCGCCATCTGGTTGGTGGCCGCAGACTGGTCGAGCAGCCCGTCGGTGAGCTTCCACACGCCGCAGCGGTAGGGTTCGCGCTTCTCGATTCCGATGATGTACGTGTCGGGCGCGACGCCGTCGGAAGCCGCCTTGAACACCTCGCGGTAGAACGCGAGCTGCTCCGGGTATCCGTACTTGCGGGCGTCCCGCTCGAAGAAGGAAAGGTTGTCGCAGGTCTTGAGGTCGACGATGACCGGCCTGCCCTCGAAGTCGGGGTTGAACCAGTCCATCCGGATCTGGCATGGCTCGCCGTTGAGGGCGATGCGCACCGTCCCCTCGGCACGTCCGTGTTCAAGGAGGGCGTTGGCGACGGGGTGCAGGGCGACGCTCTGCTGGAGCTTCAGCATCCAGCCGAAGTCCTCGCTGGAGACGATGGGGCGCTTCTGCGACGCCAGCCACTCGCGGTACGCCTTGGTGGTCTTGCCGAACGGCTCGCCGGTCTTGGGGTTCGTCGGCCCCGAGCTGATGAGGTACTCGGCGTCGAACTTCGCCCGTCCTTCGAGGATGAGCGTGTGCAGGGCGCGTCCCGTCTGGTACGCAGCCGTGTCCGTCGGCTCGATCTCGCCGGACATCTTCTTCCTGTACAGGCGCGGACACGCCCGAAAGTCGCCGAGCAGATGGCTCGACAGGAACTCGCCGCGCCGTGCGGCCTCATGGTACTCGTCAGCAGGAATGTCGACGATGAATGGGTATCTGTGCATGTTTTCGTTTTCCTTTCGCGGAGGCTTCATTGCCCCCACCGGCACATTTACGGCTTTTGCGACAGTCATTTTCGGGTCTTTTTTCAGGAAAGTTTCGGTCGCGCCCCAAAGTGCTTAATGATGTCTCCACAAGGCCATTATGGTATAATATATAGACGTTTTCCCAATCATGGCAAAAAAGAGGACAGTCATTCCAAGGCGCAAGCCTCCTGACGCCGAGGCGCATGTAGTCTCGGTGCAGGGTGATTTATTCCAATTGGCTGCTCAAACACCAGTCACACCCGCACCGCGTGAAGTCGCGCTTGGTCTGGCGATCCAAATGAAGTATGGCGACACACTCTCTTTTACCGACGGCGGCATCATGCAGGTTGTTTCGGCGGATGGCGTCGTAAAGGACATAGCACGGGAGCGAACGCCGGTAGGGATATCCATCGCCGTATCAAACTATCTGAAGAACACCCGAAATCTTGAAGCAGCGGTCTTGAGGCAAGTTGTCGACATCCTTTTGACGACGCTTGACGGCTATGTCGAGAGCGGCACCAGTCTTACGCATTCCGACTTTATTCGGCTCGTCGACAATGCGGTAATAACAATTACCAGTCAGCAATTGATAGATTTCGCCTACAACCTGTATTCGCCCGACTCGCTTGAAGTGCGCGAAAGAAACGCATCGGACCCGCTGCACGTCAGACAATTGCAGTCTATTGGACTCGACAACCTCGTTGAAAATGTCCTGCCAGCGATTTCCTCACTTATGCGGGCGGACGAGAATCTGCACATCTGGCTGAAGAACGGTCTCGTCACGGAGTCCGGATATACCGCCCTGACTAAAGAGCTGACGAGCAAGTATCTCGAAATCAGAAGTCGCGTGGAAAATGATAAGGGGGATAAGCTCCCACCGAATCATCAAAACCGCGTTCCCGAAGCTAATCGCGGACAGGACGTTTACTATCGTTGCCGCGACATAAACGATTTGTTACTGAATGGGCACGAGCCGCCTACGGGATTCATCAAGGGAGTGCTGGAGAGCCTTGCCAACGACGAGAAGGATTGCCGGGTGTTCTGGCATCCTTACGGCGAGAAGTTGTTTTTCCCGAACCGCCGCCCAGAAGAAGAGGTGTTTGATGGCAGTTGACATGATAGAGACAATCCGAATGTGGAATACGCCGTTTATTGGCGCGTACCATCTTTGGCGATTCGCATCGGGCTATTACTCCGCAAGCGGCGGGCACCCAGCCCCGCTCATGCTGTTCTTCATCGCGTCTGCCCTTGTCTCTGACAGGGAGTATTGGATGCCTACTGCAAGGCGGACGCTCAAGACGTACAACCGCTACTTTGTAGAGAACAAGAAATTGTCGCTCCTCAAACTCTTGCCCGCCGTGATCGCGTCACGGCGTGGATATACTTGTGCCGCAATAGAACGTGCCGTCATGGGCCGATTCCTCAAATGGGATGCCAATGGCTGTGCGCTGTCGCCACGACTGATCAGGCGCGAGAAAAAGGCGTCGCATCTTGATGATGACACATTAAGGGCGGGAAATGCCGCCGAGAAGATCGGCGAATGGTTCGCCGGCGATGCCATTTCCGACATCTGTGTTTATCTGGGAGTGAAATTGTCATGACTTTCCAAATCAAGAAACTTCTGCTCTGGCCCAAGAAGGAGGGCAAGGGTATCCGCACGGTCGAGTTCGAGCTCGACAAGGTCAATGTCATAACCGGCGATTCCCGGACGGGCAAGTCGGCGATAGTCCCGATAATCGACTACTGCCTCGCATCCTCCGACTGCCTCATACCGCGTGACGTTATCCGCGACAGCGTGGCGTGGTATGGTCTGCTTGTCAGCTTCGGCGGCAGCGGCTACACGCTTTTTGCCCGCAAGGAGTCTGACGAGGACAAGCCGTCCGACATATTCGTCGTGAAAGAGAACATTGCCGAGGATGCGATCCCCGAATCTTTCGACGAGTCGCACGAGAAAGTGAACGGAGACTACGTTAAGAGCCGTCTGAACGCCCTTGCCAAGATCCCATATGTCAGCAAGGACACGAGTACCAAGCAGGAGATCGACCACTTGAGTTTCCGGGACATCTCGCACATGAACCTTCAGGCGCAGGAGGTCATGGCGAGCCAGAGCGTGTTCTTCTACAAGATGAACCGGGGAATATACCACACGCGCTTAAGCGAATGGTTCCG
>JAEEGH010017817.1_pt1 | contig 15085 bp, 9 predicted proteins | sample 9134181 | NCBI WGS metagenome assembly JAEEGH01 (sample SAMN16246544, study PRJNA631951) | gut metagenome | biome: gut microbiome; feature: rumen; material: DP-attached | host: Bos | place: Iran: Karaj | collected 2018-10 | reverse complement strand
AAGACCCTCCGCCGCCGTCGCCGGCCACGGAAAACACTCGCACCCTACCCTCCTCCCCCCCCCCTGTCAATCCCAATCCGCCTCCCCCCCCCATTTTTTTGCCCCCCTCCCTTACGCCCCCCCCGCACTCGGCTTGCCGCCCCCCGTCTTGCGTCCGCCGTCCCTTCGGCGGCTCCCCCAGTCCCGCGACCACGATGTCTCCCATCACGTGGCAACGGTGGTGGAGGTCCTTGTTGGAAAGCCGGCGCTCCGTTGCTTCGTAAAGCGACAGAAACAGCATCCGCCCTTCGGCGCAGAACCGCTCCTGTTGCCGATGGGGATGCCACCGCGGAGAAAAACCCTCGGGAGAAAGGACGACCCACTTTCCGCCTGCCTTTGCAATCGCATTGCCACATGCTTTTTCCAACGGGCTCATGAACGTTCCCACGCCCGCACCGCCCGGTCCGAGGCGGGCGCAAACCCCGACGAGGTTTTCCCATTCCGACGAGCCGGGTCGGGTGGCGCGGTGCCCCCGAATCGCCGCAAGGACGGGCAAATCAAGGATGGCGGCATTGCCGTAGGCAAACCATTCGCTGCCACAAAACGAAACCGTGCGAACCGTCCCGAAAAAGCGCGCGTTTTGCCGCCGGAGCCAGGAACGAGCCGGGTTCTCCTCAATGTAGCGCCTGAAAGCGGCCAGCTGGCCGTCTTTTTTCACGATCCAGTCGTGCCATTTCCTTTCGAAAACGGGAGGCGGGTGGGCACCGGACGGAACCGGCGCCGCAAGACCCGCGTTTTGCGACAGCAGTCCCGTCCGCTGCCAATAATCTTCCGCCAACGCTTTCATCAGGTGGTAAACGTATTTCCCCAGCGGCAGCTGGTCGCCCGTGTCGCGGAGGCGGAAAAGCAAGTGGATGTGGTCGGGCATGATGGCGAAGCATTCCAAGGGCCAAAGCCCCCACCATTGCTCGTGGAAATGGCGAATGGTCCGCTCGAAGGCTCGCGTGATGGCATTGGCGACCAGATGACACGGCTTCCCATGCGCGTCCAACGGCGGCTCGGCCGCATCGGTTATCCGCGAGAAGTCCGCCAGTCCCGGCAACCGCTTCAGCGTCACCATATAGAAGAATGGCCGCCGATAATCAAATCCCTTCAGCCTCACCGCATCCCCCCGTCCCCGTCTTGCGGCCGCCCGTCTTGTTGCCGCCGTCCCGTCGGCGGCTGCCTTTCCAAAGCCACCATGGGAACCGAACAGGCCTCTTCGCTATTTGATTTGCTCCAGAATCTCATCCAACTTGTCCATTTTCTGAAATCATGTTTGCTTCTTGAGTGCTTCTCCTGCCCTTTTCATGGCTCGACTTCGATTCCACAATACTGTTCCAGAATATCCAGTTTGAGCTTGGCGAGATGATGGCGGTCGATTTCGCTGCGTTTCAACGGAGTGTCAAAGAGCAATCGTGCCGCATCGAGATGCAATCCTGCCAAGGCAATCCGGCGTTCGATATCGGTCCGATATGCCTTGTTCATGACGGTTCCCAAGTGAAGGATTCGCAATGCCCAGCCATTGTACAACTTGCTGTATACCTCGTCGATTCTGAACAGAGCCTGATAGTTTTCCAGCTGGGCTTGCTTTGCCTCCGAGTGGTTGGGTCTCGGCAGGAGGCGCACCGACAACGTGTTGTCTTCGGGCTCACAGTATCGCATTTCATTTGTAAGTCCAATCAAAACAAAACGCGTTGCGTCGTCCACATCATCAAGGCACGGGTGAAACGAGACTTGCGGCTCTTTATGCAGTGATCTTTTGAAGGAGGAATTGCATCTGTGGCATGAAGGGATAAGGTTGTACAGGGACAATGCCAAGAAGGGATAACGGGCGGCGGGGAAAAAATGGTCGAAAGCGCTTCTGGCAATCCGGCCTCTCGTGTCCATGGCGTAGACCATGTCCGCATTGCAATAAGGGCAATACTGCAGATTCTTCAAAGCCTCTTTCATCAGCTTTGCAGCATACCATTGCGTCCCATCCGTCGGCTGTTGGGAAAACTTGGCATAATTGAATGCATTGGCGAGATTTTTGTTCGCGGTTTTGAGGTTATCGGGGAGCTTGCGCCTGTTAAGAAAATATTGGCATTCAATTTCCCGGACAAATGCCCGGAGCGTATCTGCCGGGGCGACAAATCCGTTTTCACCACCATCCTCTGCGGAAACAAACTGGATGATGCGGGCCAAATACGGCTTCACTGTAGAATCGTTCTCGTCCCGTTCCATTTTCACCAAAGGCTCTTCGACCAAGGCTCGGCAATACGCAAGGTGTTTGCGGACAATTGAATCCGAATATGGAGGGAGACGTTTCAAGGCAAGCCCTGCTCTTTCAGAACCTTGAAGTATTGCACCAAAACACGGTCTCCAATCAAATCCTGGGTCAATTCGGCATCTTTGATGAAAGAAGGATTTTCCATCCCTTTGGGCATGGAAGCCCAGTGGGCAACTTGTTGCAAATGCTTCTGAATTATGTGGGAGGCGAATTCGCCGATGGCTCCGTTTTTCATGAAAAAGCCATCCTTGAACAAATCGTAGATGTTGGCTCCGAACGTGTTCTTGACGTCTTGGCTCGGTTGAAATGCCCGGCAGATGGCCCGTTTCTGGGGAATCCCGCGTTTCTTGACAATGTGGGTTTCCAAAAGACAGCAGTTCCCCGCCGGGATGTCCGAAAGGAGCATGGGAGAGTGGGAGGCGAAGACAAGTTGATATTGTCTGTAGGGAATGAACACTTCAAAAAACCGGATGAAATAATCCACCAACCGCCGTTGCCATTCGGGATGGAGGGTTGTCTCGGTTTCATCCAGGAAAACCAAGACATTGTCGTTCGGCTGGGTGTATTTGTGAACAAAATGGTGCAGGCGTGCGAACATCGACAAGAAAGCCATCTCGCCAGATGACATTGGCGGGAAAACGTCATATTTCAGGAAGGGAGAGATGACGCTGGCCAATCCATGCAGCCAGATTAATTCATAAATGCGCTTGCGGATTTTTTCATTGCCGATCCGGCAGTACAGTTCTCCTTCCTCTGTATGCAGCACTATGGGTAATCCGCTCCCATCACGTTTGCCTTTGAGCTTTTTGAGCTTGGAGAGGCATTTGAAAAAGTTTTTTGCGTATGGCGAAGTTTTCTCCTGCCTACCACCCAGCTCGCTTGATCTGGCAAGCAATGGAGGGGGATTTGATTCCAAAAATTGAATGATAACGTCTGGGGCAACTGGCTGATTCCATGTGTGTGAAAGAATGAAATCCCTCAATTCCGCAAGATATGTGCCCGCCCGCAACTCGGTAACGGGAAACGATGTTCCCAGCACGCCGCAATCTTGTATGTATTTGGCCACGTAAGCCATAAAGGTCCGCGTGAAGAAATCCTGACAACCCAAAGATTTTTCAAAGGAAGGCAGCAGTGAAGCCACGTACTTGTCGGCTGTGTTGGTGTCGGTCGTGTCGTTGGCCTCATATGTGTGTTCCTCGAACAACAAGTATTCTTTCGAATTATTATGTTTCGAACTCTTTTGTGAGGAGGGATGATCATTTGCCTGCTCTTTGCGACGCGCTTCCACATAGTCACGCATTTTCTCCAGCGCTTGCTCCATTCCTTCCATGTGGGGAGAAATTAAAACGCCTTGTGACACTGGAATTTTAAAGTCCACTGTGGCAAGAACTCCCTTGGGCGGGGTGGGGTATGAAATTTGATAAGCTTCGCAGAATTCCAAAACCCTGATTTTCTCGTCAATGTTGTAAAGTTTGAGATGCGAGACGTCAGGAAGCAAGGTTTCGGAATTGCCTTCGGGATGTTGCAACAACCATGTCGTGGAAATGTTGTAGCAGGAATCTCCTTCGTTTCGCAATTCCATGTCGGTTTGTTCCGTCGTATAATGGGGAGAGAAATAAAAGCTTTTGAACGGGAGACGGTTCGGGCCAAAATCTTCGTCTTGGGAAGAGTGGATCCGGAGAGCCAATCCCGGCCCGTCCAATTCGACATGGCATTTTTCTTTTGAAAACGATGTATAGACGTGCAGTGTTTTGCCGATTTCCACCATCACGACAACATTGTCTGGGGTCAAGGAGTCACTCCATACTCCCAAATCAAACAGCAATCGCGCAACCATCGTTTTGCCAGAGCCGTTTTCTCCGATGATGGCCGAAACCGAAGATACGCACTCACTGACATGCGGTCGTGTGGAAAAGAACCCATCCGGCAATTTCTTTTCATGCGTTATCCGAAAGGAGATGTGGCTTCCCTTCAGGGAATGCTCCACTTTGTAATCGGAGGAAAAGGTCAGGAGTTGCTTGTGGAACAACTTGTATTCACCGATGTAGATTGCGATGAGCTTCATACGGGGAGTCTCCTCACTGTTTCTTCCCCTTCTTGTGGAGGCCGGCTTTTTCTTCTTCTTCCCAGCGGAGGCGGTTGCGGGCGGAGAGGCGGACGAGGATTTCGAGGCGGGCGGGTCCGCGAGAGGGGTTCGCCTTCAAGTCGATGGGATACTCCCTCTTTTGGGCGTTCACAAACCCACGCCCCATTTCAGACGCCAGTCTCGCCACACCAACTTGTATGCCATGTTTTGCTTCTCCATCATACTGCTCTTCTTTCTGCCGCTTCTGTTGCAATCCGCCTTTTCTTGCCAGTGGTGGGGCGGGGGCCGATTGGTTCTCGTGCACAAGACGTCTCTCCCCATGCACAACGAAACATCTCCATGCGCTTGGACAATTGTTAACAAGACCCTCGCTTCGCTCCTTCACATCGACTCGACCTTCCATGCGCAATAATTCGGGTCCTTGAATTCGCAATCGGCGAATTCGGGAAAGGCTTGGACTTGTTCGGGACTCAGGTTGACCTTCAAGTGGTCGGCGTCTTCCACCCTGACGCGGTACATCTTGCCGTTGAGCGTGCTCCCGACGAAAAGTACCCGGGTTTTTGCCGCGTCGAAAGCTGTGGGTACGGCACACGGACACCATCCGCCGTCTTTGATCCGGTCTTCCAGCGATTTCGTTTTCTCGGGCCTGTGGTAGGTGAAATGCACGATGTGCATCCCGATTGTGCCCACCTGCGCTGGGACGTCGTCGACCATGCTGACCGTCCCCTTCTGCGGAGCCACGGAAAGAACGCTGGAATCGGTCGGCCTTTCGATGAGTTTCCGGATGAAATCCTGCAGCATCGCCCCGTTCTCCTCGTTCCCAGGCCGCAACGGGAGCGCGCCGATGTTCACCGCGTCGATGCTTCGGGTGAAATAAGCCTTCTTGATGTCCTCTTTCCGTCCGTTCCCGGGGAACAGGATAAACCCGCCGATGACCTCTTTCTTGAGGGCGGCGGGGGCCTTGCCGGCGTCCTTGTAATAAATCGCGTCCCGGTAGCGATGCATTTGGTTGATGGCGTCCTCCGGCGGCGTGTCGACGCCCTCCCGGTGCCCGTCGATGCGGTATTTCGCGTCGAACAGATACGTCAGCCGGAACCCGTCCTTTCCGTCGAACTGCCGGATGAGCTGCATCACGATATCGGGCCTCTGCGCGCCGCCGGTCGGCGCCTCGGTCTCCTCGATGCCGCTTCCTCCGCCCTCCACGGTCTTCGGGTTGTAGAACAGTTCGAGCCGCGTGGCGCCCTTCTCTATGAGAATCCGGCTCCGCCTGCCGGTGCGCATCTCCGTGCCGAACATCTCGCCGAGTTCCGAGCGGTTTTTGTGCTTCACATCCTTCGGAGGCACCCCGAGGATCGCTGCCACCCGGTTTTTCACCTCGATGAAGCACCAAATCTCGTACAGCGTCGCGATGTCCTTCGTTTCGAGCCGATAAAGCCCCTCCGACAGCGCATACATTGCCTCCAGGATGCCGTGGATCCGCAGCACGTCCGAATATCCCAGCCCCTGTTGCAGAACCAGCGAAACCTGCTTGAACCCCTCCCAGCGTCCGACGCCGCGGAAAAATGGATTCGCGCGCAAGGCCGCCATCTCGTCTTCCGTGTCGTGGATCGACTTCAGAAACGCCGCGTCGGCTCCCCGCCTCGCCGCTTCGCCGCGCACCCGCCGCGCCAGCTCCGCGTGGCGTTCCGCGATGGACTCCACCGCGAACTTGAAAAACCGGTTCTCCGGCGTGTCGCGGCTCGTGTCGTCGATTTCGATTCGGTACAGCCGCTCGCCCTCCCCGCGATGCTCCGCGATGTCGTCCTCGATGTCCGGCGGAACGTGCACGAGCTGGTCGGCCCGCTGGAACTCCACCCGGCGGCGGCTCCGCGTCTTCGGGCGGTCGAGAATCATCCGACATGCGTCGAGGAAATCCTTTCGCTGCCGCTCAAACACCTCCCACCAGATGCGGTCGGACGTGTCGCCCCCGGCGTTCTCTGCGAACGACGAATACGTCTTCTTGAGGAAGTCGTACGAAAGCATCCGGTACTCGTCCTCCACCGCCGCGACCAGCGTCTTCCAGTCCTTGTGGTAGTCCAGCTTGGAAGAAAGGACGTCATAACTCACCACATACCGTTTCGGCACACCGCCCCGCTCGTAGGCAAACGAGAAATCGCTCCGCCCCACCTCGTTCCCGTATTCGATTGGCCCGTACCAGGCCCCCTTGCGGTGGTGCATCCGCGCGCCGAACGGGGCATTCGAGAGCTTCGGCTCCCCCCGCATCGAACAGCCCGCCCCAAACTCGATCCAGACGTCCTGCACGGCATTGTCGAAGAAAAGCGGAATCCCCACCTCCGCCGGATTCTCCGCCGTCCAGACCGTTTCCCGCGCACCCCCGTCCTCGACCTCGACCTTCCGCGTCCCCTCGCCAAAGCTCCAGACGGACCGAAGCGACGCCTCGGCAATCCCGTTCGCGACCGCCCGCGCCCGGATTTCGGCGGATTTCGCGTTCTCGAACTCGAGAACGAAATCTTCGTGCGTGATGACGACCTTCGCCAAACCCAAGCCTTTCGTCAGCGCGTCCAAAAACTTGTGTAGCCGTTTTCGAGCTGCCCCGCCATCTCATCCAGCTTCCGGGCGCAGACATCGCTTTCGGTGTAGTCGCCCTCCCCTCCGCGAACCTTCTTGAGACCCTTTTGAATCACCTCCCGCAACGATTCCAGAAGCCCCTTGCCGTCGTAGTCTTTGAGTTCTGCGTCGCGAACCACCAACCGCCGTTTATCGCCCTCGACGCGGCTCAGGATTTTCATGCTCGTCGCCTCGTCCAGCGCCTTGGCGAGCGAAACGCCGTCCTTCGTGCGCTCGTAGCAGTAAATCATGATTTCGTTCCGCGTCCGATAGGCGATCTTGAAGGGCGTCTTGTCGAGGATCTTGTTGACCTCCACGAGGAAATCCTTGATCTTGTCGCAGTCGTCCTTCGCGGCGGCATAGACCTCGAAACCCTGGGTGAACTCGCATTTCGCGGCCACCGGGTCGATGGAGCCGCAGGGGCAGTCGGGGTCGTCCGCGAGCCCTCCGTCCATGTCCACCTCGTTGAGCTCGAAAGACATCGCCCGGTCCAGCACCTTCCGCGAGAACGAAAACGTCGTCTCGTCCATGTTCACCGTCCCCATAACGACGAAATTCTGCGGAATGGCAATGCCGCCCTCGTCGATGAACTTCCGGATGAACCGTTCCGCTTGCTCGTGTTCGACTCCTTGGTAGATGTCTTTGAACGCCTCGCGCAGAAGCGCCTCGTTCGGAAACGTGACAAGCGGGTCGGTGACGATTTTGCCGCTCACCGTCTTGCGTGTCTCGATGACGCTCAAATACTCGGCGAAATACTGCTCCACGGGCGCGAGATTCATTTCGTCCAAGCAAAGGAAGAACGGAATCCCCTCCTCCTCATAGAGCCAAGCCTTGGCGAGGAACCTCACGAAAGGTTTCACGACGAACTCCGCCTTGCCGCTGACCCGCGACTCGTAGCCCAGCAACTGGGTGGAATCGTGCCAGTTCGGTCGCACCTGGATCATCTCGAAGTTGCCGGGCTTCCGCTCGTTGTAGAGCGGATGGGGCTCCTTTCCCGATCCGGTCTTGTGGCGCGGACAGCATCCCCGTGCCAGTTGCCGCACAAGGCGGCTCTTCCCCGTTCCCGAAATACCAGCTAACAAGATGAAGGGTTTCGTACGGATTGCGGCGAGATACTTGTCCATCTTGTAAGTTCGCTTTCTGTTCTCTAATGCTGCTAAATAATCAAAACCATTTGCAAGTAATGTCGCCATCCGGGTCCTCCCAGTTGGAGAACCATCACTTGCACAGTCGCCATCCCAAAATGGTTCATTTTCCCATTTTTCTGGATCAGCAAGTCGCAACCATAATGCATAGCACCCTATGCCGGCTCGCATAGACCCATCATCTGCCACTACGTCTTGTGATGTCCCGTCAAACAATGTTTTTAGTTTTTGGCACTCAGTCAGTTCATATAACGAACTTCCTCGTGGCGGAAATAATGATCTGTCAACTGTTTGTACAAATCCGGGACGTGCCGGACTCGTGGCCCGCTTATCAAGTACATAGTAAGGATCCCTAAGGGCCTGAAAATAGAGCCCCATTTTGGCATGGGTTCCATACTTTGAATACCATTGTTCGAATAATTCCCTACGTCGATTCGCAGTCATTTCATCTGTCTTCCCACAGTAGAGTCTTTATTCGCAACCTCAAAAGCAAGTTCGCTTTTGGAAGGGAAGAACGAACACATGCCGATCTCGCAGCCCTCATGCATAGTTATGTCATTTTATTTTATATCTAATTGTCCCATGGTTCCACAAGATCGGAAAACGATTCTGCTTTAGCGGGATTCCATCCCCTATCTGGTACTTTACCATGCTGATGATGTTTCGTTGTTGTGCTTGAAACGTACACTTCACATCCTCGATTAATGAAAGCGTTTGTGACACACTTCCGAGGGTGATCGGAATCTTTTCCAACAGAGACAAATGCAACCTTGGAAGGCGGCGTTCCTTTGGGCACCTTAGCTCCCAGAAGACGATCAAGCACAGAGGGACTTACATTGTGGCGTCCTCCATGATGTGGCACTTGAAGGAATGTGCATTTAGATAAGGAGCACTCTCTGTCATCTGCATAATCCATCGCCGCCGACAACCCTTTACATCCGACATCTCCCAACAGCAAAAATGGATTGTCACCACTGGGTTGGACCCGCAAAACAATTGAAGACTCATTGTCTGGCGTCGTGGTTTCTCCCTCACGAATGTCATCTTTACCCCATTTGGCCTGTAACCACTTGCCCAAGGAACGCAGAGCATTCATTGCAAATGTTTGAACTGATTTAGATTCTGTGACTGACTCCATTGCGGGCGTCTTTTCTGAATCGACAAGGCATTGAAGATAAAAATCCTGTGATGGAGAGACGATTTGCATTGCTGAGAATAATTTGCTTTCTACAATTCCACGAATAATGTGACAATTCTTTTGCTTCTCAGCTAATGTTTCCAATTCATCGATGAACTTGTATTTATCCCGCAAAGTCCGTTCCAAACTTTCTTTTGTAATCCTACCGTCCTTAACTTTTTCATATAACTCATCAATATATGTCCAAGGACGATTCATAACAAGATAACGAACAGAATAGTTCTGCAAGATATACTTAAGTCCTGACGCATGATCTAAATCTGGATGAGAACAAAAGACCATGTCAATCTGCTTAGGGAGATTATTCAAATAGTATTTATCCAGATGTCCGGCCAAGGCTTCCCCAGCCTCAGACGTTCCTCCATCAAACACGCATATGATCCAACGTTTTTCCTCTTGAGACCAATAACGAAAGGCTATGGCATCATAATCCTTTTCGACTTTGGGAGTTCCAATAAAATCTACTTCATAAGACATCATGCACCTCTCGAAAGTTCACGTTCAGCAACAATAAGCACTTCGCGGACATAATAAAATGCTCGTTGTTTTGTTCGATACCAATGCAAAAGCAACAGAAGCAAGAAACCTATGACTATGCCGAAAATATGAATAATAGAAAGATTCTTGCACAAACCATAATTACATGACATGGCAAACAGTCCCAAAATAAGAAGCAAATTACAAAAACTTGCTCGATTATAAGCATACATTTGGTTGTGACGTTCAGAGAGGGAGCCATCCGCTTTTCGCGCAATGCTCATTGCCTTGTTAAAAAGGGCGGCATCAGACAGTTCCAGGGATGATGATTTTTTCAATGCAGTTCGCGCTAATTCAACCATATCAACAGAGATATATTTTTCCGGCAGTTTCCCCTCAAACGCAAGTTTTGAAGGCTTGCCGCCCCAACTCCAAAACAAGAATGGTTGAATCATGCTTGAAATAGATACAACAACTTGTCCAATAAAATACGCAATACTGACACTCATAAGTGTCAGTACGATTTCAGAATCTCCTAACGGGCCAACAATCTTCATCGTTTGGGGAAATAACACAAGGCAGGCCGAGAAAAATATCGTTCCCTGCAACAATGATGTCACGGCATCATAAATGTCAAATTTCTCTATCATGATTATTCTCGTCATTTAACAATATGTTTGATTTTGCCTTCAGAGCAAACACTTCTTTTTTGATACGGCGGATTTCGCCCGCATCGAGCTTCGTGAAAGCAAAGCACTTTCTGCCGAGGTCCTTCAGAGACGCGCCGACGAGGTAGAGTTCCCGGTCGTCGACGACGAGGAAGCGGTCGTGGAAGGATTCGGTGTAGCGGACGGTGAGCGTCGGATACTGATCGTTGAACGTCTTGATGTCGGCCTCGGAAATCTTGCGGGAGGGGACTTGCTTCCTGTTGAAATGCTCTGAGGTGACAATCGTCACCTTCACCCCATTGCGCTTCTTCGCGAACAGGTCCAGCACCTCGGCCGTCACCCAGTTGTCGATGAGAAGCAGCGACCGCTTCGCGCTCCCGATCAGCTTCAGCACCAGCGCCCGCGCATCCCACAGCTGCCCATCGTAGAACACGCCCTGAACCGGGATATCCTTCTTGCCGAGTTCCGCAAATATCTGCGAAAAGCGTTCTTCGTTTTTTGTCTGATCCAGCAACTGTTTTTTCTGCAAGTCCTTCAGCATCTGGATTACTGGAGCCAACGCGGCAAGCATCCGACGCATCTCCACAAAGGCATCCATGATCCGAATGCTTACAGACACAGCGGTCGGACTCTTCAACACGCTGGCGAGCATTGCGATGCCCTGTTCCGTAAAGACATACGGCAATCCCGGGTAATGGCGCAGTCGCCCGGACTTATCACAATTTGTGATAAGTTCATCCATCTCCTGTTGAGTCAATCGGAACCTGAACCGTTCCGGGAAGCGGTCTTCATTGCGTTTGACGGCCTGATTCATCACTCGTGTCTCAACGCCATAAAGCGCCGCAAGATTCCAATCAACAATGACTTGTTCGCCACGAATGGTAAATATGCTGTCGCGAATTGCTTGTCCAGTCTCAGGCGGGACAAGCGTGCCGCTTGTGCTCTCGGTCATTGCTATTTCTCGTCCAACGGTCATATTACCTCATGGGAGGACATGTCCATGGCGTGTCCGCAAAGTGGGCTTTTCTGCTCTCCAGCGTCATCACGACGCTTCCTCCATTGGAAATTGGAACTGGCAACTGGCAACATTTTCACACGGACAACACGTTTCGGGTCCCAGTCGTTTCTTCGCGGCCGTCGCCCAGTTGTCGATGAGAAGCAGCGACCGCCTCGCGCACTGTTCCTCCATCCTCCACGGGCCCTTACTTCGGAGGGGCGCCGAGGCGGACGAAGACGTTCGGGGCGGTCAGGGGAACCAGCTCCGTGCTCCAGGTCTGCAGATCGGTAGAATATTCGAAGCCATCCGTGACCACGGTGCCATCCTCCAGCTCGACCGCCAGCGTTCCGTTCTCCAGAGTGATGCTCTTGATGGACACGGCCAGCGTGTCGGTCACCTCGATCGTCACCCGATACGCGCCGATGACCTCCGTGACGGGCTCCGTCGTCCCGTCCATCACGCTGAACTCCAGCCCATAGCGGCCCAGCGCCGTCGGCGTCCAGGCATAGACGAAACTCTCGTCCCGGCGGTCCTTGATCACACCATCCACGAGCTCGCTTCCGTCGTCGATCAGGGCATTCGTGGCCGAAACCGTGTTCGCCAGCACGAAATGCAGCTCCAGCGGCTCGTTCACGAGGGTCACGATTTCCGTCCCCTCCGAGCAGATCAGCACGGGCTCGCCGCCGTTCAGCTTGCAGGTCACCTCCACGAGGACGTCCTCGTCCGGCATCTTGAAATGCTCACTCTTTCCACTGGTGCCGTTGGGTTTTCCGTTCAGCGTGACAGCCGTCAGCGAGTAGCCCTCGAACGGTACGATCTTCAGCGTGATCGTCTTGCCCGCCAGCGCCGTCTCCTCCGAGGCGGTTGCCGTGCACCCCTCGCACGCCACGGTGATCGCATGGGGAACCGGCCGCACCGCCACCTCCACGGGCACCGAATACGTCAGCTCCTTGCCATCCGACAGCGTCGCCGTCACCGTCAGCTCAAACTCCCCGACCTCCGCATTTTCCAGCGTCCAGACCCCGTCCGCGATGCTCCCCGCGCTCGCGCCCCAGCTTGTGACCGTCAGCTCGCCGAGGTTCTTCACGCCGAACGTCGCGCTCAGCGTATCCCCTTCCATTCCACTCACCTGGGTCGGCCCGTTGATGCCCGGCGTCCCGTCGCCCAGGCGGAACAGCCAATGCGTCGCTGTGCTAAACTCCGTTTTATACGTACGGAACCCCGGCGAGCTCACATTGTAGCGCACAAACCGGGTAGACGCCCCATCCGTCTCCGCCAGCACTCCCAGGTTCCGCATCATGACCTCGCCAGTCTCGTTCGTGCTCGCCGAAATCGCCCAATAGCTGTATTCATTCGCATTCGTCACGATTTTGAAGGGATTGCTCGAACCATGCGCCTGATACCCGGCGAACCCACCCGTGTGGTCGTCATAGGCGAAAGGATTGTACAGGCTGAATCCGGTGTTATCCTCGTTCGGCGCCAGATGCCACACGATATTCGCGTCATCCGTCCGGATCACACCGTCGCTGATGGACACTTCGGCGCCAGGGAACGTCCCACTCTTGTGCGGAACGCTCATCGCATACGACTCCCCTGTGGGCATCGTCGCCACGATCAGATAGTCGTCCTCCGAAACCGTCGAATAATCCTCGACCTTCGTGTAGGTTGGCATCGCCGAGATGTCGACCACCTCGATCGGATAGCTCAGGCTCATATCTCCGCCGTCCCAGCGGGCTGTCACCGTCAACACGAACTCCAGGGCCGCATCGGGCGTCCACGTCCACAGCCCATCCTCCGTGATCGTTCCCAGGTCCGCCTCCCAAGCCGTCGCCGTCGCGTTGGCCAGGACGAACTGGACCTCCAGGGGCACCCCCTTGTCCACGCTTTCCGGAACCGTCCCCACAATCACCGGCTCCGCCGCCTCGTCGTTGAACGTCACCGAAATGCTGTCCAGGTACAGCGCACCCTTCTGCGAATTCAGCCCGATATAGGCGTACTTTCCGACCGCCTCCACGTCGAACGTCGTCGAGCCGTTGTTCGTCACGGCTCCGAGGAAGTCGCCCCACGTCGCCTCGTCATACAAATCCTCCGCTCCCGTGTACGGTGTGTTCTGCCCATACACCCGGACTACCCGGTCCGAGCTGGTCGCCGGGTTCCAAGACAGGACGACCTTCGCCACGTTCTTCCCAGAGCCCTTCGTCATCACCACGCCGGACTCCTGGGTCGGATTCATCTGGATGGACGTGTTGCCTCCCGCCGTGTTCCCCGAATACTCCGCGCCCGAAGGCTTCGCCACCGGCCCCCACTCCTTGTATTGGGATCCGATCGCCCCCGTGTCTTCGCGCGTCAGCAGATCCCCGCCAATCAGCACGAATGTCGCCGACACCTCCACGGCTTTCGTCGGCATCTCAAAGCTCGTCGCCGTCCCGATTGACGTCCCGTTCACGAAAATGGCCACCAGCTGATACCCCGCCTCCGGCGTCGCCGTCACCTCCACCGTCCACCCCGACACCGCCGATGCCGCGCCGCTCACCGTTCCCCCTTCACATTCCTTATAAGTGATGGCATACGCCTGACGGATCGCAAACGTGACCTCCTCCGACGCCTCGATCGTCCCCTTCGTCACCGTCACCCTCACCGTCACAGACTCCGCCGCGGTCGTCGTATCCACGACGAACGTATCGTCCGTCTGCCCTGCGACCTCCTCGCCATTCACGAACCAGCGATACGTGACGCCTTCCACGGAATCCGCGCCGAACGCCACGCCCGGCGCCGCCGTGATCGTCGCCTCATCCCCCGTCATCAGCCCCTCCTCCCCGAACGACGGCAGCAACCGCACCGACAACCGCTTGTCCAGCACCACCGCGTGCAAGCTGACATTGATATTCTGCGACTTTTGCTCATGGACCACGCGGATGTAGCGCGAATCCTCGTTCAACGTCCGCAGCACGATCTCCCCCAGCACCGCCCCCGGCTCCGAACGCCACACCTCCGTGTAGCCCTCCAACTCCTCCGCCGACTCCAGAATCGTCACCACCGTACTCGCCCCGGACGCCCGGTTCGTGTCTCCGTTGATGCCCGCCAAGACCCGCAGCTCGCCCGGCTCCCCGTCGAACGACAGCTGCACCGAACTCCCCGCCTTGTTCATCTTCAGGGCCGGCCCTGCATAATCATCGCTATCCACATCGCGGCACGAAAAACCGTCCGGCAGCCCGGCCTTCCTCGACAGATTCCGCGCATCGACCGGCAACGTCGCCACTCCCTCCGCCCAGGCCCCTCCCGTCAGTGCCGCCAGGCACCCCACAACCGCTACAATCCGCTTCAACATGGGCAGAAACTCCTCTCGCTGGGTCATTCGCCGACGGACCTTTGCCCGGCCTCGCCGCGCATAAAGTCCCTCTATCCCCCACTATACCGTTCTCCCCTCCCCACCGCAATCCCAATCTTCCGCCGCAACGGAACTCGGCGTGATTTCCAAAAGAGGGACAGCAACTGTATAAAAAATCTTTTTTTGGGGGGTAAAAAAGGGGGAGGAAAAAAGGGGGGGGGGAGGGGGGATGAGGGGGGGGGACATATGGGGGGGGGGGGGGGCAACTCTGGCAGGACTATGCCTGGGA
>JAEEGH010017816.1_pt1 | contig 15085 bp, 18 predicted proteins | sample 9134181 | NCBI WGS metagenome assembly JAEEGH01 (sample SAMN16246544, study PRJNA631951) | gut metagenome | biome: gut microbiome; feature: rumen; material: DP-attached | host: Bos | place: Iran: Karaj | collected 2018-10 | reverse complement strand
CACGCATTTTTTGCCCTGCCCCGCCGCTTCAAGCTCGTCAAGCAGCTTTTTGGCGACGGCGTATGCAATGCATTTTTGCTTGTCTTTGTTCGGCAAAACCACAATGTCGCTCGCGCGGATTTTTTCAACTGCTTTCAGCGTCATAAGTTCCGGCTCGCCCGGCCCTGTGCCGATGCCTGTCAATGTTCCGGCCATTACAGCTCCTTTTTTCCGGCTGAAGCGCACGCCGCCAGAAACCGTTTTGCAAATTCCACGTCAGAAAGAAAATACAGATGCGGAAAGCCCCACCAGTGATTTTCGCCGCAATGCACGCAGTTCCAGCTTTTTGCGCCGCCCGGCTTTGTCGCGGTGCAGCTAGCGCCGTTGTCTGTGCTGTCAAAATAATGAAACTCGTGCGCCTTTATAGCTCGGCCTTTTGCGAGGAAATCGCCGGTTTCGCCACCGCTGTTCGCGTTGTTTGCGTCGTTCACGCTGATTGAGATGTAGCCGAACCTGACGAGCTTGTTCATAAAGCGGCAAGTGCCTTTTATTGCGCCAACCATGCTGTGCTGCTTGCCGTCTTGCGTTTCAATCGATTCATGCAAATACATAAAGCCGCCGCATTCGGCAATTGACGGCAGCCCTGCGTTCAAGGCCGCAAAGACTGAATCTTTCATGCTTTGATTTGCGGCAAGCTTTTCAGCAAACAGTTCCGGATAACCGCCGCCAAGAATCAAGCCTGAAACATTTGGCGGCAAAGCATTGTCGTGCAAAGGCGAAAACTCAACGATTTCTGCACCGTATCTTTCAAGAAGCTTTATGTTGTCTTCGTAATAAAAGCAGAAAGCTTCGTCTTTTGCCAGAGCTATGCGCACACGGTTTTGCGGCCGTGCCGGAATTTGAAGCAGCGTCTCTAAAGGCTCATACTCAACAGGCGGCGCTTCTTCTGCAATAGTTTCGATGCGCTTTAAATCGACAGTCTTTACAAGCTCTGCGGCAGCTTTACTGACCATCTGCTTTATGCCGTCAATCTCGTCGGGCAGCTTTAGCCCGAGATAGCGGCTTTCAAGCTTTATGTCTTTTTGAAACGGAAAATAGCCAAGAACCGGCACATGAAGCTCGGCTTCGATTGCAGGCTTTACCGCTTGGTAAAAAGTGGCGCTCATATTGTTGAGAATCACGCCTTTTATAAGGTGCATTTTATCGAGCATGAGAAAGCCCGCAATTTCAGCTATGACCGAGCGCCCCATGCCTTTTGAATCGACTATCAGAATGATTGGCACGGCAAGCGTCTTTGCCAGATGATACGTTGAAGCTTGGTCTGTTGTGCCGATGCCGTCAAACAAGCCCATAACGCCTTCGATTACCGAGATTTCGGTATTATCTGTGTTGCCAGAGCCGGCGGCCGAATCTGCAAACAGCGACTTCGCCAGTTCTTCGTCTGCAAAGAAAAGGTCAAGGTTTCTTGAAGGCACGCCCAAAATCTTTTTGTGGAACATCGGGTCGATGTAGTCTGGCCCGCATTTATAAGCCGAAACCTTTTTGCCGGCCGCCGTCAACGCCTGCATCAGCGCAATTGAAACCAGCGTCTTGCCGCTACCGCTTCTTGGCGCGCCAAGCACAATGCGCGGCTTGTTCTGCAATTTCATGCTCACACCTTCTTGAACGTAAACGCAAAGACAAAAACAGGGTTGTTCGCAAAAAGCAGATGATGGCTTCCGGCTTTGCGCGCCTTTGTGATTGAGACTTGCACGATTTCATCGTCAACAACAGGATAATCTGACAAAATTGACTGCATCTCTGAAACAGTTTCAAGGCTGACCGCCGTCATAACGATGCGCATTTCAGGGTTTTTCCTATAAAGCGCGCGCAATATGTCTTTGAGCTTGCCGTTTGTGCCGCCAATGAATGCATGAGACGGCGCAGGCAGCGGTTCAAATGCCTGTGGCGCAGAGCCGCTTATCACGCTCACGTTTTCAGTCTTGAATTTTCCGCAGTTTTGCTTGATAAGCTCAACAGCTTCGTCTTTTGTTTCAACCGCAAAGACTTTGATTTTATCTGAAAGGCGCGCCGCTTCAACGGCAACAGAACCTGTGCCGCTGCCAATATCATACAGCACAGACCCGGCGCAAAGCTTTAGCTTGCAAATCGAAATGCTTCTTACTTCTTCTTTGGTCATCGGCACGTCACTGCGGATGAATTCATCATCTGAAATGCCTGGCGTTATAACTTTTGTCAACGTGGTGTCACTCAATTTGTTTTTCCTTTTCACGCTTTGGAACGAGAAAACCTGAATAAAGCCCTTTCTCTGAAACTTGCAGACATTCTTCAAGGCTCAAGCTGCACGTTTTTTCGTCTTTATAAGAAAGCTGATACCCTAATTGTACTATGTAATCTGAAATTTTTGGGTCATTCTTTTTCAAAAGCATAACCTGTTCGGCAATGCTTCTTACGTCTTGCGCCCCGGAAGTGATGAAGAACACTGTTCCGGCATTGCGCACAGCAGTGCAAAGTTTGGGCAGCCACTCGTCTTGCGCCGTGCCGTGCATGCTGATGATGCTGACATTCTGCCAGCTAATCTTGAATTTTGAAGCTAGGCACGAAAGCGACGAAACACCCGGCAGAACGCTGATATTGCCGAAGCCCGAAGCTTCAAGCCCGCGGCATAAGCTTTCTGCGCCGCTAAAAAAGCCTGTGTCGCCAGAAAAAAGCACAACGGCATTGCACGCACCAGCTTTTTCAGCCTGAATCTGGCGCAAAAGCGGCACAATGTCTTTTGCCAGATAATACGCATATTTCTTGCCGCCGGTCTTTACGCTTTCAATCATGCGCGGCGCACCAAAGACATAATCAGCTTTCAAAAGCGCGTTCTGCACTTGCAAAGTCATGCTTTCTGTGCTGCCCATGCCGATACCGGCTAAAGTTATGCAGAGCTTGCAAGAAATTTGCAATTTCTTAAGCAAGACCGGCTCAAGCGCGCTAGCCAAAGCTTTAAGCGAATTTACAACCGCATAGTTTTTGGGCACGGCGGCGGCAGTTTCAGTTTCAGGCTTTTTGATGATAAAGCATTTGACAGCTTGTTTTCTGCATGCGGCAATTTTTGTGTCTTCGCCGCCAGTCTTGCCGCTTTCTTTGGTAACAAGCACCGAAACATGAAAATCTTCGATTTGGGCTTCGTTCAGTTTTTGAGAGAACGGCCCCTGCATGGCGATAATCTGGCTGCCTTCAAGCCCCGCTTCGTGGCAGAGCCTTATGCTTTCTTCTGACGGCAAGACACGCGCCACAAGCCGCTTGCGCAATTCATAATCTTGGCAGAAAGTGTGCAAATCTTTTGAGCCGGTTGTAAGCAAAATTGTTCCGGCCGTGCTTTTAAGGCTTTCTGCACAGCTTTCGGCAGAATCAAAATAAGTGCAGAAACCGTCTTCTTTATGGCTAATTTCGCGCTCAAAACGGAAAAGCGGAATATCGGTGTTGCTTTCTGCCATGCACTGCATGATGTTCCTTGAAACGGCGGTGGCAAAAGGGTGCGTTGCGTCAATAACTGCGGCATAACCGCCTTTTGCAAGCAGTTCTTTCATGGCCGGTTCAGCAAGCCTGCCTTGCTTTACGTTGATAAACTGCGATTCTTCGAGCAGTTCTTCGCCGTATTCTGTTGCGACGCACACATCACATTCAATCTGATTTTCAGCAAGCATTTCGGCTGTCTGCCGCCCTTCGGTCGTTCCGCCGAACACGAGAATTTTCTTCATATTGAGTACCCGCGCCTTGTTATAAGCTTGCCGTCAAAGACAAAAGTCTGGGAATTACCCACAAAGACTGTGGTGAACATGTTCACCTGCCTTTCTACAAGCTCGGCAAGCGTGCAGATATGAACCGCCGTGCCGTCTCTTCCGATGTTTTCAACATAACCGCAAGGCAGGTTCGGAGAAGCACCGGCTTCTAGCATTATGGTGCACGCTTTTTTAAGATGGTCTTTGCGCGTGCGGCTTGACGGGTTGTAGATAGCAATTGCAAAGTCGCCTTTGACGGCACATGCAAGCCGCCTTTCGATAATCTGCCACGGCGTCATCACGTCGCTCAAGCTGATAACGCAATAGTCGTTGCTTAGCGGCGCACCGAGCAAGGCCGCACCGCTGTTTGCCGCCGTTACGCCCGCAATTACGCAAAGCTCAATTCCGGCATATTGCGCGGCCTGCTGCTTTTCAGCCTGCTTAAGCTCAAACATAAGAGAAGCCATGCCATAAACACCGGCATCGCCACTGCAAACAAGCGCAATTTTTTTGCCTTGCAACGCCTGCTCAAAGCAGAGCTTGCAGCGCTCAACTTCGCGCGTCATCGGTGTTGAAAGAAATTCTTTATCTGAAAAATGCGGCTTCAAAAGCTCTATATAAACTGAATAGCCGACAATCACATCGCACTGCTGCAAAATCTGGTGCGCCTCAACAGTCATTTTCTCTGTTTTTCCCGGCCCGATTCCCACTATATAAATAGTATTTCTCATTATTCAGCGGTGCCTCCATTTTGAAATTACAGGCGCTCTTTTTGCAACGGCGAGCGTCATGCCGTTTCCGGCTGTTTTCTTCATTATAAGCTCCGCGTCTTTTCCGGCGCAAAGCATGGCCGCCCTTTCGCAGACATTTGAAACACCCGTCGTTTTTTCTACAAACTCAGATTCTGAAAAGCTGCCTTCGGCAAGCGTTAATTCTTCCGCTGAAAACGTGAAAAACGGAACATGATGATATTGCGCGAGCGTCATAAGCCCAAGCTCGTCTTTTTTCAAGTCGATACTTGCAAGCGCAAAAAGCGAATCAAGTTCCGCAAAATGAGAAGCAAGAAACTGGTTAAGCTCCTCAAAAGTCTTGCCTTTCTTGCAGCCCATTCCGGCGCAATAAAGGCGCGGAACAAGCAGCAGCTTGCAGTGCTTGGCTTGATTTGCGCTCTGCAACTGGCCGCAGTTTTCTTCAAGCTCAATCAGAATATCTGCAAATTCAGGCCGCGCCTTTTCAGGCAGAATTTTTATGCAAGGCGGCACGTCATCTTTTGAAAGCTGAATCGCGGGATTTGCCCAAAGCGTGACAGTCTTGCCGTCAAGCACGGCGGCCGAAATCTGCTGGATTCCGCTTTTGTTCATAATGCGCAGGCCGTTATCTTTTGCAAAGACATCAACGGCAAATTCAGCTTCTACGTCTGTGGCGGTTGTAATCACGCTTTGCGCACCGATACGCCCGGCGATAAGCTCCGCAATGTCGTTTGCGCCGCCTATGTGCCCGCTAAGCAGCGGCACGACAAACCGCCCAAGCTCGTCAACCACAAGCACAGGGCTGTCGTTCAGCTTGTTGTCGGCAAAATCTGCAATTGTGCGCACAGCAATGCCGGCAGCACCGATGAACAGCAGCGGCAGACGCTGTTTGAAAGCAGATTCTGCCCAAGATTTCAGGCTTTCGTCTGAATTGCGCACAAGCCAAGTGATTTCAGGCAGCGCAGCTTTCAGTTTATCAAGCAGAGATTTTCCTTTTTGCGTAAAAAAACAGGCACAGATTATCATTCAGCTTTTCTTGACCTTTCTGAATTCAGTTTCAAAATCTGCGGAATAAAGGCGCGACTTTGCGTAATTTGCATGGCTGATTGCGTCACCCACCAAAATTACGGCTGTCTTTTTTATGTTGTGCTGCGCCACAACGTCGGGCAAAGTCTTTACGGTGCAGACAAACTTTTGTTCGTCTTGCCACGTAGCTTTATAGACGATTGCAGCCGGTGTTTCAGGTTTATAGCCGCCTGCAATCAGCCGCGCCGAAAGTTCAGCGATCATTCCGACACTAAGATAAACCGCCATAGAAGCATTGTGCGCCGCGAAGCTTTCAATGCTTTCGGTTTCCGGTACGCTTGTCTTGCCGGCCATTCTTGTAATTATAAGCGACTGCGAAACTTCAGGCAGCGTAAACTCAAGGCCTAAGCTTGAAGCCGCGCCAAAACACGCGCTCACGCCCGGCACAATCTGATAGGCGATGCCAAGCTTTTCAAGCTCATCAATCTGCTCGCGTATAGCGCCGTAAAGGCTTGGGTCGCCGGTGTGAAGCCGCACAGTCAAAAGCTTCTGGGTTTCGGCCTCTCTTATCGTTGCAAGCACTTCTTCAAGCGTCATAAATGCGCTGTCGTAAGTGCGGCATTCGGGCTTTGCATAGCCGAGCAGCTCTTTGTTCACAAGCGAACCGGCGTAAATTATTACATCAGCTTTTTCAAGCAGCTTCATGCCGCGCACAGTTATCAAGTCTGGCGCGCCGCAGCCTGCACCCACAAAATAAACCAATCTAGCTCTCCTCTTCTTTGCATTGCTCAAGCAAACTATCTGCGTTTGCACTTTTGGCGAGCAGCCCGAACTGGTTGCTGTAAACCATGCAGCCGATTTCGAGCTTTCCGCCACCGCGCTTTTCTAAAAAAAACATAATTCTTTCTATTATATGTTGCATAACTTGCTCAAGCTTGTTTTCGCTTTTTATGTGCGCAAGAGCCTCTTCGGTTACGACACAATCGAGCACGCTTTTTATTGTGCTTAAGCCGCACCCTGCTTTTACGGCGGCAGCAGCGAGTAGCTCCATGCGGCAGTCGCCCTCTTTTGAGTGCGTGTTCATAATTCCGCCTGAAACTTTGACAAGCTTGCCGATGTGCCCCGTGAGCAGCAGCTTATCAAAGCCGAGTTCCGCCGCCATGTCGATTGTATCGCCGATGAAGTTTGAGCATTTAACGCTTCGGTCTAAATCATAGCCGAAAGTCTTAAGCATGAATTCCTGGCCGTAATTGCCGGGCGTAACAGCCACGGCTTTATAGCCGAGCGCCTTTTTTTGGTTCAGCTCAACGCGGATTGTGTCTAGCAAAGCCTGGCTGCTCATCGGCTCAACAATGCCGCTTGTACCCAGAATTGAGATGCCGCCTTCTATGCCGAGCCGCGGGTTGAAAGTCTTTGAAGCAAGCGCTTCGCCTTCCGGCACAGAAATCTCGATTAAGATTCCGCTGTGAAAATCGCAAACGTTGCAGACTTCAAGCACTTCTTTTTCAATCATCTCGCGCGGAACGTGATTTATGGCGGCTTCACCTACAGGCTGGTCAAGCCCCGGCTTCGTCACTCTTCCGACACCGAAGCCACCTTTTATCTTTACATAAGGCTTTCCATCTGTTTCGGGCAAAAAACTTACAGCTGAAACTACGTGTGCGCCGGTCGTCACATCCGGGTCGTCGCCGCCGTCTTTGATGACAGCGCAAGAAACTGAATTTTCAGCGCGCACGATGTCGATAATCTCTGCGTCAAAAGTTATGCCTTTCGGGGTTTCAATCTTGATTGCGCGCTTTATCTTGCCTGTAAGCAGCATAAACGCACCGGCTTTTGAAGCGGCGGCCGCACAGCTGCCTGTCGTAAATCCGAACCTCATCTTCACCTCTAAGCTTTAAGCCCATAAAGCAGCGCGTTGCAGATTGCGGCGGCAATTGAGCTTCCGCCTTTTCTGCCAGCACTGATAATATAAGGCACTTTGCCCGAATTAAGGAAAAGCTCTTTCGAGGCTTCAACATTCACAAAGCCGACCGGCACGCCGATTACGAAGCGCGGCGTAAAAATGCCCTGCTCCATCATTTCGTAAAGCGAAATAAGCGCGGTCGGCGCGTTTCCTATGGCAAAAATCACCGGCTTGCCTAGCTTTGATGCGCGTTCCATGCTCACCGCCGCGCGCGTAATATTGCGCTTTTTGGCTTCTTCTGCAACGTCTTCGTCTGCCATAAAGCAATGCACCTGCCCGCCGAAGCGCTCCAAAGTCTTTTTGCTGATTCCGGCTTTTGCCATGTTCGTGTCTGTCACAATGTCCGCGCCTTCAAGCAGCAGAGAGCGCGCACTTGCCACTGCATCAGGCGAATAGCGCATCGCCGTAGCATAATCAAAATCGGCGCTTGCATGAATTACGCGCATCGTTACCGGCTTTTCGTCTTGCGGCAGAGTTATGTTCCTGACCTTAAGCTCGGCTTCGATTATCTCAAAGCTTCTCTTCTCTATTTCAGACGGAACGACATATTCAATCATCAAGCACCTCTTTCAAAATTATAATACAACATCGATTATTTTTTAAGAGCAGCTTGAATGACAAAACATTGACTTGAATACAAAGTGCATTTCTATTTGCAAGAGCACAAATAGTGCAATATAATTATTCACAGAGAAGCCGGTTTTTTGGAGACTAAATAGTTTATGAAAAACATGAAAAATGATTGGCGATATATGAAACAAGATCGATATCTGCATGACATGAAATTTACATTTAAGCAATATGATATTCCTTATCCTGCACATGATCATTGTGAATTTTGTGGAATAAAATTTGGTGCAGGCGGTGAAATTCAAAAAGGATATACAGATGAAACAGAATATCGCTGGATTTGTCCTCAATGTTTTGAAGACTTTAAAGACTTGCTGCTTGGCGAGTGGCACTGCACATTGTCACAGACAAGCAAAAAAAGCTGGTGAAATTCATGCTGACGATAAAGTAAAAAGATTTGACGAATGGACACAAACTATGGATGAAACAAAGATATATCTAGAAAAATATAAGGAGGCTACACAATGCGGAGATTAGTTTTTTTATTTTGCATATTATTACTAAATACATCTCTTTATGCAGTTGAGAAAAGTGAAATAGTAATTCGTGAAGTTGGTATTCAAGTGGTAGATGCTTCAACTCAAAGAATTTTAGAATTGGTTATACCTTCGGGTGCTACACCAGAACAATTGGAAGCTTTACAAAAATCAATTGAGTATGGAGCACAAAAGGGTGTAGAAGTAATTATACATGTAATTGATTGATAGGAGATGGTGTATGGAATATCAATATAGTGAAATTAGTTGTTATTATATACGTGGTAAAGTTTTAATATTAATACCAAAGGGTGAATTACTTCCATTTGGAGGAGGTATTGATATTGAACCAATTTTAGAAATAAAATTCCCTTTTGATAAAACTGAATTAGAACAGAAAATCAAAGAATGCTTTTCATTTTGTTGGAGTAAAACTATAAATGGCATCCCCAAAGGTCAATCAATTATAGAAAAGTATTTGAATATAAAAGGGTATAAAAAAATTGTACAACAATATGATTTCTGTATATTAAAATATGACAAAAGTGAAAATTTGTATTATTTAATGAAATCAAGTAAAGATGCAAATTATCGTGGATATTCAGGAATGGAAATTATTGAAATGGGGTCAAAAATAGATATTGATTATATTATTCATATGTTGAAATAAATTAACTCCTTTTTAAAAATATTCTCTTGATGAATGTTTGCGGAGAAAAAAACAATTTCCCAACTTCCATTCCCATGAAATTGGATTTCGAGAAATGTTCTTTGACAGTTTAGATGAGGCTCAATGCTGCATGGAGCTTTGAGTTTGACAGCCTCGGAAACAAAAATCTAAACCACCGCTTCCATGCTTTCAAGCAGAAACTGGTTTGCGGCGTGGCTTTTAATGCCGATGCGGTAAAAGCCGCTGCCAAGCCCCGGAAAATCGCTGCAATCTCTTATAAGAATGCCACAGTTTATTAGCTTTTCACGAAGCTGGTTCTCTTTTTGCGAATAAAACAAAACAAAGCACGAGTTTGAGCTGAAAACTTCGAAGCCGAGCTTTTCAAGCCCTGCACAAAGAAAGCGGCGCTCTTCTTGTATGAGTTTCCGCGAACATTCTAGATAGCCGCCGTCTTGCAGAGCCACAACACCGGCAGCCTGTGCAACAGACGACACACTCCACTCTGCAAGCTGCAGCCGCGTTTTTTCGATGACGCTTTCATCTGAACAAAGCAGATAACCAAGCCGCAAGCCCGGCAACGCATAGCTTTTGGTGAACGCATCAAGCACCATCACTTCAGGATAATCAGCCAGCCGCGGCACAAACGAGCAAGTATCATAGCCGTCAGACAACGCCATAAAACATTCGTCTATCAAAAGCTTTGTGCCAGTGCCGCGGCAACAAGCTGCAAGCCTTTCCATTAAATGCAGCGGCTTCATGCTTCCATCGGGGTTGTTCGGGTTTGTCACAACCAGAATGCCGGGCTTCTGCGCTTCAACGCATTTTGCAAGCTCTTCAAGCTGCTTTTCATCAAGCTGAAACTTTGACCGCCGCGAAAGCGTGAAAAAGCTATATTCAATGCTGATGCCGCATTCGCGCAAAGACTTGATCGCGCGTTCATAGCCCGAAAAGCATGGCGCAAGCAAAAGACCGCGCCGCACTTTTAACGCGCGGAACAGCGCCGGAATAAGTTCCGATGCGCCGTTGCCGAAAAGAATCTGGCTTTCGGGCAGCTTCAATTTATCTGAAAGTGCGGCCGCAAGTTTTCGGCATTTCTGGTCTGGGTATTGCTCAATAATCGAAGAATCGGCTTTTAGTGCTTCTGCAACGGCGCGCTTTACGTTTTCGCTTGCGCCAAGCGGGTTTATGCTGACAGAAAAATCGAGCTTGATTTCGTTGCTGTAAATGTCGCCACCATGCATCAGCGCGCCTCCGCACAAATAATCAGAATCATAACCGCAACGCAAAGAGCTTCGCAAATAAAAGCGGCCGCATACATCAGCTTATTCGCGCGCCTTATGTCGGCATGCTCAATTTTGCGCGTTTCATCGCCAATGAAGGGCTTTTCTTCAACAATGCCGCAGTAGCTTGCAGGGCCTGCAAGCTTAAGCCCAAGCGCACCGGCGCACGCACTTTCAGTCTGCGCCGAGTTCGGGCTTTCGTGGTTGAAGCGGTCTCTTCTATATATATGCAACGCATTCTTAAAACTGAAGCTGCGCCCCAAAAAGGCACACGCAAAAATCATGAGGAATGCGCTGATACGCGAAGGCAGAAAATTCGCCGCGTCGTCAGCTTTTGCCGCAAACCAGCCGAAATCAATGTATCTTTCGGTTTTATACGCAATCATCGAGTCAAGCGTGTTTATGGCTTTATACCAAAAGCCGAGCAGCGGCCCGCCGAGCGCAAGATAAAGCATGGGCGCGATAACGCCGTCAGACGCATTTTCAGCAACTGTCTCAACGGCAGCTTTTGTAACTTCTTCTCCGGTCAAATTTTCAGTGTCGCGCCCCACAATCATCGAAACAGCCTTACGCGCCTCTTCGAGCGTGCCGTGTTCAAGTTTTTCATACACTTTCATGCTTTCAACTTTCAGGCACTTAGCCGCAAGTAGCTGATAAGTCATTATTGATTCGATTATGCAACCGAGAATTGCGTTTATCTTGTAGCCGCCGAGCAGCACCAGAAAAGCGCAAGCTTCAACAACAACGCAGACTGCAAGCACAAGCAAAAAGCCGCGCAGCCGGTTGTGGCTTTTGCCGTAAAGCTTTGCTTCTAAAAAACTGATTAATCTGCCGATTGCGCGGACAGGGTGCGGCAGCCAATGCGGGTCGCCAAAAATGAGGTCCAGCATGAAACCGGCAATAAACGCCGCAAGATGATATTCGATAATATGCGCTTCCATCATCATTACAATCTCCTGCAACTTTTAAAGACAAGCTGCTGCTCTGCGTTTTCCACCGTTCCGTCTGATGTGCCGTCCGTTGCTGCTGTTCGCCGCTCAATCTCGCAGACAAAGCCTTCGCCATTGGCACACTGAAAATCAAAATAGCTGCCGCAATTATTGGCTGAAAGCACGGCCATTATGCTGCCGCCGTGCACGATAAACGCAACACAATCAGCATCAGCGCCAGCAGCGGCGATTAATCTTTCAAAAGCAGAAACTGTGCGGCAGACAAACTGCCCCCTTGATTCGCCTTGCGGAAAAGGCATTGTGCCGCCGCTTTCAATCCATTGCTGATACTGAAGCGTGCCGCTAAGTTCGCTGTAGGACTTGCCTTCAAAAAGCCCGAAATCAATTTCTTTTAAGCCGTCGTCAAGCATCGGCTCTTTTTCGGGGTAAATAAGCTTTGCAGTTTCAATGCATCGTTTCATCGGGCTTGCAAAAACTTTGTCGGCGGCCGGATATTTACCAGTGGCGGCGTTTTGAGCAATTGTTTGCCTGCCCTGATTGCAAAGCGACTCGTCTGTGCGCCCGATGTAGCGTTTCTGCAAGTTTCCAGCTGTTTCGCCGTGCCTAATAAGCACGACTTTCATTTTATGCGTTGTGGAATTCCGCATGTTATACGCACCACCTTTTCAGCCTTTGACGCAAGCTTAACGAGAATTCTGCCAGTAAGTTCGCGGTAAAGCCGTTCTGCTTTATCAAGCGGAACGATGCCGCAGCCTATTTCGTTGCAAATTATTATTGCGTCGGGCGCATCTTCTGCGAGCTGCATTATTTTGCGCTCAATTTCAACAGCGTTACAGCCGCCGTCAAGCATCTGCTTTATTATCAGATGCAGCCCGTTGAGAATTCTGCCGCAATCTGAGCTTGCGCCCGCATTCAAAAAGTCTTCTATATTATCAAAGACTTTCGCCGAATTGTGCTGCGACATAACATAGCCGAGCTTGCCTTGCGCGTAACCGCCGATATAAAGTTCCATAAGCTTCCTCCGGTTCAGTCCAAAAAGATGCAGCAAAGCGAAACGGCCGCAACTGAGATAAATTCCGCAACCGTAACGAAAAAGCCGCACAAGTCGCCCGTGATGCCGCCGAATTCGCGCCTGCTCATAAAGTAGAACCAAGCAAAAAACAGCAAAACCGCCGCCAGCACAGCACCGCAATAGACAAAGCTGAAAGCCGAAGCAAAAACCATGAACGCAACCGCGCCCGCAAGCTGCAAAACAAGGCTTATCAGCACAACTCTTTTGCTTTCAACAGCCGAAGCGTCCGCCAGCATTCCGTCTTTTTTTGCTTTCGGAAAGCATGTAACGGCTATGCCGCTAAGCGCACGCGAAATAAAGAAGCATGGCAAAACAGCGGCGGCGGCTTTATTGTTGTCAATTTCAGATAAAAAGGCCGCACCAAGCAGCACAAAAATCAGCAGGCTTATAACCGCAAACGCGCCGATGTGCGGGTCTTTCAAAATTTCAAGCTTCTTCTCTTTCGGCTGGTACGAATGAAGCGCGTCCATCGTGTCCATAAAGCCGTCAACATGAAAACCGCCCGTCACCAAAAGCGGCAGCGCAAGCGCAAAAAGCACAAAAAACGCCTTACCGAAAGTTCCGGCTTGAAAAAAGCAGTACAAAATCCATTCAAGCACTGCAATCAACGCGCCCACCCACGGAAAAAAGCACAAATGATATTTCATGTCGTCGCTTGCCCACTCAAATTTTGGCATCGGAATTTTGGAATAAACCGAAAAAGCGACGATTATCGATTTCAAGATTGTTTTAAAAAATTTCAAAAGCTTCATTTTATTTTCACCGGAATTCCTGCTACAATTTCTATAACTTCAGACGCATGTTCTGCAAGGCGGCAGTTTATCTTGCCGAGCGCCTCAATATATTGCATCGTGCTTTCGTCGTAGGCGTTTCCGTCTTGAAAAACTGAATTGCTCACAACTACCAGAAAATCAGCAGCTTTTTCAAGCTCAAGCACATCGTTCACGATTTTTGCAGCAGTTTCGTCTGCGCTTTTTTGCGCGCCAGAATCTGAAAACATTTCGTTTGCGGCAAGATTCGACATACATTCAAGCAGCAGTGCTGCCTTTTTGCCCGAAATTTCAGAAGCGGCAAGCCCTACACTTTCAGGCCTTTCTATAACAGTAAAGCCTTTGCCTTCGCGCAATTTCTGGTGGCGCGCAACTTTTTGCCGCTCTTCTTCGCCGAAAATCTTCATCGTAGCGATGTAATAACGCACCGCAGCCGGAAACTTCATTATGCAGCCTTCGGCATAGCTTGACTTGCCAGAACCACTGCCGCCGTAAACAAGCTTCATCATGCGCCGAACCTCGTGTATTGTTCGACGCCGGAAACACCGGAGCCAGAAACGCCGAAACGCAAGCTCTTTTCGTAAACATCGATGATTGTCTGCAAAATTCCGAGCATCAAAACTGCGCCTGAACCTTCGCCGAGCGCCATATCTGCATCAAGCGGCGCATCAATTTCAAGCTCTTGCATTATAAGAGCGGCGGCAGGCTCGCGGCTTTTGTGCGACGGAATCAGATAGTCTGTAACACCTTTTTCGAGCCTCTCTGCAACCAGAGCGGCAACCATGCTTATTACGCCGTCTAGCACAACGGGCATTGCAAATTGCTTTGCGCCAAGACAAACGCCAGTCATTCCGGCTATATCAAAGCCGCCCACAGACGCAAGCACTTTAAGCGGTTCGTCTCTGAACGGCGCATATTTTTCAATTGCCTGCTGAATCACATTGATTTTGCGTGCAATGCCTTGATTGCTCAAGCCCGCGCCGCGCCCCGCTGTTTCAGCCGCATCTTTGCCGAGCAGCAAAGACGCAACGGCGGCAGAAGTCGTCGTGTTGCCGATGCCCATTTCGCCGATGCACAAAATCTCATAGCCGCGCTCTTTGCATTGGCGCACAAGCTCAATGCCGGTTTGCAACGCCTGTTCAGTTTCATCTAAAGTCATCGCGCTTTCTTTCAAAAAATTGCGAGTGCCTTTTCTGATTTTGCGGTCAAGCAGACCGTGCGGCACTTCATCTGAATCTATGCCGATGTCAACGGCTATAATTTCTGTGTTTGAGCGGCGCGCCATTATGCCCACGGCAGTTTTTCCGGCGGCAATATTTTCCGCGCAGATTTTTGTAACGCTTTTATCAGACTGGCTCACGCCTTCTTCGACAATGCCGTTATCTGCGCAGAAAACTATGCACGCGCTTTTATCAGCTTTTGGATGCAGCGTCTTTTGCACCGCCCCGATTTTTGCGACAATCGTTTCAAATTTGCCCAGGCTGTCGAGCGGTTTCGCTACCGTATCCCAGTTTTTCTTTATCTGGCTGAAAAATTCGCGGTATTCAGCATTTTCTGTCATAAGCCGGCCTCATAATCTTGCTGAATGTTTGCATAGGCAAGCATCGAATAAACCGCGTCCATGTTCAAGTGCTTGCGCAGCGTGTCTGCAAGCAAATCATATTGAGACTGCTTAAAGCTTGCATAGTCGGTCTTTGCTTGCTGAAGCTGCACATTTTTTCCGGTGGCGGCCGCTTTTGCAACCGCAAAC
>JAEEGH010017813.1_pt1 | contig 15086 bp, 18 predicted proteins | sample 9134181 | NCBI WGS metagenome assembly JAEEGH01 (sample SAMN16246544, study PRJNA631951) | gut metagenome | biome: gut microbiome; feature: rumen; material: DP-attached | host: Bos | place: Iran: Karaj | collected 2018-10 | reverse complement strand
TTTGACACCCCTCGTCATCTTTCGCACCGTTGAAAAATTCCTTCTTCTCATTTTTGAAGTTTTGTTTTACGTCGCCCCCTTCAGGCGACCTTTAAATTGTTAATGTTTTGAATTCTGGTGCGAAGGTCGGAAAATTAATTTGTTGAAAAAATGAATGAATCTTTCCCAACTTTCATTCATTCCTTCAACTCGCTGATACAAAAAAAGTTAGGCCTCCTTTTACAGAGACCTAACTTTCGTTATTCCTTCAAAAATAAGCTTAGATTTTGCTTTTCATGTACTCGTCGACAGCCTTTTTGATGGGCTTCTCCGGCGACTCTCCTAACTTCTGTCTGACAGGATGCTCTATACCCTTCTCAGGCTCCAGGTATTCGGCCATCTTTACGGTGTTGGCAGTAGGCAGGTAAAGGCGGTCGCTCACCTGATGGATAATCTGAGCCAGTAGATTACGGTTAAACGTCGTATCTTGCTGCTTACCTTTTTGATAGATCTGCATCTTGACCTCATGCAATTCCAAGATACCATCCCATATCTCGCCATAGACAGAGAGGTATTGCTCCCTGACCACGGGTTTCAGTCGCCACAGGTATTCCATGATGGCCTCCTTGCCTGGCTTCTGGTTGGCATCTGAGTTTGCTGGTTTCTGCTCGCCCTGGAAGTGCTGCTCCTGATAGACCACCTTGGCCCCACTCTCAACGATCATGTTCAACTGCCCGATATTAGCACCCTGCAGGATTTCAGGCAGTTTTGCGAATAAAGCTTGTTTCTCTTCTGTTGTCATATTTATTAATTATGTTTTGCGTAAATCACTTCTGCACCCTCTTCAATCACCCCGTTCAGCTGATCGACCTTCCTGATGCCAATAGCTTCGGACAGACTCTGGCTTTGATTGAGATTCTTATTTACCACGACGACAGCCGGAGTAACAGCCTTCTGCTCTGCCAGTCTTCTCTCAGCTTCTCTTTCAGCCTTTTTCTCCTTTTCCTCCTGCTCCCTCATATCTGCGAATAGCAGTCTGACCTCCATAGCGGTTTCTGGCCACCCTGGTTCGGTGGAGAAATAAGTGTTTAGCATGTCAAATAGTAATTTGGCCCTCTCTAGCCCATCTGTCTTAATGGCAAAACGAACAATCTCTACCACTCTGTCCTGAGTGATTAGCAGAGGGCCGTTTGCCTGTTTGATGTTGGGAGCGGAGGTCGTCATAATGATGCCTGGGTTGCTGGGGGGATGACTGGATGATTATATTATTAATAATGTGGAAATGATTTGCTGTTACGTCTCGATCTCCGATGATGATTGTTTCAGGATTCGTCCATATCGCCGCGACATCCGCCTGCGTCATCCTGGTTTGGATGGCAGCCGAGAGTGCCTGCCCGCAGCGTCGCGCGGTGCCAAAGTCACTCACTGTACGGTATGTTACAGCAGCTTTTGACATGAATAAAATTCAGGAAATGGCATTAGTACCAAATCGACCGCAAAGATAATAAATAATCTCCAAAAAACCAGTATGTTTCCCCAACTAATTTATGTTAATTTTCTCAGGTTTTTGCCCAGTTTCAGCAGTATCATCCAATGCCACAATTACTTACCCGAAAATCGTTAAGTACAAATCCAATTCGCAGCGCTCTTTTAATCCCAGCCCTCTTCATCATTTACTTCCATAAACCTCGTCATGCCGTTATCTTCCATATCATCCTCTGATGCAGGATCAAAGCCGCGCATGTTATCAGGCCTGTACACGTTCCACTTCTAAAAGGCGTTGTTCTATCAGTTCTGCTTTCCTTGTCTGAACTGCAAAGTAGGTTTGTGCAAAAGCTATTTGCTCTTTACGTGGATCTCCATTCTGCGCCACTAAGTAGCAGGCATAGCGGGTGAGCAGGATGTCGTCAACATCACGTTGTGCACCTTTACCTGCTACGATCATCTTATTGACGTCAATAAAATGATCCGTTATCAATTGGCCCACATTCTCGCATGCCTCTTTAGCTTTGTTTATCACATTGGTAAAATTCTGCCAGAGGCTGTAACCCAACAACTTTTGGAGTTCACGTGCACTCCAACATTCAACACCATTCACCTCAAGGGCATATTGTTCGAATGCCTTGTACAACTGATTGATGGTTTCTTTCTTCATATGTATATAATTTAAGAGTTAAACAATTTCTGCTGCAAAGATAGTGCATTTTCCTCAAAGCGCCAAAGGTTTACATAGAAAATGCGACAAAAATAAAAGAATTAACGTCAGTTTGTCGCAGAACAGATAATACGTCGCAACAAGTTGAAGAAGAATTAGGCAGATTATTTGGAATCAGCTCAAAAACCCCTTAACTTTGCTCTCGCTAAGACAGGCTGCACCTCAGCAATCTAAAGCAAGCTTTGATTGCATTCGGTTTGCACTGTCCTTGCACTCAGTATTTTTTTTCATAAGTTTAGTTTTAGTTAGTTGTTTGTTATTTCATTTGAGTTTAAAAGTTAGTAATGAAAATAAATAGGACCTGCTGCGAAGCAAGTCCTATTTATTTTACAATTTTACATTTCAACAATGTTCTTAAAATCTTTCCATCCCTCTGTGTTCAAATATGATTGTTTTGAACCTTTTGGGACATATAAGATTGTTGAATTTTTCTTGTTAAAAGTATTATCTGGTATAATAAAAGGGGTTTCGATATATGATCTTACAACAATAAGTGGCGCTTGAAATGCTATCGATTTGATAGATTTTAGAGAATTAGGCAAAGATAAATAATTTAATGAATAACATTTTTCTGTTACCATACTTCCTATAGATATAACGCCATTGGGGATATCAAGAGATAACAAATCGGTACAATGCCTAAAAGCCAGGTCCTCTATTTCAAATATATTATTTGGGAGCGCGATGTATTTTATTCCTAAACATGAATCAAACATCCTTTCTGTAATTACATTTACCTTAGTTGGTCTTGAATTTGAGGTATAACCGGATGTCGTATTTAAATTATATGAATAAGAGCCACCGTCAACAATCTGAGTTTCTCTTAAATCTAATATTGCCAAATTCTTCTTATTAGTCAATTTGTGTATACAATTTACATCGTTACCATTAATCCTTCCCTTAATTTTTAAAGACTTTATTGTATACCTATCAATAGGTAATAAACTAAGGTTATAATCAAGAGAACCAGGCTCATCAAGATATACTTCGCTTGGTGTTCCATAAATAGCGTTTAAAGAATCTAGTATCGTTTTTTGATATGAATTAAAACTACCACCTCCATTCTCTGAATCCTCTTTTCCGCAACCATATAATAGAAGTATCGAGAATAGAATAATTTGTTGTAATTTGTTTTTTTTCATTCTAACAATAATTAAGTTTGACTTATATTGATTATCTAGCCGTAATCTAGCCGTGGGGACAGGTACCTGAGTCATAGCAGCCGTCATAGCCAAGTACCTGTCCCTGCGACTATTTTTATGCCCACAAAAATACGAATTATCTAGTCATTATCCAACATTTTATTCAAAAAACTTCAAATTTCATTTCATTTTCTTTGGTAATTCAAGAAAAACCGATATCTTTGCACCAACCAAAGTTAATTAATTAAATGTAGTAGTATGAATAACATTGAGTCACAAAAGGGCGAAATCGTCATGTATCAGCCAGATGAAACTATCAGGCTGGAGGTAAGAGTGGATGATGACACTTTATGGTTATCACAGGAACAAATGGCAGATCTATTTGCAACAGATCGTTCCTCAATAACAAAACATATTCTTAACATCTACGAAACTGACGAATTGGAGAAAGAGGCAACCTGTGCAAAAATTGCACAAGTTCGTAAAGAAGGTAATAGAAAGGTTAAAAGAAACCTCATCTATTATAATCTGGATGTGATTATTTCTGTAGGTTATAGGGTAAATTCTAAACGAGGTACCAAATTCCGCCAATGGGCTAACAAAATACTAAAAGAATATCTGTTGAAGGGATATGTCATAGACTCACGTATGCGATCATTGGAACAGCAGGTATCTGAGCAGGGAATGAAGATATTGGATTTGCAGAATAAGGTCGATTTCTTCGTCCGCTCTTCCCTACCCCCAGTAGAAGGCATTTTCTACGATGGCCAGATCTTCGATGCTTACGTGCAGATCGTCAACCTGATTAAACAAGCAAAGCACTCTATAGTCCTCATAGACAACTATATCGACGAGACAACTCTTACCATACTCAGCAAACGTGCATCAGGCGTTACTGCTACCATCTATACCCATCAGTTGGCGCAAAAAATGCACCAACTGCAACTCGACATCCAACGCCATAACCAGCAGTACCCTCCTATCACAGTCAACTACTGCCAGCGCAACCACGATCGTTTCCTGATTATCGACGAGGTGGTATACATCTTTGGCGCCAGCCTGAAGGATGCAGGAAAGAAACTCTTCGCCTACATCAAAATGCAGGAGACCTCAGCAACTGATCTACTCAATAACATCAGATAAAATCGCATACTCGTCGCGATGACGCCTCTTTTGTTTCATAGCATTAGTATAAGTTTAAGTTAACAAAGGTATTTCAGCCCCTCCAGCGAGAGGGGCATTTTATTTGAGTTTTAAGACAAAAAACACTAAAACCTTTGGTGGGCTCAAATTATAGCACTTATGTGCTCTTACGACATATTTTATCCTATTCCCCTCCCTTTGTCGCAGATTCCCAAGGCCGTCGCAACAACTCTGCAAAGAATATAGCTAAATTTTTGGAATGAGCCAGAAATCACCGTACCTTTGCATCAGTTTTAAGATTCATACATAAGTTTGTTAGTTAGAGTAATTTTCTTTTTCATTTTGCATTTGTTTTGGGTTTGTTTATTAAAACAGTTAGCGCTCGCAGTGATGCGGGCGCTAACTGCTTTAATGAAGATCTCCGTTATTTAGGTCATTATCCCCCATCATCACCATATCCTTCACCATCTTGACAATATATTGTCCCGTATCGTTCCATAGCAGACGCTCGCCAGCCATCTTAAACCCGTTCCTCTTATAGAATGAGATGGCACGGATGTTCTTCTCAAGAACCCAGAGATGGTTGGCTGATTCCTGACATACTGCATAACGAATCAATTCTGCGCCGATACCCTCGCCCTGGAAGAAATGGTCTGTATAAAGTTCCTTAATTTCACCATCGCATATATGGATGTAAGCCTTGACAATATGATCTGATTCGTAAACCCTTATGTCATCGAGAAAATCCCGTTGGGTTTTGATGGTATCAACGACATTAAGTTTATTGAACGAGAAGTTATCGTCGCAAAAAATGCGCCGATAATTCATTCGTTTCACAAATACGGCAATCTCTGCTATTCGCACCAAATCGGCCTCTGTAGCTTTTCTAATCATCGCTTGAGGGTTTCAATCAGTTCATCAATAGAGCAACACACACCATCGAAGAGTTTATACATCAGTTCAGGCTCTTGCTTTTCAGGAATATAGGCTATAGTGAGTTTCCCTTTACCTGCAAACCATCCAGCCTCAGTATGAGCACTTCTGCCACAAGGCAAAACCAGCACACAGGCATCGTGTGATGCACCACTTCGAAACGGTGACAGGATCCTTGCCTAATTGTTCAGCCAACCACTTGTTGGTTTTTCCTGTATCGGCCAGCACGGCTTTTAGTCTATTAATTGCCTCCATACAAACAGTTTTTTCGGGTTAATATTAAACTTTAAGACAAATTTAATAGTTTAATTTGAATAATAAATAGATTTAAGTACTAAATTTGCTCATTGTTAACTTTTTTTGTGTTTGTTTACGCGAACAAAGTTTTCTAATGGGGATGGTTCTCAGTGAGATTTCACTTTCTGATACTTTTAATCATGCACGTGGGGTCAGCATGCACATGGGGGAACGTTGTGTCACACATGGGGTCAGAGGAACGTTGTGTCAATCTGGGAAAGAATGATAAGATTCAGTCTATCAAAAATGGACGCAGGGAGCTGGAGAAGAAGATGGCAGAATCGGAGAAGATAATTGCTGCCGTCACAACGTGCCTGGCACCGTGTGATGTTCTCATATAACGCAGTGAAGGCTCGCCGCTGCGAGCCTTCATTAACCAATTAACTAACTAATCAAAAACTAAAATGCAATATGAAACAACTTATATCTTATATCGTATGAATCTCTATTTCTTTATTCTGATGCAAAGGTACGGCGAAAAACCACCGATTCCAAATATTCCATTCGATTTTTCCTCGACTACTTGCGACACACCCTGATTCTTGCGACAAAACCCACGAATATCCTTAATCTCTGTCGCAAATCCCCACTAAATATTCCTCAAAGTTTGGAGATTTTGATAAAAGGTTGTATCTTTGCACCCGAGAATTGCATCAAGAGTGGCTTATATGGCCCACCAACCAGCCTACTTTACTATATAATCGTTGGCAACGGTGGTAAAAGGATGCGAGTGAGAATGTTTTACCCACTAACAATTAACGGTTATGGAAATCAGGAAGATTGAGAACAGAGATTTTGTGATGCTCCCACGTTTGCAGCATCCTGGTTTGAACCCCAAGCATGTTGAGCGCGATGCGTTCAAGGCAGAGTTGAAACACGTCGAGGGGCATGGCGACTACTGGCTGTTATACCAGCAGGCTAAGCCGCATGTAGTAGTCCATGTACAGCAACCCCAGACGGAGGCTGAGTTCGACAGCATCCTCTGGAAGTAATGGGGGCGTCTGGGTATGACAGACAACACGGCACGCAGTTACTCTGTGATGTTTGATATTAAAAGAAGGCAGCCGATGTGGCTGCCTTCCTTGGTTTAGAGGCCCATGCAGGATGTTGCTCCGAGGGCTGTGAGGATTGCTGATGCAATCGATGCGATGATCTGTACGATCCACTTCAGGGTTTCCTTCTTAGTCATAGTTTACCTCCTTCCTTCTTAATGGTTCGATGCTATTCCTCCGACAGATTACTCCATGTCGCCGCTGCCACCGGTATCGCCGCCTGTGCCCTTGCTAAACAGCCTGGTGCTCACCTCACTGGACTCACCGTTCTTGATGGCGATAGCCTTCACGGTGGTCGTGTCGCTCAGAGTGAAGCCTCCCTCATACAGAGTGCTCTGTGCTGTTGGTGTAGAGCCGTCAGTGGTGTAGTAGATCTCTGCATCCTCAGGACCGCTCATCGTCACCTCAGTGCTGTCAGTGAATGGAGTCACTCCAGAGATAGTCGGCTTCGCCAGAGTGTTCTGCTGCTCCTGCTGTGAGCCTGAGCCGCTGTTGCCGCCCTGTTCTGAGCCGGAGCTCTGGCTACCACCGTTGTTCTGGGAGCCTGAACCTGAGTTCTCGCTACCTGAGCTCTGGGAACCAGAGCCTGAATTCTGCGATCCTCCGTTATCAGAGCCGCCACCGCCTCCCAGTGCAGCCTCCTTAGCTGCGGCAATCTCAGCAGCCGCCTTGTCAGACCAGCTCAGCTTAGCCACCTTGTTCAGCTCTTCGCGAGTGTACTCACCGGTAGCCTGTGCCAGAAGCTTCAGCGATGCCACAGAAGCACCAGTCTTGTCGGTCTTCTTGATCGTACCGATGCTGGCTGAGATGGTCTTGTCGGTGTCGGGGTCATACAGCTTCGCGCATCCATTTCCGATGGCACTTACCTTGAAGATTGCCAGGTCGTCCACCTTCACCGTGTTACCCATCAGGGTCTGCTCACGGGTACACTTCACGAAGTCTCGCAGGATACCCTCGATGGTTCCCTCAGAGAATGGGGTGTTGTGCTCGGCCATGTGCTTGGCCATGTCGTGGATGTTCAGCGTCTGCTTGTAGCTTACTCGAGGGTAGTACTTTCCGTACGCCTCACTTGTCTCGTTGTTGTTACGTGTCAGATAAAGTTCAATCATAATTTTAAAATGTTTAAATAGTTGATAATAAGTTGTTAATTAATCTCGTGGTGTCTCAGTCCGAATAGCGCTACTTCTTTCTTTGACAATGCAAAGATACTAAATATCTTACGAACTTTATCTGTTATGATACATTATAAACTGTTTTTATTCGTTATTCTCAATATTTTTTCGTAACTTTGCAGAAGATAAAAACAAACATATAAATTACATCAATTATGACCCGGAACAACAACAATGAACTCACAGTCCGTTCCTACGGACGCACAGAACTTGCGACATTCTATTTTCCCAAGATGAACCCCGAGGCAGCATGGCATAAGCTCCGATCCTGGCTCGGATTGAATCCTCCATTGTCGTACCTTTACGCCAAACGTACCCGTTCTTTCACACCTGCAGAGGTGTCTCTCATCTTCTCTGAGCTCGGCGAGCCGTGATTCGCGCGCCAGGCTCTTAATTACCAATACTCCTTATTTGTTTTTCGGCTGGTGGCTCTTGTCAAACAACAGGAGCCACTTATTCCGATATGTCAGAAATGCCCCTCCATCATAATACTTTTTTCCTTTTTTCCCTTTTTCCCTTTTTGTTTTTTTAAAAACGTAACAGATCTATAAATACTATAGTATCTATATAATATAATTATAATTATATTATATAGATATATTAATTTATTATACAATACCAATTTCTTTTTCATTATCTTCACCTAATTTTTCCAAAAAGGGAAAAAGGGAAAAAAGCCAAAAACTTGAAGATCAGAGGTACTGGCGATTGATCTTTTCTAAAATCGATCAAGGACCTGTCCCCATGATCTTTGTTTTTCAAGTACCAAGACAAGAGATGGCAAAAGAGTAATCAAGGCTTTTTGCAATAGCAAGATATTGTATAGACTCCCCGTAAACGTTCTGGGGAAAGGCGATTTCTCCAGAATGTTTCTGTTTGGAATTGTGTGATAGCACAGGGACGCGGCAAAGACAGTGAAGGGACCCGCATTGCTGCGAGCCCCTTCACTGTAATGGATACTTATAGCGCCCTCTGGCTAATAAACGCAATAATTGTGTTACGACTAGAGTTTAGAATTCCATGCTGAAACACTTTTTGGAAGGAGATGTTTACTAAGGAGAATACCACCGTTCACCTGTTCCAGCTCGCTCATTGAAACCTGCTCCTTGTTTACATTCATTTTCTTCATAATCTTAATGCCCTTCCGGGACTTGGGTTTTAATTTTACTTATTATTATTTTATTAATTCTCTGTTTGCGACGGCAAAGGTACGGTGACTTTTGCCAGATTCCAAAAAATCAGGCGAAATCTTCTCCGAGTTGTTGCGACAAGGTGGGAACGAAACGACAAAGTTGGCGCAAGGGGCAAAATCCTGTCGTGACTCTCTCACCATTCTCCAGACTGGCCCCGTTTTTTGTCAGAAAAGAAGGAGAAAAATTTGGCAGTCTTGCAGAAAAAGCGTATTTTTGCAGCCAAAAAGGAACAAACGTCACACTAACAGTAACAATTATGAAAAAGCATTTTATGAAACTTGCAAGTGCGCTGATCTGCACAATGACGACAGTGCTATTCGTGTCGTGCTCATCCGAAGACCGCCCGTCGGCAACGCCAGATGCGGAGCCCTCCTCACTGGCCGACGTCACCATCATGTATTATGGTCATGGCGGCGGCAACCTCGACACCCACTACATGGGCAACATTCGCAGCATGTACGAGGCTGCGGCATCGAGTTACAAGAATGTGAAAATAGCCGTGGAATACAAGTTCTCCAAGGAAGACAACCTTCCTGACATGGCCTCCGAGTCGGAGATGAAGGAAATGGACGAACTCGTGAGGACTGGCGGAAAAGATGCCGAGGCACAACTCTCGAACTTAAACTACCTGAAATGGATGAATCCCGTAGGCAGCAGCACTCTGCGCTTTGTCGTCGACCCGGCACAGACACTGAAAGAGCAGGCCCAGGGGCATTATCTCCCCGGCAAGAATGCCGAAATCAGCAACCCCGACTCCCTGGCCAACTTCATCAAATGGGCCGCCAAGGCCTGTCCTGCCAAGAAATATGTGCTGGTATTAAATGACCACGGCGGAGGCTACTCGCCCGATGCTGAGATCTACCAGGACAAGGCCGCTGCCACCCGAGGCGTCATCTTCGACGATGCAAACAGTGGCAATCATTTTTCCGCACCCTCTCTGAATCATGCCATCAAGGCTTCTGGCATCCGGCCCGACGTGGTATACTTCGATGCCTGTCTGATGAACACGATGGAATATGCGTTTGAACTGAAAGACGTCGCCGACTACCTGGTAGCCTCTACCTACGTCACAATGGCCGGAGCACCGTATGCAACGCTGATAGACGTCCTTTCGGCAGCTCACGACGATATGAGATACGCCTTGGAGAAATACACGGAATACTATGTCAAGTCATTTGACTCGGAAGATGAGGATGAGGTCCACTATTACGACATGACGGTGACGGAGACGGCCAGGCTCGACCAACTGGGCAAGTCGATGCGCGAGTTTACCGACCGTCTCTGCAACACTTACAAGAACGGTACCGCCGAGCAGAAACAGAAGATTGACAATGTGACCCGAGATGCCGTTAAGGTCACCGATTCAGGTGCCTTGTACGATGCGGGCAGATATATGGAGGCGATGAGGAAGGCACTGCCCGAGGTGTTCGACGACGCGTTCTGGGCCGAACTGGAGGAGTCGTTTAACAACTGTATCGCCGCTCAGTACACCAGCAAGTATCTGCTCAATCACGACTATCAGGTAGACTACAGCGTGCTGCTTGCCACACGGGGCACCTATCTGCAGTCAGCATGGAAGAATGTCGAATCTGATCCTGACTCGAAACTCCTTACCAACCTGGGCTTCTTTGATCCTGACGGGAAATTCACCAATTACGTCGTAATAGACGGCTTGTTTAAGAAGGATGTCACGCCCGCTTATACCCTGGAGTTGGCTGACCAAGGCCAATGGGGAGGCACGCTCGAGGCGGTCTATGGCGCCCTGGCCTTCGACAAGGCCACTGGCTGGAGCCGCTGGCTGCTTCTTAACGAGCAACAGCCCTCGCTCTGGTGCAACAACGATTTCAATACGCCTCTTCCCAAGATTAGCGACTGACGCCAACTGGTGACGGGCTTCAGTGGCTGAAAAGATCAACAATAGCAGCTACAGTCGAATGTGATTGTAGCTGCTATTGTTATGGTATAGAGGTATTAAAACCTGTAGTGTGTCGAATGCTTACCAAGAATACCACCATTTACATTCTCCAACTCTTCCATTGTCAGAGCGCGTGCGCTCATTTCATTCATCTGTTTCATAATCTTATAATTTTTAATTGTTATACTTACTTTTTTATCTTGTCGCACAGATATTGTTTGTTCTGATTGAGCTTCGCTCTTAACCTCTTTCGCTCGAAATAGCTCGAATTGCATTCGGCTCTTTACTCGCTTAATCGAGGTTTTGACGATGCAAAGGTATGGCTATTTGGGGAGGTGGGCAAAAATTATGCGGACTTTTGCAAGAGGATGTTGCGACATGGCCAGCCATCTGCGACAAAACGCTAATGAGGCGGCAGAATCGTGTCGCAAAGCTCGAAAGTACAGTCTATTTATCTTCATCAAAAGGTATCTATAATCTTGTTTTTGCAGCGCAAGGGACACATCTATGATTTTTTTATTTCTACTTTTTACCGTTGTATTTGTTTGAGTTTCAAAGAGTTTAGATTGACAAATGCGATTGTAAAAAAAAAGTTTTTAAAAAAGTACTTCTTGGAATGGGAATAAGGAAGTAACTTTGCCACCGTTTTCGGCTGCAAAAGTCGGCCAAACTAAAATTTAACTAGTAATAATTTAGCTTAATTATCAGAAAATGAAAAAGGGTATTATTTTGCCAAATGGTTTCAGGATGATAGGAGATATTCCTGCGTCTGTTCTCAAGTCTATTTCAGTAATCGCGATTCATCAACAAAATGTACGCAGATGTTGTTATCATGGTGATTATTTCGGTAAGTCAGAGAATCTCTATAGACGTCAGAGATGGGAAATAGGTTCCAATAAGAATCCTTATATGGGATGGTAGTAGAAGTTGATAATCCATAATACAAATATAAAGAGTATTGCCTATCGAAAATTTTAGTAGAGAATAATTTGGGTGTTTGAGGGAATAATAGTACCTTTGCACCCAAGAATATCATTTTGAGAAATAGAGCCTGTAGGCATTTCGGAGTCTCAGCAAAAAAAACGACCAAGTAAAGCAATAGAGACCTCACCGAATCCACGAAAGGCTGCCAGCTCGCGTTCCATAGGGCGCGGGCCTTGGTGGTAATTAGGATTCAAAGAGGGTGGCTTTACCTGGTCGTTTTGCCATGCTGAGACTGTTATCATTATAGTGCTCGCGTCTCTTTTTCTCAAACTCATATTTTATAATCAATAACAATAACTAAAATTCAACTATAATGAATACAACTATTGACGAGATCGAAGGGTCTCAACTAGGGGCGGCTCTGACTGCTGATTTCGCAGCTACCCCTTATTCTCTAACAGGTCTGAGTTCATTTATAAGCGACCTGAATTACATAGTCAGCAATCATGAGGAGAATCCCACTCATCACAGTAAGACTTGGGTGATATGTGTAAGTTCCTTAACCTGGATCATGGGATTAGTCAATAAGCATCTGCCTATTTATATCAACGACCTGAAACAGGGCAAGAGCATTGAGGCTTTCGAGATCTCATCGGGTCAATATCGAAGTGAGAAGTTCTGGGAGCTTTTCGACAAGGTGTGTGAAGATCTGCGCGATGAACCTATTTATCAGTATCTGAAGGATAATGGGAAAAAACTGAAAGCTTTGTTGGCAGAGGCAGAAATCACCATGCATAACTGTGACCCGGCCATCTTTGAAGAATTCTTTTTCTACAAGAAGAAGGATTTTTGCGAATTTAAGGTGAAAAGGGAATTCAACGAGTGGCTAAGTGAGTGTCATATGCCCAGTATCTTAAAGCTTAAGGAGTTGCGGGCACAGGCTATCGCCGATGCTTTAAACAGGGGGATATTCGACCTTTCACCAACACCATCACAGCGAGAAATGGATGAGGTGACTCTTGATCCCATCATCCAGCTACTGCCTTACAATTTCGAATTGACTGAGGAGTTTAAAGTGGCTTTTGCCAAATTCAAGCGGTTTGTCAAAATGGAAGGACCGATACTGAAGTTTAATTATAAATCATACGGTAAGTATGTGCTGACCCACTTTTATGATTTTAACGTAGCTCAGATTGGTGCCATCTTCGATCTGGATGTGATGTTGTTCCTGATCCATCAGGAGATGGAGCGACTGGAGCCAGAGCAAACTCAGAAGCTAAGTCTTTCTTCGGCTGCCGCCGCAACCTCAGATCAAGAAGAGGAACTATTCCATTTTATTCATCCAGAGATTGAGGAAGATGAAGCTTGGCATATTCACAGGGTTGTGAAGCGGTTAGTTGCTCATCATGCGATTCGGGATATTTGCCGATTCCTTAATAAGATGGCTAGTGAGAAAAAGATTCTTCTGCCACAGAGTGCGGAAAAGACTTATATTGAATTGAGAAGAATGGGTATGCCAGATGGTGAGGGGTTTGGCGAGAAATACTTTATGAGATATTATAATAAGGAGTAAAGAATAGAATATTAGATACAGGTTAAGCACCAGAACACCCCCAGTTCTGGTGCTTTTTTGTTGGGGTGAGGTGACTTTTGTAGAATATAGTAGAATTTTGTAGAATATAGTAGAATTTAGGCGAACGGCATTTTAAAACCCATCTGCCTACAGCTAATTGTATCTAACTTTGCCGTCGCAAACCTCAGGACGCTGGGAACCAGTTTGCAAGTGGTCTTTGAAGCTTTGATACATTTTTATTCTCACGTACATATTATATTAATCTATAAAGGTCGCCTGAAAGGGGGCGACGTAAAATAAAACGTTTTTTATGAATAAATCAGAAATAAAGGATTTCAAGAAATTCCTGAATGAGAGAAACGTCCTTCTGATGTTCTCTACCAATTACCGCCAGCATCACCTGACGGTTAATCCACCCACATTAGATGAGTATCTGGAGAAAGCCAGAGTCGAGAATGTGATTCCTCAGGCTTTCGTCTATCCTCAGACAATATATGGAAAGGAGTTCTGGCTTTCAATTCACGATGAATGGATGAAAATAATCCAGCAGTTGAAAGCCGAAAAGGCTGAGTCGGATCAGTTGGAGAGCCTAGGACTGGAGATCATCGACATTCAGTCGAAAACCAACAACCATGGTCTGCCGAAGAACACCTGTTCACTGAGTCTGAAGGGCGGCAATCGTCTAACGCTGAATATGGAACATTCGAAGATGGTGGCTAAGAAGCTTTCTACCCACATGCTGTTGACTCGGAGCCGACAATCCACCGATGTGGTTCTGATGTTTAACCGCCAGAAGGGTATCGAGGTGAAGTTCAGGGCTGGTAGTAGCAGTCTCCAATTCAATAATGCTGATTTGGCCTGCCACCTGGTTGAGTTGTTGGAGCTTGACATCAAAAAGGAATATTTTCTGTTAGATATCGAGTTGCTGAGTGATACGAAAGATTATCTATTGTTTACGATAAAGAAAAAGGAAGAGAAGTAAGGAAAATGTAAAAATGTAACAATTTAAAAATTAAACATTATGGAAAAGACAGTTAGAATTGTGAATCAGAGTCAGCTGACTTCACGCCAGTACATGGACCGCAAGACGGGGGAACAGAAAGTGATCAACTCGATCACCCTGAAGTTGACGGATGGTATCGACACCTTCCTGGGTGAGATTACAGGTGAGCGGGCTGTGAACTGCCCCCAGTTCGACCCGACGCGCCTCTACAAGGTGCAGTGCTCGATGGTGGTTCGTGAGTGGAATTCCCAGCAGACTGGTGAGGCGATGCAGGCTACCACCATCTACGTTGACAAAATCAGCTTGAAATGATTTTTTCGACAGAAGAACATAAGAACAGAAGTAATGACACTTGAATTTTTAGAACTAATGGAAGAATTAGAAAAATGTAAAAATGTAAAAATGAAAGAATTAAAAATTACTCCACGCAGAAGACTGCAGAGATCGTTTAAGTCGAACACTCGTATCTACGACGACGGTTCGATAGAGGTTGACCCACAGGCTCAGGGAGAGCCCAGTCAGAAAGACGTGAAGAAGGTGGGGAA
>JAEEGH010017812.1_pt1 | contig 15088 bp, 17 predicted proteins | sample 9134181 | NCBI WGS metagenome assembly JAEEGH01 (sample SAMN16246544, study PRJNA631951) | gut metagenome | biome: gut microbiome; feature: rumen; material: DP-attached | host: Bos | place: Iran: Karaj | collected 2018-10 | reverse complement strand
CTGCACTTAAAGATGACCATAAACCGCGAACGAACCAGGGACCTCTCCCTTATTGACGATTGGAAGAAAACCCTTCCAACAAGAAGCATTTAGTGGGAGATGTTAGAAAGCTACAGGACACCATGCGTTAAGTCAATCTCTCACGCATCCACTCTTGCGCCTGAACTGAGGGGAATATGACCAAATAAAGAGAAAGAACAGGAAACTGGAATACTAACTCAGCGTTAGGATATTTATGAAACTCTTCGGGAGTCTCACATTGGGCATCCCGGCTGCGCCGGCAAACAGAGGCGCGACCTCCGCGTCCGTAAGCCCGGCAATTCCGCATCCTATGCGGGTTACAAGGAACTCCAACTCAGGATGTTCCCCTGCGAACGAAAGGAAGTCGTCCACGTATGACTTAATATCATCAACTGGACCGTGCATAGTCGGAATGGCATAGCTGCGGCCCTGAAAGCCCACGCCCTGACCCCATACGGCGCCAAACTTTTCATGTGCAATCTTGGCAGCGCCACCCCCGTGCATCCCCTCAAGATTGCTGCCGAAAACGAAAACTTGCCCATTTGATAAATTATTTACGAAATCTGGGGACGGGGGCAAAAAAAACTTATCAATATCTGTCGTCAAGGTTTGAGTAATAACTTAAGAAACTTCTTATAGTCAGCATCAAAAGTATCTTTTTCGATTTCTCCCAGGTCTTCCTTATGAATATCTAAATGAATCTCTTTGCCTTCTACCGTTTTTATGATACCGTATACAGAATAAATCTCAGGCATAGAATCCAGCTCTAGAAAATAGAAAAAAACAGTGTCGTAAAGGTTTAACTTGTGGATTGCCACATCCACAGAAGCATCCACGGCAAGGCCATGTCTTTTCCTATATCTTTCCTTCAGCATTTCTTCCGCAGGAACGTCAGGACGAGGCTCAGCCTTTCTAATACATATCCTTACCGACCTTATCCATTGAACTGTTTCTGGAACATAGTCCAAGATGATAAAACTCGAAGTATCTTTTCTCGTTTGTTTCCAACCCGCAGGGGCGTTCAATTTAACTGTTGTCTTTATTTCCATAGCGTGTTTTTCAACAAATAAACCCTTTATAATAATCAATAAAAAACCGTCTACAAAAGATGTCCCGAAGCAGAAAAAACGCTCTTATCGATCGCAAAAATAAACTGTTTGGATAATACCGTTTACTGCTTTATCAACTTTTTGACGTATCGAAAGAACTGTATCTCCATCCCTACACTCACCCCACGGAATTCCAATAAGATATAAATCACTTGAGACATTCATTATCGAACCATGAATCCTTTGATGTAATGAAATAAAAGCATTGTTAGGGTAGACTAATATGGCGACTTTATTACCCTCCTTCTCGAAAGATGAATAAGCCAAAACTTGATGACAATCATGACGAAATGCCTCTTTCAAAGTATTAACTGATTCCGACTTTGCATTCATCATATGCATCTTATACTTAGCATCGGCAACTATTAGCCGATCTCCTTTACGGATTAAAATATCCGGCTCTAAATACGATAAAGTCCAGTTCCTATGAGAGCCGGTGATTGAGAACTTGTTATTAAAATATGAGTGCCCACCTATTTGTGCTGAAACGAGAGAAAACACATATTGGACATAGCGTTCAAAAAGTTGACTAAAATCAACATTCCATGCGCGATATTCACTCGTAATAGATTTTATAATCCTATTCCCTATTTGTTTAAGCTCTTTTATTTCCAACGGATCTGCTGCCCTTATTCTAAGCTCTGTAGGCTTTGTAATACCCACAAAACTAATCTTTCTTCTTAGATCTTCAATTTTCTCTTTATATGCTAATCTTGAGACACGAGGAGTATGTAGAGAGCCAAGCTCATCGAGACACATCTTGAGCACGTAATTTAATTCACGCCATTCTGTGTGATTTGTTGAAAGAAGATTTTTTTTATTAGGATATATAAGTGCTTCATTTGGATCATAGCTTTTTGCAGCATACTTGGTCCAGTGAGTTGATGAAGCTGGAGAGGCTTCTCTTTTCTCCTCAGAAATAAACTTCTTCCAGCTCAGCCTTTGTGCTTTAATGTATTGATCAATGTACTTTGCACATTCAAAATACATGGGCGGTCTTATCGAAGACTTAAATGGAAGAGTAAGCTTTTCTGAAAAAGTAATCTCAATGTCTCCGTTAATTAATGGCAAAACCTCCGAAATATCTTCATTCATATTGCCTTTAATAATAATCGAAGCACATACCTTTCCATTAACTGGCGAGAATAATGGGGCACAACCGACCTTCTCTGCTGCTTGAAAGATAAGGGCTGGCACACCATCCTCAGCAAGTTTTGGTTCTATCGAGAGAAAAGAAAAGCTTTCTTTATTATACAAAAGGAATAAAGCTAGTCGTTCCTGAGCATCGGAATCCCCCCCCCAAAGGCTCGACAAATCATCCAATAGGACTTTTGTTGGCTTCCTTGTTGAGAGATATAGGTCACGAGCATCGCTATCACCGTGGTGGACGCGGCGACTGACTCTGCTTTCTATACGTTTCTTTCCTATGGTCTTAGTCATTATTCGTACATGAATTCCCCCGATAAAGCCGTAAAGAGTTGAGCAAATTCTTCTCTTGCAGAAAGCAAAAAACCTTCTGCAAAGTATTCTTTTAATAGCGGCATTAGGCCATACTTGATACTTTCCTTACGTTTTGACAAATACATGAAGTAAGACTGCCCTGGTTGAAGATTTAGTTCTTCATCTGTTGCATACTTTGAAAACAATAAATCAACCATATCAAAGAATACCTCATCAAAGTCTGGGGCGATTGTTTTATCCAGTTTATGCGGTCGTAATGTTACCCAAGAGAATCGACGTCTAAGGGCAAAGTCTACCACCGCCAAACTCTTATCAGCGGTATTCATGGTTGCAAGCACGTATAGATTATCAGGTAATTCAGAATACTCTATAGGTATTTCTATATTCTCATCTTTATCTTTATCCACATAGTATCCTAATTGAAGTTTATGCTTTCGAGAAGCATCGGGTTCAAACAAATAAAAAACAGGACCCAGGACATTAGCAAGATTCGCGCGATTGATCTCGTCAATAATTAATAGAACCTTCTTGTTGGTTTGTTTCAACGACTTTGCGAGATCGATAGCCTTGAGAAGAACACCTTTTTCCCCTTTATATGCAACCGCTTTTCCATTTAATACTGGTCGAATTCCGTATACAAAATCTGAATAAGTAGTTTCTGCGTGAAATTGAGTAAAAACGACCTCATCAAACAATTTAGACACCTCATTCGCAGTCCATGTTTTACCACACCCAGGAGCCCCCTGAAGGACAACATACCTGTGTTCATCAATTATTCTTTTAACAGTCTTAACGTCTGGACAAGGAATATCATTTTTACATTCATTAATTGCGTCATGAATAGCTTCCTTTGGCTTTTTCTTATCGGTTCCTTTTTGAAATTTTTCCCAATTGCGCCATTTTGCGTATTGAGCAAGCCATGCTTTAACAAGATTCCATCCATCTATAGTCTTGTAATCAACAATAAAAGCCGCAGGCAGTAAACCCGGAGATTCCTTATCATTATCTGCATTATATTTCGTGGTCGTATCAATAATTACATCTTCATAATCGGCGCCATCTGAATATAATTCTTCTTGCAAAAGAGGAGTGGACGTCTCCATCTCGTCAAAACGAAGCTTATAGAAAAACTTTGCCCCAGATTTACCTCCCTTATTTAGCCGCATAAAACTTCTTCTAAATCCCGGATTAGAAGCAAGATCTCCATCCTTTCCAATACTACTACTTCCGATACCGATGGCAACGAAGCATCTATTTCCATCGTGCTCAGGGAAAACCACATAAGACAAGCCATCATATGGGCCTCCGCTAGGTTGGTCTTCACGAATAAAACCAAACCAGAAATTGGCCTCATTCTCACTTACAGCTCTTATACTTTTTCCATCCTTGGATGAAACGCAGTCACGGAAGAGGCCATTTTGGCCTTCATTAAAACCGAAAGACTTTGCCGCTTCTTTAACCCTAGTTAATAGTTCAAATAGACTCTTTGGTGCTGACATAATAAAGATAAAGAAAAACGTTAATAGTAAAAATTAAATAATTCATTCAGTGTAATGCCCAGTGTTGACGAGATTTTATTAATTGTATTGAGCGTTGGACTCTTTTCTCCTCGTTCTATCGTGCCAATATAAGTTCTATCCATTTCGCATTTATATGCAAACTGTTCCTGGGAATAACCCGCAGCCTTGCGCAATTCTGCCACTCGCTTACCAAAAGCAATATTGATATCTGTTTTCATGATTGCAATGTTATAAAAATGCCACCTATAGATCAACGGTCTAAAGATGGCATTTTTATATATTAGCAATCTAGGTGCATCCAAATGCCCGGTTCGAATAAAAAAACCAAGCATTCCTAAAGGAGGCCATACAATCTCTTTTTCCTATATTTGTACTTTACATAAAAAACACTAATCAACGCCCCATGAAAAAGGAAAACATTGAAACCATCGCCACATACCTTGCAACCCTCAAGGCAATGCAGGACAAGGTTGTGGACATAGAGAACGAAGAAGACAAGAACTACGAGCTCCTCTCGGAAAGTGACAAGGCCGGCGAACCCGGCGATCGGCTCGGATTCGAGATAGACGCCCTCGACAACATAGACTACCTGATAGGAGAGGTCATAAGTTTCATCGAAGACAATCTCGGAGACCGTTTGAAATGATCAAAAGAACCGGATTCAACAAACACGACATAGCACGCGATGCCTGCCAGCTTTTCGGGGAGCAGGCACATCAGGGGTATGACTGGTGGTGGCACTCCTTCACGGGATACGATGCCGAGACGGGAGCCGCAAAACCCTTCTTTATCGAGTTCTTCCTCTGCAACCCCGCTTTGGGAGGGGATGCGCCCGTCTTCGGGCAGATTCCCGGCAAGCCACAGAAACCGTCCTACCTCATGGTCAAGGCAGGAGCGTGGGGCGAGGATGCCGCGCAGCTCCATAGGTTCTGGGGCTGGAAGCATATTAAAGTCGACTGGGGCGTACCTTTCGCCGTGGAGGCGGACGACTGCTTTCTGACGGAGGATCACACACATGGGCACGTGAAGGTCGAGGGCTCAACGGATCATCCAGAGTGGATGTGCCAGGACGGGGAGATGTCCTGGAACTTGAAGATAAACAAGATCACCGCATTCAACGTGTGGTTCGGTGCCGACGAGGTCTTCCGCCACGCCGAGGCTTTTGAGATGTTCTGGCACGCGGAAGGCATGAAGACTGAGTACGATGGCGAGGTCATCTGGAACGGCAGAAAGTACATCGTCCGTCCGGAGGACTGTTATGGCTACGCCGACAAGAACTGGGGCAAGGATTTTACCTCCCCGTGGGTATGGTTGTCATCCAACAACCTTACGAGTGAGATCACCGGCAAGCGCCTCACAGACAGCGTCTTCGACATCGGCGGAGGCCGTCCGAAGATCGGTCATCTGGCCCTCCCCCGGAAACTTCTTTCCGCATTCTGGTACGAAGGGAACCCTTACGAGTTCAACTTCTCCAAGGCATGGACTGCCGTCCATACAGAGTTTGACTGCAAGGAGACGGACACCCAGATTGTCTGGCACGTGGAGCAGCGGAGCACCTCCGGACGCATGGTCACGGACGTAACGTGTGAAAAGAAAGATATGCTCCTCGTGAACTACGAGTCACCTGACGGGGCAAAACGCCATAATCGCCTCTGGAACGGAGGCAACGGTGTTGGCACCATCGAACTCTATGACATTCGTGGCCGGCTGGTTGACCGCATCCACGCCGAGAATATCGGATGCGAGTACGGGGAGTACGACAATGGATAGCTAAAATTACGCAATATATGATTCTTACTACAACACCGTCCATCGAAGGACGCAACATAGCAGAATACAAGGGAGTGGTCTTCGGAGAGGTCATCTCCGGGGTAAACTTCATCAGGGACTTCGCCGCAAGCATACGGAACATCGTCGGTGGCCGCAGCGGCTCCTACGAGCACGAGCTCATAGACGCTCGCGCGAATGCTATGGAGGAAATGGCTCAAAGGGCCCAAGCCTTGGGCGCAGACGCCGTCGTTGGCATTGACGTCGACTACGAAGTCCTGGGAGAGAACGGCGGCATGCTGATGGTTACCGCCTCCGGCACTGCCGTCAAGCTAGAATAAACTGAAAAGGGTAAAGGAAGAGTTTGCCCAAATGCAAAGTCAATCATAATTTGTTGGAGATCAATGAATTATTGTCAAAAATGAAATCAATTGGCATCAAACAATTGAAGAAACGAGATCGGAAAGCGGCATAGCTGCCTCTATACGCGATATAACCTGAACAACGACTATGAGAACTATCAAAACTTCCCGCCTTGAGCTCAGGGCGATGAGCAGCAGCGACTGCGACAACCTCTTCTCCATCCTCAACGATGCCGACACCACCTGGTGGGCGGATCTTCCGCACTATGAGACCAGATACGATGTTCAGGACTTCATCGACTGGGGCAACTACCGTTTTGCCGGTCTTCAGTACGGCATCTACGAGAAGGGTTCCGACAAGGTCATCGGCCTCCTCCAGGTGAAGGAGTTCTATTCGATAGACAGGTTTCACGAGCGCGAGCTCGGGTACGTCCTCTCCAAGTACTACCGCGGCAGGGGTTACATGTCGGAGGCGGTGCAGGCGGAAGACGAGAGGGAGCTCCGCTTCCTGGACGACCAGCCTCTGGACCGCCTGGTGCTCAGCCGCGAGCATTTTGCAGCCAGAAAGGCGGCATAGTGAAAGAATCGACCCATAACCAGAGTATATAGGAACATGAGCATGAACCAGAATATAAAACTCCGCAGGCCGGATCAGATCAAGGCCTGGCTCGACAAGCACGTCATTGGGCAGGAGGAGGCGAAGAAGACCCTCTCCGTAGCAGTTTACAATCATTACAAGCGCATCATGCACCGCAATGACCCCGGGTGCAAGGTCAACATCGACAAGTCGAACGTCATCCTCCTGGGGCCCACCGGCTGCGGGAAGACACATATGGTGAAGAAGATAGCCGAATACCTGGACGTGCCCTGCTACATCCAGGACTGCACGAAGATTACCGCCAGCGGGTACGTGGGTTCGGACGTGGAGGACTGCCTCGTGGGGCTGCTTCGCTCCTGCAACTACGATATGGAGAAGGCCGAGCACGGCATCGTCATCCTAGACGAGGGTGACAAGATAGCCAAGAAGGAGGCCGGGGTGTCCATCACCCGCGACGTGTCCGGGGAATGCGTGCAGCAGTCCCTGCTGAAGATCGTCGAGGGCGACATCGTAGGCGTTCCTCCGTTCGGCGGACGCAAGCATCCAGAGCAATCGCTGCTCTACGTGAACACGAAGGACATCCTCTTCATCCTCTCTGGCGCATTCGTGGGCCTGGACGGCATAGTGGACCGGCGCATGGGCCGCGACCGCAACCGCATCGGTTTCCATGAAGGCGAGAAGCCCCAGGAAGGATCGCATCCGGAGGACGTGGCTCCGGAGGACCTCCGTGAGTTCGGCATGATCCCCGAGTTCATCGGCCGATTCCCCGTGATCACGCACGTGGATCCTCTGGACCGGACCGCGCTGCTGCGCATCCTATCCGAGCCGAAGGACGCCATCGTGAGCCAGTACGAGGAGCTGCTCCGCGAGGACGGCATCGACCTCAGCATAGAGAACGATGCGCTCCTTGCCATCGCGGACGAGGCCGCCCGTCTGGGCACCGGCGCCAGGGCCCTGCGCGGCATCATGGAGAAGGTCATGCGGGACATCATGTTCGACGCGCCGAAGGACGCGGCGCTCCACAATGCCGCCGCCCTCACCCTCACCGCGGAGACGGTGGGGAAATATCTTGGAAAGAATTTGCGCAAAGTGGAGTAAATAGAAGAAACCGTACACAAGATGAAGAAAAGAGAAGACAAGAACTTCTTTGAGGGCAATGTGCAGCTGCATGCCCTCGTGACCAGCCTGGACCACATCTACAAGGACGTGGACGCCGTCGGCCTCAACGAAGAGTCATCCATGAACCTGCAGGAAGACATCGACCTGGTGGCAGGGCACTTCGGTATCACGCCGAAGCAGGCCGTGCTTCTGGGCCACATAGTCGAACACAACACCATGAACGGCAGCGACACCGATTCCCTGGCGGAATACATGGGCTGCTCCAACATCGAGTTCATAGGCTTCCACGAAGACCTGAAGGATCTCGAGAAGAAGGGCGTGATCCTCCGCGGGGGGATGCGCGGGCGCAAGGTCGTGTATGTTCTCTCCAACGAGGCGGCCAAGTCGGTGGAGACCGGCGAGGAATTCAAGCCCAGGCCCTGGACCGGCCTGAGCGCAGACGAGATATTCACCCGTTTCCGCATGTTCTTCTCGGATTATGGAAGGGACGTGATCGACGGCGAACGCCTGCTCGAGAACATCTTCTTCGTCATCGAGTCCAATCCCCAAGTGGGGTTCTGCTCCCAGGTGATGGATGCCAACCTCGAGCAGGAACTGCCTCCTTTCGAGCAGAAGTTCTTCTTCTACCTGTGCCACAGGTTCGTGTCGTTCGGCGATTCCACCCAGCCCCTCGAGCGCCTGTTCCGCCTCACGAGCTTCATGGACGACGACCAGCGCATCAAGCGCATGATTTCCAACGAGCAGCTCTACCTGCAGAAAATGGGGCTGGTCACCTTTGGCGGCACCGACAGCTTCAAGGACGTGGAGTCCCTCGGCCTCTCCGACGAGGCCAGGAAGAAGTTCCTCTCCGGCGTGACCCTCTTCAACAGCAACGAAGCAGAGCATCCGGACGTGAAGAAGGCGGACAGCATCGCGCCCAAGGAACTCTTCTACAACGAACGCGAGGCCGAGCAGCTCCAGCGCCTGGAGAACCTTCTCGACGACACCAATTTCAAGGACGTGCAGAAGCGCCTGACGGAGATGAGGATGCGCAAAGGCTTCGCCGTGCTCTTCTCCGGCGGCGCCGGATGCGGCAAGACCGCGGGCGTGTACGAACTGGCCAGGAAGACCGGCCGCGACGTGTTCTCCGTGGACATGTCCAAGCTCAAGAGCAAGTGGGTCGGGGACTCCGAGAAGATTGTGAAGAGCGTATTCAACTTCTACGCAGAGCTCTGCCGCAGGCGCGAGAAGGCTCCCATCCTCCTCTTCAACGAGGCGGATGCTATTTTCTCGAAGCGCATAGAGGACCCTTCATCCAGCGTAGACCAGATGATGAACGCCATCCAGAACATCTGCCTGGACGCGATGGAGAACCTTGAGGGCATCATGGTGGCCACCACCAACCTCGCCGGCAACTTCTGCGACGAGGCCTTCGCCCGCCGCTTCATCTTCAAGGTGGACTTCACCATGCCCGAGCCTGACGTGCGCGCCAGGATCTGGCGCTCGATGATCCCCTCGCTGAGCGAGGAGGAGGCCGCCGCACTTGGCGAGAAGTACAGCTTCTCCGGCGGCAACATCGAGAACATCGCACGAAAGGCGGCGGTGGGCTACGTGCTCTCCGGCGAGAAGGCCACCATGGAAGAAATAGACAAGTACTGCGGCGAGGAAACCCTTCGCAGCAACAGGAATGCAAACAAGATAGGATTCTAGAATATGGGAAACATAAGCATCAACACCACCGAGCTCAAGGCTCTCCTCGACATCACCCCCGCCAGCCACAACATCATGCTGGTGGGCAACCACGGCATCGGCAAGTCCGAGATCCTCACGGAGTACTTCTCCGCGAAGGGCATGACGGTCGTGCCGCTCTTCCTCGGCCAGATGTCCGACCCCGGCGATCTCATCGGCATCCCGAACCGCAACGAGTCCACCGGCAAGACGGACTTCATGCCCCCCTACTGGTTCCCCCTCGACGGGAAACCCATCGTGCTGTTCCTCGACGAGCTCAACCGTGCCCGCCCGGAGGTCCTCCAGACCATCATGGACATGGCGCTCAACCGCACCCTTGCGGGCCGCCGCCTCCCCGAAGGGAGCCGGATCATCTCCGCGGTGAACGAGGGCGACCAGTACCAGCTCACGGACCTCGACCCCGCACTCGTGAGCCGCTTCAACGTTGTAGTCTTCCGCCCCACCGCGCAGGAGTGGCTCCTCTGGGCGGAGAAAGCCGGAGTGGACTCCAGGGTCCGCGACTTCATCCGCGAGAACCCCATCTGGCTCGACAAGAACCCGGATGCGAAGGAGGGTGCGGACACCGGTCTGGACAAGACCCCGGACCGGCGTGGGTGGAAGCGCGTCAGCGATGTCCTGAAGGTCGCTCCAGACATCAATCCCGTGGTTACCAAGGCCATCTCCGCAATAGTCGGCGCGAAGGCCGCGAGCGAGCTCATGGGAAGCATCTCCTCGAAGAAGATCCTCTCCGGGCGCGAGGTCCTGCAGAACTTCGAGAAGCACGTCCCCACCCTCCAGGGATACGAACTCCACCAGCTCTCCGTGGTGAACGATGGCATCTATCGCCACCTCGAGGTGGAGACCCTCTCGGGACAGGCGAAGGAGAACGCCAGGAAGAACATCGATGCCTACTTCACCTTCCTCACGAAGGGCAAGAAGGAAGCCGCGGCCCACTTCGCCAACCTCTTCGTGCAGGGCACCTACCCGAAGGCCGTGAAGTTCATGGCCGTGGAGTGCCCGATGCTCACCGCCCTGATGGTCCAGTACGTCAAAAGCATACGCTAGATGAAGGAACGCATCATGGCCATCCTCGAGCGCTGGTTCATCTCCGACCCAGCGCTCTTCCAGACCCTCTGCACGCACAGCATCGAGGAAAACACATCCATGCCCTGCCCGCTGCGCAGCGGCCGCCGGAAGGTCGAGTACAACCCCGAATGGATTGCCGAGATGAGCGACACCGCCCTCGAGCAGGCACTCCGCACCGAAGCGGTGCGCATCCTCCTGAAGCACCCCTACCAGCGAAAGCCCGATGCCTGCTCCCAACAGGCGGTGGCCGTGGGGAGCAATCTTACCATCGGGGACAACTATACCTTCGGCAACTACAACATCGACCGTCCGGCGGACTACGACCTCAAGACCGGCCAGCCCTACGAGTGGTACGCGCGCCGCATCCAGGACATGCTTCCCCCTTCCGATGGGGCTGGAGACGGGGATGCAGCGGACGACCCCCGCGTGCAGCGGCTCGCCGCGAACGCGAAGGGCAACGAGGCCCTCTCCGAGCTCTGGGAGGAGGACGATCTCACCGTGGCGATGATAGACGGGGTCATCGAGAGCACCCGCGACTGGGGTTCGCTCGCCGGCGCCTTCGCCGAGAAACTAAAGGCATCTACACGCGCCCGCATCAACTGGCGGAACGTCCTCTCGGGGTTCCGCGCGAGCATCCTCTCCACCCAGCGCAAGCTCACCCGCATGCGTCCGAACCGCCGCACGGGGTTTGAGAACATGGGCTCCATCCGCCGCTTCGACACCAAGCTCCTCGTGGCCGTGGACGTCAGCGGATCAATCTCGTCGAACGACCTCTCGTACTTCTACGGCGTGGTGAACAGCGCGTTCCGATACGGGTTCACAGCGGTGGACGTGATCCAGTTCGACTGCGGCGTGAGGGTGGTGCAGTCACTTAGGAAGGTGATGAAGGACGTGGCCGTGATCGGACGTGGCGGCACCTCCTTCCAGGAGCCCATCGACTTCGCCAACGAGAACGGCTATGACGGCCTGGTGATGCTCACGGACGGCTACGCCCCCGAGCCGGTCATCCCGGACAACATGCGCACGAAAATAGTCTGGGTCTGCCGCGACAAGCGCAGCTACAACGACTCCCACTCCTGGATGGAGAAGTCCGGTAGGGTATGCATAATGGAACTGAACTGAGAATATGAAAAGTCTGTATAAAATGACCGATGAGGAAGTCATCGGGATGGTAATGGAAAACAGCAACATCAGCTTTGCGCTGAACAACAAGTCCGGGAGCTTCAACCTCCAGGGCTGCGTGAACCTCGCCAAGGAGGAGATCGCCAAGTACTTCAAGAAGTGCAATGGCCTCTGGGCATACGCGACCCTGGACAGTGTCCTCGCGGACGAGCTGTCGAAGATCCAGACGCGATACGAGCCGCTCCTGTGGGACGTCCTCCGGGAGAGGCGCGCAAGGGTCGTGAAGCGGCAGACCATCACGACCATCAACTTCGCAAGGGCCAAGGCTGTCATCTCCGGCGCGCTGTCGGCGACCGGCCTGCCGTTCTCCGTCTATGAGCAGCAGTACCGCGCGCAGGTGGTGCTGAACCTGGCGCCCCGCTCCACGCTCTTCTTCTACGTGAAATACAAGGACGTAGACAAGGAAGGGAAGATGGAAGAGATGGTCGCGGCCGTGAACTCCCTGAGGCTGGCAGCCCAGTCGCTCGGCTACGGCACGATGCTGAAACGCAGATAATTTGTGAAAGATTTGCAGAAGATGCAGGTATATTTATATAGATAGAACGAAAAGAATATGACAGAATTCGAGAAGTACGCAAGCCTCGGCAGAGGCATCAGCACCAACACCCTGGATGCCTTCTCCAGGACAGCAGCATACATCAACCCTACCGTCATCGAGGAACGCAAGCTCAACGTGGCCTCCATGGACGTGTTCAGCCGCCTGATGATGGACCGCATCATCTGGCTCGGGTGCCCCATCGACGACGACGTTGCGAACATCGTTCAGGCCCAGCTCCTGTTCCTCTCGTCCGTTGACCCGAAGGCGGACATCTCGCTGTACATCAACAGCCCCGGCGGCAGCGTCTCCGCGGGCCTTGGCATCTACGACACCATGCAGATCGTCAGCCCCGACGTCGCCACCATCTGCACGGGCATGGCTGCTTCCATGGGCAGCGTCCTCCTCTGCGCCGGCGCGAAGGGTAAGCGCAGCGCCCTCCCCCACTCCCGCGTGATGATTCATCAGCCGCTCGGCGGCGTGCGCGGTCAGGCGGAGGATATCCTCATCGAAGCGCGTGAGATAGAGAGGTGCCGCGAGGAGCTCTTCCGCATCATAGCTGAGCATAGCGGCCAGCCCTACGACAAGGTCTTCGCGGACGGCGACCGCAACTACTGGATGACCGCCGACGAGGCGCTCCAGTACGGCATGGTGGACCGCATCATGAAGAAAAAGTGACGGTTTGCCGGCGTTATTCGCTATATTTGTAGAGCAAACACTATCACTATGGCAATAGCTTATCACGGTTCAGCAGCCCTTTTCAGGGAGTTCGACCCCACCCATCTCCTGGAGGGTGACGGAAAGTTCAAGTTCGGCGTCGGGGCCTATTTGACATCGCGTTACACTACCGCGGCGCACTATTCCGGTGCGACCGGCAGCGCGGACCACTACGTCTACACGGTGGAGATCCCGGATTTGACGGAGGACAACCATCTCACATCCCTCGCCCCCGTGGCCCCGGCGATCATCGCAAGAGCCGTGGCGAAGCTCGGCGAGAAGGTGCCTGCGGATGCATGCGTCAGCGGTAAGTTCTTCCGGAAGTGGCTCGGCAACCGCCTCATCGGGAACCTCGGGACGGTGAAGAAGATGACTGGCTCCGCGAGCCTCGAGGCGGAGAAGGCCGCATCGGAGTTCCTTCCCGGCATCGGCGTGGTGCTTCTCGTCTGGCCCACGGCGCAGACCAAGCCCGAGGCGGGCAACAACTACGCCCTTCTCGACTACGGCGCGTTCCGCATCAGGCAGATCGACCGGGTCGAACTGGACGACAAGGCCAAGCTCATAGAAGGATCCCAGAAACTCATCGAAAAGTTCGCGTAGCCATGCACGTACGCGAATTCATAGAAAAGAACTACCCGCAGTACTACTCCATCGAGAAGTATCCTGCGGGTAAATGCGCTGCTTTCTGCAGTGTAGACGCCCCCTGGGGCATCCTTTCTAATTTCGGCAGGACCCCCCTGGTAGTGGATGGCATCCCTTTCGACTGCTCGGAGAAGCTCTTCCAGGTGATGAAGTTCGAGGACGGCGCCTCCCGCCGGGAGATCTACGCCGCGAAGGGCCAGACGATGGAGATGAAGGCCAAGCACTTCGAGAAGGCGGGGTCCGTCCGCGGGGACTGGGGCCGGATCATAGTGGACGCGATGAAGTTCTGCCTCGTGCAGAAGTACGCGCAGAGCGAGGCGTTCCGCCGTGAGCTCGAGCGCAGCCGCGGCCTCTTCATCGTTGAGGACCAGAGCACCTTCCCAAAGAAGAATCCCGACACCTGGGGCGCGAAGCTCTCCGGTGACGGGACCGAGTACGTGGGGCCTAACCTCATGGGGCGGCTCCTTATGGAGCTGAGGGATGCCGGCGGGAAACTCCCCTACACGCTCCCTCCCACCGCCACGTCCTTCCAGGACCTGGCGAGCCTGTAATCCACCTTGCGGAGAGTGCCGCAGGGGAATTCGTCCGGAGCCTTGTCCGGGAGCATTATCAGATAAGGGGTGAGGGCGATGACGCGGTCTACGTTGTCGAGACCCACGTAGATATCCAGGAAATACTCATCTACTATCCTCACAGTCAGCACATTGAACTTGCCCACCGTGGCAAACAGAAAGGGGACCTTCTTCTTGCCAAGGCCCTCTTTCAGTTTGATTTCCAGCAGGGGGAACTCTATCCTGGCGACCATCTGGTCTCTCTGGCTCTTGTTCGTCATGGCCTAGAGAGTCAGGGGTCCGTTCTTGCGCATCTCCGCCACGAAGGGTATGGAGATGGGGACGCGCTTGTCGATGCGGCCGGGATTGGAGGGGCTCACGGGGTTCACCCCGGTGGCTTCGCAGGCCGCGTGAAAGAACTCCGTCGCACGGATAAGAAGGTCCAGAGACGCTTCGGGGGCATCTTCGACGGTCTCTATGAGGACGAGCTTCGTGCCCGCGGGAAGGTACTTCCGGGTGCGCTCCGCGATGTCGCGCTCGCGGGGGCTTATGAACATCACCACCGCGGTGTCGTCCAGATGGTTCGACTCCCAGATGAACCGGCCGTGGCAGTGGTTCCGGTAGTCGCAGACGATGGCAGGGGCGAGGCCGCTTTCGACCATCTTGCCTTCGAGGTTGCCCGCCACGGGGCGGCCCCAGCTGCCATGAAGG
>JAEEGH010017811.1_pt1 | contig 15088 bp, 8 predicted proteins | sample 9134181 | NCBI WGS metagenome assembly JAEEGH01 (sample SAMN16246544, study PRJNA631951) | gut metagenome | biome: gut microbiome; feature: rumen; material: DP-attached | host: Bos | place: Iran: Karaj | collected 2018-10 | reverse complement strand
GATGCGCGCATCGCATCCCGACCGCATGATCAAGGAGGCGGTGTGGGGCATGCTCCCCAAGAACAACATCGCGCGCAAGATGATGACGCGCGTCAAGGTATTCGCCGGCCCGGAGCACACGCACGCCGCGCAGAAGCCGGAAACAATCACGCTCTAAAGGGGACCGAGAAGCTATGGCTAACAAGAAGATCATTTCGGCCGGCACCGGCCGCCGCAAAACCGCCGTCGCGCGCGTCACGCTCGTCGAAGGCAAGGGTGAATGGACCGTCAACCGCACGCCGCTCGAGGCCTACATCACCTCCGAAGCGCTCCGCGACTATCTCAAGCAGCCGATCGCCATTTCGGGCTACGATCTCTCCTCGACGGACGTGATCGTGTTCGCGAAGGGCGGCGGCGTCTCCGGTCAGGCCGGCGCAATCCGTCACGGACTCGCCCGCGCGCTGGTGGAGGCGGATGCCAATCTGCGTCCGGCGCTGAAGAAGGCTGGTTGCATGACGCGCGACAGCCGCATGAAGGAGCGCAAGAAACCCGGTCAGCCGGGCGCCCGCAAGCGCTTCCAGTTCTCGAAGCGTTAATCGGTACATGGTGGCCCGCATGCCGGGCCGCCTCACAGCGACGGGCCGCCGCGGAAGGTCAAACCTTCCACGTGCGGCCTATGCTTTATTAGAGGAAACATATGGCATTTGGATTTTTGAAGAAGTTGGTTGCCGCAGTGACGGGCAGGAAGTCCGCAGAGCAGAAGAGCGGCAAGGGGCAACAGGGCGGCGCGCAGCAGCAGAAGAACGGCCGCGGCAAGCATGGCAAGCGCGGGCGCCACGGAAACGGCGCGCAGAACGCACAGCAGAAAGGCCAGCAGCCGCAGAAGAGCGCGCAGAACGCCCAGCAGCAGAAACGCAGTCAACCACAGCAGCAGCCCAGGCGCGGCGGCGACCAGCAGCGCCAGCAGCAGGGCGGCAGGCCTCAGGACGCCCAGCGCCAGCAGCGCAGAGAGCGTCCGCAGAGGGGCGACCAGCGGCGTGACGGTTCGCGCCGTGGTCCGAAGGGCGTCAACACCGCTGCAAACGAGATGCGTCCGGGCGGCGTTGTGAGCGCCGAGGAGATGGAGAAGCGCAAGGCCGCGCACGCTGCGTGGGATCCCGCGTCCTTCACCGTTCCCCCGATGGAAGGCAAGAAGCGCTTTCAGGATTTCGATCTTCCCTCCGAGGTGATGCACGCCATCGCGGACCTCGGTTTCCAGTACTGCACCGAGATCCAGGCGCTCTCGCTCCAGAACGCACTCGACGGCAAGAACGTGGCAGGCAAGGCGCAGACTGGCAGCGGCAAGACGGCCGCGTTCCTCGTGGCCATCCTAACGCGCTACCTGCGCACGCCCGAGAGCCGCGCCAAGAAGGGCGGCTGCCCGCGCGCTCTCGTGATCGCGCCAACGCGCGAGCTCGTGATACAGATCTGCAAGGACGCCGACGCGATCGGCAAGTACTGCGGCCTCCGCTCGCTCGCCGTCTACGGCGGGATGGACTTCGACCGCCAGAAGGAGGAGATACTCGACGCGCCTGTCGATCTGCTCGTGGCCACACCCGGCCGCCTGCTCGACTTCTGCCAGCGCCGCGTGCTCGATCTCGGCAAAGTCGATACGCTCGTCATCGACGAGGCCGACCGCATGCTCGACATGGGCTTCATCCCCGACGTGAGCCGCATCATGGGCCATCTGCCCCCGCGCGACAAGCGCGCCACGATGCTCTACTCCGCCACGCTCACCGACGACGTGATGCGCCTCGCGTCGCGCTGGATGGACGCCCCCGTCAAGGCCGAGGTCGAAAGCGACCACAACGCCACCGACACCGTCCGCCAGGTCGTGTACGTGATCCGCGCCGAAGACAAGTTCAAGGTGCTCTTCAACCACATCGCCCTTCATCCGGAAGCCCGAGCCATCGTGTTCTGCAACCGCAAGGCCACCACCGAAGACGTCTTCGAGTCGCTGCGCTGCCGCGGCGTGAAGTGCGAGATGCTCTCGGGCGACGTGAGCCAGAACAAGCGCCTCACGGTGCTCGAGGACTTCCGCGCCGGCAAGATCAAGATCGTGGTGGCAACCGACGTTGCAGGCCGCGGCATCCATGTGGACGACATCGAGTACGTGGTCAACTTCGACTTCCCCTACGAGGCCGAGGACTACGTGCACCGCATCGGCCGCACCGGCCGCGCCGGCAACACGGGCATCGCCATCTCCTTCGCCGACGAGGACGAGAGCTTCGCGATCCCCGAGATCGAGGAGTACATCAACGAGCCCCTCAAGTGCACGATCATCCAGGAGGACGACCCGCTTCTCAAGCCACTCCCCCCTCGCCACTCCCAGCTCGGCGAGGTGGACGAGGCCGCCAAGGCCGAGGTTGACGCCCGCGAAGCCGTAACCGAAGAGCAGAAGGCCGCAGCAGCCGCTCTCGTTGGTGGCATCGTGGTTAAGAACGCCGCCGGCCAGCAGGGCCACGTGGTTGTGCAGGAAGACATTCCCCCTCGCCCAATGCCCACCTTCGAAAACGCACTCGAGCCCAAGAAGGTTGTGGACGAGTCGGACGTGTATTCCAAGCCTGTGGAGCAGAAGCAGCGCTACGAGGAATGGTCGCTGGAAACTCCCGCAGCTCCCACTCCCGAACCACCCGCCCAGCCCACACCAGAAGAGCCGCAGTCATCACCCGTTACTAACACTCCAGAACCTTAAACTCAAAACTCTGAACTTTGAACTCTGAACTAGATGATTCTGCTTCTCACTCCGCCCTTCGTTCAGCTGAACACACCATACCCCGCCACGCCTTCGCTGGTGGGGTTTCTTTCGCAAAGAGGATACAAGTGCGCCCAGCGCGACCTCTCGATCGAGGTGGCGCTGGAGATGCTGCGCACGTATGGGGACGACTTTGCTGACGAGGCGATTGAGATTCTGCAGAACCCGCATCTTCCGCCTGAGGCGAAGGTGCGTCCAACGGCGTACATTGACGAGCTGGCGCTGTGGATACGCGACAATGTGGATCCCGACTTCGGCTTTTCCCGCTACGCGGAACATCTGGGCGTGGCGGTGCCGGATTTCGGATTGGTGCTGCGCAGGCTCAGAAAGCGAAGCGCCGTGGATCGCATTCTTGAGGCGAAGGTGGAGGAGGTGCTGCGCGAGACGCGTCCCGACATGGTGGGCGTGGCGTGTCCTTTCCCCGGCACGCTGCTCGGCTCGTTCCGCATCGCGAAGACGGTGCGCCGTCTTGCGCCAGACGTGCGTCTCATACTTGGCGGCGGATATGTGAATACGGAGCTGCGCTCGCTGGACGACAAGCGCGTGGGAAGGTTCTTCGACGTCGTGATGTACGACGAAGGCTACGCGCCGTGGATCGAGCTGCTGGAGGGAACAGACGAGAAGGAAGTTCCCGTGCCCGCACTTGTGAAACCGTCCTACGAGGGTCTCGACCTCTCTTTGTACATGGATCTGCCCGAAACCGAAAATCCAATGCACAGGTTGTGGTCAACGGGCCGCTGGCTCAAGCTTCAGATGGCGCGCGGCTGCTACTGGCACAAGTGCGCCTTCTGCGACGTGACGCTCGACTACATAAAGAGCTTCGAGATGCCAAGCGCCGCCTCGGTGGTGGACGCAATGCAGGCCCTTGCCGCCGAGACGGGAAGCGACGTTCCAGCGTTCCACTTCACCGACGAGGCGATGCCTCCCGCGCTCATCGCGCGCGTCTGCCGCGAGATCGTGAAGCGCAAGTTCCGCTGCCGCTGGTGGGGCAACATCCGCTTCGACACCGCCTTCACCCCGCAGCTCGCGCGCCTGATGGCCCGCGCGGGATGCATCGCGGTGAGCGGAGGCCTCGAGTGTGCGGTGGACCGTCTTCTCGCCCTGATGAACAAGGGCATCACGCTCGCCTCCGCACGCGCCGCTCTCACCGCGTTTCGCGACGCCGGAATCATGGTGCACGCATATCTAATGTACGCCTTTCCCACAGAGACGGAACGCGAGGCCCGCGCCGCGCTCTCCCACGTGAGACGCTTCTTCAAGGAAGGGCTTGTACAGAGCGCGTTCTTTCATCGCTTCGCCCTCACGGTGCATTCGCCTATCGCAAAGGATCCGGCACGTTTCGGAATCCGTCTTGCGCCTTCCGTTCGCGCATCGGTCGCAGGCCGTAGGCGCAGCCGCGGGCGCACATTCGCCTTGAACGAGATTCCATACGAAGAGCCGAATGCGCCCGACTGGAACCGCATCGGCAAGGCGCTCAAGCTCGCCCTCTACAACTTCATGCGCGGCACTGGCTTCTCCAAGCCCATCTCCTTCTGGTTCAAATCGGTAGGAGTTTGAAAGTTTGAAGGTTTGAAAGTTTGAAAGTTTGAGAGGTTGAGAGGTTGAAAGTTTGAAGTTGCCTCGTTTAAATCAGGAAAGACTGAAAGGAAGAAAATTATGGCAGAAGTCAGATTGATCTGCAAGCTGAGAATGGCACTGGCCGGGACAGCGGCTGCAATGTGCATGGCCGCTGCGGCCGAAAAGCCCGCTCTGGCGCCGACGGAGGTGGGCGTGGGCTGGGAGAAGGGATGGGTGCAGGAATGGAAACGCGACGTGCCGGGACTTGTGGTGGCCGACTCTTCCGAAAAACTGGGCGATGGGCTTGTGAAGACGGTGCGCCGCTGGACGTGGACCGGCAAGACGCCGCTTGAGAAGGTCACGCTTTCCGTGCGCCTTCGCGTGCCCGGCGCCACGGCCGACCTCAAGCCGTTCATGCCGGGAATACTCATGTACGGCAATCCGTCCAACAAAGGCCGCAAAGACGGCCGCGTGCCGGTGTACGCGGGAGAGCCTGGCGAGTTTGCGATATTCGAGGACCATCGGCTTCCCATGCCGTTCGCGCTTCTCGAAGACGCCAGAAGCGGCGACTTCGTTGCCATCCATACGCTGCCCTCCCCGCTGCGCGGTGCCGTGCGCGCTGATCTGTGGTGGAGCATCGGCGTGGAGGCGGCGGAAGGCGGCGCGGACATAGTGATGCTCTCCGGCCCGATCGGGTACAACCGCCACCGCTCCGTCACGAAGGCGCGCCAGGGAGGCTGGATGGAATACGACAACGCCTACATCGCGCTTCAGCCAGGACAGGTGGTCGAGAAGACGTTCTGGATCCAGACGGGCCGGGCGACGAAGGACGCCTTCGGGTTCGAGCAGGCGATGGACGTTTCGCTTGATCTGTTCAAGCCGTACTATGCCGACCACTACGAGACGTTCGAGAAGATCGTGGATGTCAAGCGGAAGTACGCCCTCACGCGGTGGATAGAGAACGGCTCTGCCTGTGGCTTCAACATGTACGAGTACTGCGGGAAGATGATGGACGTGTACGGAACGCGCTTCACGCGTCGGGAGATTGTGCTGGGATGGTGCGGCTGCGGCACCACGTGCGGGTACGCGCTGCCCGTGCTGGACGATGATCCGGAGAACCGCAAGAAGGCGCAGAGGGCGCTCGACTTCATCAGCGACACGTTCGGCCCCACGGTGCGTCCGGATGGACTCTTCAACGTGTGCTACAACATGGACAACGGAAAAGTCGGCGGCGGCGACCCGGTTTCGTGCGGGCAGGCGCTCTACTGCGTGGTAAAGGCGATCCGCTTCGCCGAGAAGACCAAGGGCGCGCTGGATCCCGCGAAGTGGAGGGCGTTCGCCGAGAAGGCGCTCGACGCGACCGCCGCCGCCATCCTCAAGGCGGACTGGCCGCAGCCGAGATCGACGAACGTCGGATTCCTCTCCGCTCCGCTCGTGGTGGGCGCAGAGCTCTTCGGGAAGCCCGAGTACATTGCGGCCGCGAAGAAGCTCGCGGACGTGTTCGAACGTCGCTACTTCGGATACGACGGCGTCTACTGGGGCGGAACGCTCGACGCGCGCTGCGAGGACAAGGAGGGCGCGATGGCGGCGTTTCAGGGATATGTGGCACTGCTGCGCCACGCGATAAAGACCAAGGACGCCGCCGCGGAACGCAAGTACGCCCGGCTTGCGCGCCATGCGATGAACATGATGCTCACCTACACTATGGTGTGGGACGCCAGCTATCCGCCTGGCCGCCTGAGCGACCATGCGTTCAAATCTACTGGATGGACCGTCGTCTCCGCGCAGAACCAGCACCTTGACGCGTTCGGCGTGCTCTCCACTCCGGACATCTGGTGGATGGGCGAGTATCTGCGCGACGACCGGTTCAAGAAGCTCGCGTCCGTGATGTATCGCGCCTGCTTCCAGCTCACGGACGCATCAGGTTCGCTTGGCGAGCAGATACAGCACACGAACTTCGGGCAGTATGGCGACACGAAAGACATCTACAGGCTGCGCGGCGGCTACGCGGAGAACTGGACGGTGTTCTGGCTCACCGCACACTTCCTCAACGCCGCAGCCGAATTCCGCGAAATGGGCGTGAAACCGTAAAACCACCTTGCATTTTCCACTTGTGCGGCGGGGGTCGTTTTGTTATACTTGTCTCAGTTGGTCCCTCAATCGCGTTTTTGCAGTTATGGCGTTTTTCAGACTGGGAGGCTTGGGCTGCAAGAATCTCGAAAGAGTGGTTCTTAGATTACCTTTGAGAAAAAAAGGAGTTCGATACAATGAAAGAGACGGCTAGACAGGTTTGTGTGGCGAAGACGTTCGCCCTTGCGTGTGCGGTGGCATCCGCTGGCATCGGCAGCTTGCAGGCCGCCGACGCGTATATATACGACACTGCGGGGGGAACCGCCAATCTCGGCGCCGAGACGCAGATCGAACAATTCAGCAATTCGCAGCGCTTCATCGTCTGCCAGGGTACGGTGAACATCAACGAAGGCGCGTACATCAAGGTGGGCGGCAACACGAGCAACATCTGCAACTACATCGGCGTGGACCGCAACAACGCCACCGCAGTGGTGAACATCAATGGTGGCACATTCTGGTGTACGACCGAGGGCGGTGGTTCGGGCTACCTTGCCGTAGGCGGCAACAACTATACGCTGACCGCCTCAGTCACGCTTAATTCAGGCACGCTGAAGGTGGACGGCAGGATCCGCAGCTCTACGGTGTGGAACAGCATGAATGGTGCGTCGTGCTCCGGCACGGTGAATGTGAACGGAGGCGAGGCGGACGTGAACGAGCTCTTTGTTGGCACCGACTCCGACAGCACGGGCACCTCCGCGCTCAACCTGAACGGAGGCACGCTCGGCGTGAACACGTTGAGCATGCGCAGCTTCAACAATCAGATCTTCAACTGGGGCAGCGGAACGCTTGTGGCGAAGAAGGACGAGATCTTCCAGGTCTATGACTACAAGAGCATGGCCAACACGCGCACGATGACGATCACCGGCGCGCCCGCGGTGTTAAACACCGCCAGCTTCACGCAGACCGTCCCCGCCGAATTCACCGGCAACGGCACGCTCAAGATCACCGGCGGAGGCGCCGTGTCGTTCCAGGCGCATTCCCTCACGTACGGCGTGGCGCTGGACAACGCCACGCTCAACTTCGCCTCCAGCTCCACTCTGGCCGTCGGCGGCAAGTTCACGCTCGGCGCAGGAGCGAAGATCGCCTGCGACGTCTCGCGCTTCCGCGCGTTCCGCATCGATGCGGCAGACGGCATTGAACTGCCCGACGGCGCCGCGATAGCCGACTTCGTGGAGGTGAAGGACGGCGAAGTTGCCGCCACGGGCTACACGGCGGCGATTTCCGGCGACGGCAAGTCGATTCTCGTTTACAAGCCGGGCGAAGTGTTCACCGCCACCTGGATCGGCGACGCCAGCTCCGACGCGGCCTCGGCTGCGAGCTGGACGTGCAGGGACGCCGAGGGAAACATTGTGGCAAACGCCGTTCCCGACGCGAAGACCATTGTCCGCTTCTCCGGCGAATTCGCCGCCAACATCCCCGCCGCCTCCGCTGTGTCCTGCGGCAGGGTGGTGTTCGAGAACGGCGCGAAGCTCGCGGCGGATAGCGACCTCTCCGGCCTGGAGCCTGCCTTGGTCAATCTGATAAAGAACGGCACGTTCGAAGGCCGGACGACAGATCAGACGTGGGGATCGTACGCCTCGCGTGAAGGATTTCAATGCGACAACTGGACGTTCAGCGGCGGCGCGGGCCTGTGCAAGCCGTTGACCACGTGGACTTCCATGGCCGGAGACCTGATCGGCGAATACGCCCTGTTCATGCAGAATGAATCCCTCGCGCAGCAGTCGCTGGGCGCGCTCCCTGCAGGTTCCTACCGCGTCACGTTCAAGCATGCCGTGCGCAATGCCAGCAACACGATAACCACATACGTGGAGCTGGTGGAGGCCGGCGGCACCACGAATCTTGTGGGCACTGTGAAGCCCGGCTCGGTCTACATGTACGTCTTCAACGCCTATGTGCAGCTTGACGCAGGCACATATACGTTCCAGCTGCGCCAGCCCGACGCCGGCGGCGACAGGTCCAACATCTTCGAGGGCGTGATGGTTGCGGAGAAGCCCGCTGAGATGGCCTACGACGGCCAGATAGACCTCAACGGCCATAGTCTCAAGACGAGGTCGCTTACGGGATGGGAGAAGATCGTGGACGGCAGCGAGGGCGGTGGCGGCGCCATGGTGCTCGACGTGCCCGAGGGCGAGAATGTGGACTACGGCGACGAGCTGACCTCGCGTACGATCGAGAAGGCCATTGCGGACAACGTGAAGATCGTGAAGTCCGGCGCGGGCGCGATGCAGGCGAAGTATCTGCGCATGGCCGACTACGAGGACGCCGAATTCGTGCAGAACGGCGGTGCGATGCTGCTTTCGGGCGGTACGGACAGTTCGATCGGCGGATGGGAAAGCGCCGGCAGAGGCCATGGCGTGTACCGCATGAACGGCGGTCTTCTCCTCGTAGGCTGGAACTTCATGATGGGCTCGTACGGCCTCGGCGAGTTCTACCAGACGGACGGCAACGTTGTCGTGCCTCAGAACTGGATGGTCATCGGGCGCTTTGGCAGCGGCAAGGGCGTGTACACGATGACCGGCGGCACCGTCAGAACTGAATCGCAGGGCATCATAGTGGGCGAAGACGGCGACGGGACGCTGTACCTTGGCGGCACCGGCGCGATGTCGTCCAAGAACGAGTGGCGCATTGCCTCCAACGCCGGCAGCAAGGGCGCGGTGACGATTTCCGACGAGGGCTCGTTCATGGCCTACAACAATACGCAGGTGGGCAGATCAGGCCAGGGCACGCTCACTCAGGACGGCGGCACATTCCAGTGCAACGCATATCTCTCTATTGGCCGCTACAACGGCGGCAAGGGCGTGTACACGATGACCGGCGGCACCTACACTTCGCCCAACTACGTCGGCATCGTGGGCGAGGATGGCGACGGCACTCTTGACGTGAGCGGCACGGCGGTGGCCAACATGCCCAAGGGCTTGAACATTGGCCAGAACGCGACCGCCGTGGGCAGGGTGAACGTGCACGACGGCGGCAAGCTCGTTACGCCCTACCTCTGGAAGGGTACTGGCAGCGCGTCGCTCTCCTTCGACGGCGGAACGCTGCAGGTGCCGGGCGACGGTGTTTTGCTCTACAACTTCTTCCGGGGTCCGTTCGACTTCTCCGTTGGCGACGGCGGAATGACCTTGGACGTGGGCAACAACAACGTGATAGCCACAGCGTCCAACTTCAGCGAGAAGAAGATCGGCGGCACGATCACCAAGACGGGAACGGGCAGCCTGGTGATGGACGCTCTGCCGCCCGTGGAGAAGCTGAAGGTTAACGAGGGCAAGCTGGTGCTGCCCACGAGCACAAAGCCCGTCCTGGCGCACCGCTGGAGCTTCAACGGCGACTTGAATGACGCTGTGACCGGCGTCGCGGCAACGCAGACCGGCACCGTCTCGTTCACCGATGACGGCAAGCAGGTGTACATGGAGGGCGGAAACAGGGGCACGAGCGTGATCGACCTCGGCGCGAACAAGCTGCCGTCCAACAACGTGACGATCGAGCTCTGGACCACGCTGCGCACCACGCGCTCGTGGTGCAAGATGTTCTGCCTTGGCAAAGACACCAGCAACGGCCTGGTGATGACCTACAACAAGAGCAACGCCTCCGGCCCCACGGCGCTCGAGGTGATCGGCAAGCTCTCCAACGTGGAGGGCACGGGAACGATGGCGGTGAACGTGCCATACCATGTGGCGCTCACAATCACGCCCGACGGCGTGGGCGGTTCGCGCGTGAGGGTGTACATCCGCAACACTGCCACCGGGGTTCTGCTTGGGACGATAGACAACGACGCCTCGGGCTGGACAGTGGCGAGTCTCGTGCAGAACAGCTTCTTGCTCGGGCGCTCCTTCTGGAATGACGCAGACTCCTCGTGCAACTTCGACGAGGTGCGCGTGTGGGACGGCGTGTTCACCGACGAGCAGCTCGCCGCGAACGCGATGCTCGGCCCCGACACGCTGCCCGGCGAAACCGTGGGGAACGTCGTGCCCGCCGATGCCTCGGGCGAACTGGTGGCCAACAACTATCTGCTGCACCGCTGGAGCTTCAACGACAGCAACGGCAAGGATCTGGTGGGCGGCAACGACGCGGTGTTCAAGGGCACCACGCTCCCTGTGTACAAAGACGGCACTTCCGTGCGCCTCGCCGGCGGCGCGCGCGGCACTTCGTGGATCGACCTCGGCTCCAACATCGTCCCTGGCGGCGACGTGCCGTTCACGATCGAACTATGGACCACGCCGCAGACTCTTGTGAACTGGTGCCAGGCGTTCGCATTCGGCACGAATGGCAAGGCAAACGACGCCGTTGGCGATGGAACGTCGGGCCTTATCATGGGCTACAGGAGGGGGGTTTCTCCCAATTATCCTTCCTTCAGACCCGTCGGCGCGGATGGGTCCGACAATTATGCAGTCGGCACTACGCTCCTCACCGCAAACGTGGAGTATCACATGGCCATCGCCGTTACGCCCAAGGGCGATGGAAACTCTTCCACGCTTTGTGCGTATATCTTCAACGCCAGGACGGGCGAGCTGATAGGCAGCGAGACGAAGGAGTGCACGAACTGGACCACCTCCAAGATCATTCAGGACGGCTTCAGGCTCGGCCACTCGTGGTGGAACGACCAAGACGCGCAGGCCGACTACAACGAAGTGCGCGTGTGGGGCGCGGCTCTTTCCGGGGCGCAGCTCGCCGCGAACAACATGTATGGTCCGGACGTGCTGCCGAAGCTTTCGGAGAACGCCACGCTCGAGACGCAGCCCACGCTTGACCTCCTTGACGTAGCCGCGGGAGCGACAGTGGACCTTGGCGGGCATACGCAGGAGCTGGGCAATGTCTCTGGCGTTGGCACGATCGTGAATGGCACGCTCAGAGTAACCAGCGCGCTCATGCCCGGCGGCGACGGCGCCGCAGGCACGCTCACGCTCGCCGCCAACACCGTCGTCGTCGGCGAACTGCGTCTTGACGAGGGCGACATGCTTGCCGCATCCGGCACGCTCGACCTCAGAGAGGCGGACATCGTGATGCTGGGCGATGGCCATGCAAGTGGCATCTGGACAATCGCCAGGTCCGAAGCCGACGGCGGCATAATCGGTCCGGCAAAGAGCGTCAACGTCAAGGGATACAAGGTCAGCATAAAGGACAACGGCAAGACGGCCATTCTGGTGCGAGAGCGGACCATAATCTACATTCGCTAGTCCAAGGTGAAACAAGCCACCGTCATTCTCGCGAATGGCGCGATGCCATCGCATTCTATACCGCTTTCGCTCTTCGCGGCGGCGGAGCGTGTGGTGTGCTGCGATGGTGCATACGCGAAGGCGCTTGCGCTTGGACGCGAGCCCGATCTCGTTGTGGGCGATGGCGATTCTCTCGACGACGCGCAGAAGGCCGCTCTCGGCGAGAGGTTTGTGCATGTCGCCGAACAGGAAACGAACGACCTCGCGAAGGCGTTCTGCGTGGCAGTGGCGCGCTATGGCGAGAAGGGGATTGTGATTCTCGGTGCTGACGGCCTGCGCGACGACCATTTTCTCGGCAACGTTTTTCGCTTGATCGACTTCGCGCGCGAGGCACCGGACATCATGCTCGTGACAAACGCAGGCGTGTTCACTGTTGCAACCAACACGCGTACCTACGAGAGCACGCCCGGGGATGCTGTCTCGGTGTTCGCGCCCTCGCACGGAACGCAGGCGACTTCAATCGGTTTGAAATGGCCGCTCGACGGTGTGCCGCTTGATTCACTGTGGCGCGGCACTCTCAACCGAGCCACCGGCGCGGAATTCACCATCGCGACAAATCGCCCGTTAATCGTCTACCGCCCGTATTGACCTCTGGGCGGCTGCTAGTCCAGATCAAGCTTTGACTGGAAACTGTGCAGGGCGTCGGGTAGCGGCAGCTCGTAGATGCCCATCGACTTCAGTGAAGCGTTTGCCTTCAGCCAGTAGGCGTATGCCTCCTTGGGATTCGCCAGCATCCCCGCCAGCCGCTTCTCGGCGTTCTCGCGGTACGAAGTCTCCAGCTTCTGCCGTTTCGCGAGCTCCTCGCAGTATTCCCGCGCCGTGCCCCCGCCTGCCAGATAGGCCTGCATCTCGCGCTTCATGCTGGTGACTATGCGCTTGAGGTCCACCACTTCGGTGAAGTCGTTGGATGCGATTCGGATTGGCCGGCCAAGACAGGCCTTGAACTCATCGTCTGCAGGCGTTGCATCCGCCTGTTCGGCGGCGGTTGTCCGTCCTGGTTCGGCGAAAAGCGCGAGAAAGCGTTCAGCTGAAGACTGGAACGCAGTTTGGCGGGCCGCTTCGATTCGCATTCTGTCGCCCGGAATCTTCTGGCGAGGAAGGGGCATGGCCGTGATATAGGTGATTGGTCCCTGTGGCGTCATCACCTGGTATGGCGCATTATTCGAAGCGCGCCGCATCCACCAGAGCGCACCGCCTGCCACAGAGAGGATCGCCGCCGTCACGACAACGGCTACCCACAATTTCGCGCGGCCGCGCGGCTTCTCGGCCACCGCGTGTCCAGAATCGTTTGCCGCGTCGACAGCATTCACCTTGATCGGCTTGATGCCCAGTTCCGTACGAATCTTCGCAAACGCCGCGTCGCGGTTCTCGGCCTCAATCTCGGCGGTATGCCGTTCGCCGTCTGAAGAGCGATATGTGTAGGTGAAGCGCACTGTCGATTGAGGTTGTTGAAATGGAATCACTCTTTCGCGCCATTCTCGAGCCAAGCCACGCGGCTTGACGGAACTCGGAGAAACCACAATGCGCGTAAGAAAGATTTCGTGTTTCAATGATATCAAATCGGCTTTCTCCGCGCAAGCCGGAAATCGAATTATCTGTATGCCGCAGCGGCGTTTTTCCGTTCTACGAGCCTCCGTCTTCGTATGGTTTTGTATGGTGAGTCGAAGCGTTCTGGCTTGTGCGCTCGGCGTGGATATGGCATAATGTGGGTGCCTACATCAAAAGCATAGGCGAGAAAGGTTGACGAATATGTCGAAAGAGATGATAGATGCCGCGCTGAAGCGCGCTGCCGACACGAAGGCGTGCGTGATCGGCGATGGTGTGTTGCGCGAGACGGCCGCCGTTTTCAAGGCGCAGTTTCCCGGCGTGGCGCACGCAATCGTGGTGTGCGATCCGCGCACTAGAGCCGCCGCGGGAGAGCGCGTGGAGGAGCTGCTGCGAGAGGCCGGGGTGGACGTGGCGGAGTACGTGCTGGAGCCAGGCGGGCGCACGTTCCATGCCGACTACCACTACGCCGCCGAAGTGCGCGACGCGATCGCGAAGACTAAGGCGGCGCGTCCTGGCGAGGCGATGGTGCCGGTGGCCGCAGGCAGCGGAGTTGTGAACGACCTCGTCAAGAGGGCGAGCGGCGAACTCAACATCCCCTACATGACCGTGGCGACAGCGGCGAGCGTGGACGGCTATTCGAGCTTCGGCGCGGCGCTCAGAAGTCCCGAGGGCGCGAAGCAGACTTACCCATGCCCCGCGCCGCGCGCGATCATCGCCGACCTCGACGTGATGCGCACTGCGCCCGCGTGGATGGCCGCGAGCGGCTTTGCCGACCTGATGGCAAAGGTACCCGCCGGGGCGGACTGGATTCTCGCCTACGAACTTGGCGCCTCCGAATGGCACGACTCCGCCTGGCACACGGTGCAGGACGGACTCAAGGACGCCATCGGCGATCCGGAAGGCGTTGCCGCGATGAAGACCGAGCCGATGACGCGCTTCGTGGAAGGCCTCATGCTCGGCGGATTCGCGATGCAGGACATGCAGAGCTCTCGCCCCGCCTCTGGCGCGGAGCATCTCTTCAGCCATCTCCTCGAGATGCGCGACCACACCTACAAGGGCGAGATCGTGCCGCATGGAATCCAGGTGGGCGTGTTCACCCTCTTCATGTGCCGCGTTTACGAGCAGATACTTGCGTTCGACTATTCGCGGCTCGACGTTGAGAAGTGCCTGCGGAACTGGCGTCCTCTCGAAGAGCAGGAGAAGGATGGCGCGGCGGTATTCGCTGGCACGAAGTTCCCCGAGATAGGAGTGAAGGCGGTGAGGGCGAAGTTTGTTGATCGCGAATCAACGCGTGGGCGGCTCGAAAGCTTCAAGGCGCGCTGGCCGCAGATACGCGCGCGCCTTGAAGGGCAGCTTGTGCCGTCCGCCGAGATGGAGAGGCGACTGCGCGTGGTGGGCGCGCCGACGACGCCCGAGGAGATAGGCTCCACGGTGGAGGCCTCGCTCGCCGACGCTCGCAAGACGATATTCATGCGCGACCGCTACATGTCGCTCGACCTCCTCGCCCTCACCGGCCAGCTCGACGATTTTGCGCGCCGGGCCTTTCCCGCCGCTTGCCCCTGAGCGCGGAATGGGGTATAATATTGTGACCTACAGAAAGAAAGTCGTTTTATGACACTCGAAGAACTTGAACAGGGCAAGGCCGCGTCGCTGGCCGAGATTGCCGCCGCAGCTGATGCCGCGGCGGTGGAGCAGCTGCGCATCAAATACGTTGGCCGCAATGGATCCATTCCGGCGCTCATCAAGGGAATGAAGGATGTCCCCAAGGAGGAGCGCCCCGCGTTCGGCAAGGCCGTGCAGGCATGGCGCGCCGAAGTTGAGGCCGCGCTCGCCGCCAAGGGCGCGGGCGGGGCCGCGGGCGGCGGAA
>JAEEGH010017810.1_pt1 | contig 15088 bp, 8 predicted proteins | sample 9134181 | NCBI WGS metagenome assembly JAEEGH01 (sample SAMN16246544, study PRJNA631951) | gut metagenome | biome: gut microbiome; feature: rumen; material: DP-attached | host: Bos | place: Iran: Karaj | collected 2018-10 | reverse complement strand
CGTTACCACCCACAGCTCGCTCGGTGTCGTCCTGCACGCTGGTGACGTTTTCGCCATTAAGCATGAAATTGTTGCCGGCGATGCCGTGGAAGGCGGGTGTAGTGCCCGAGAAAATGGTGGCGTGGCCCGCTGCGGTGACAGTGGGCACATAGTCAATGATGGTGTTATTACACAAGTAGCCATCCTGGATCAAGGTTTTGAAACCGCCCTCGCCCCACTGGTAATTATAGAGGTAGTCCCACCTCATCTGGTCCACAACCAGCCCAACAATCAGCTTGGGCCTCTCCACTTGGCCACTAGCCCACAAGGCCGTCACAGCCATCACAACAACTAAAAATCTCTTAAACTTTCTCATGTGAAAAAACTATAAATCTGTTTGTTATATGCTTATTTAAAAAGGAAAACAATAAGTACAATAAATACAATAATCATTTGCGATATTTATGAACGCTGCGCCCGTCAACTGTCAAAATATTACGCGTTTGGTCGTCATAGAAATATCTTTCAACATCAGCTTTCTTTCCTGCAAAGTTAACGATGATTCCACAAGGGCACTTGAGCAGTCGCATGTAGTTATACAATTGTGCTCTCATGTCTCCATTCAGCTCATCAACTGACTTACATTCAACAACAATGTTTCCCTTGCACAGGAAATCAATACGATACACAGCTTCCATTTCCTTCCCATGGTAAAAGGGATGAAAGGTTAGTTCCTTTTGATAAAGAATACCTTGTTCTTCTAATTGAAGGCGCAGTCCTTCTTGATAACAATATTCGTTTAGTCCAGGACCAAGCTCAGTATGAACTTCATACAAGGCTCCTACTACATCAAAAATGTGGTCTTTGAGCTTTTCTAAGTCTATCATTATTAGGTATTTATAATTTGTATTTATTGTATTTATTGTTTTCTTTTTGTGGTTGTTTGAGTTGTTTTTAATTCTCCCGATGCCCTATGAGTTGTTTTGGGGGTTAGGAGTGGCGGGTGGTGCCGCGGATGACGAGGCGGGTCTTGACGATGCGTTTCTCGGCGTGGTCGGCGGGAAGGGTGCCTTCAACCAGGCCGATGAGGATGTCGGCGGCTTCCTTGCCCACCTGGGAGCCGCGCTGCTCGACCGTTGTCAGCATTGGGTCACATACCGTGGCTCGGAAACCGTTGGTAAAGCCGCAGATGCTCACCTCGTCAGGCACATTATAACCTAATCGTTTCACTACCGTGAGGATACCGATGGCCGTCTCGTCGTTGACGGCGAAAAAAGCGTCTGGCCTGTCCTCCATGTGCATCATTGCCGGCGTGATGCGTTCAGCATCAGCCCGGTTGTCGCAGATGCGAACCAGTGACTCGTCAAGCGTTAAACCATACTTGTACAGAGCGTCGCGGTAGCCGTTAAAGCGGTTCTTGGCGATAATCATGTTCATCGACGCGCCGAAGAACGCGATGCGCTTACAGCCCGTCTCAATCAGGTGGGACACGGCATTCATGGTCCCCATGTAGTCATCCACCACCACGCGACTGGCATTCAGGGCAGGGCAGATGCGGTCATAGAACACCAATGGCACGCCTGCCGCTTCCAAGTGCTCGAAGTGGTCATATCGCTCGGTGTCCTTGGCTTGTGACACGATGATGCCGCACACCTTGTTCTTGAACATTGATTCACAGATCTCTACCTCGCGCTGATAGCTCTCGTTGCTCTTGGCGACCAGGATGTGGTAACCGCGTGCCGATGCCTCCGACTCAATGCCATCGAGAATCGATGAGAAATAGTAGTGAACAAACTCAGGGACAATCACGCCGATGGCGCGCGACGGATTGCGGCGGCTGTGGCGCAGCTGTTCGGCAATCACATTGGGGAAATAATTGTGCTCGCGTGCAAATTGCTGGATGGCTAGACGACGCTCGCGGGAAATACTTGGGCTATCGCTCAGTGCTCGCGATACCGTAGCTACCGATACGCCCAATTCTCGGGCAATGTCCTTCATCGTCAATTGTTGTTTGTCATTCATCTTGAGTCTAATCTACTTGAGTTGGTTAATTTTTTGTGCATGAGAGTCTATCGCAATGCGGGGCGAAGATAGGTCAAAAAAACGGATTACGCAAACGATTGCATTTATTTAAGCAAATTTTTAACATTATAAAAAAAGAAATGAAAATATAATTTCTCTATTTTTGCCTTGTTTTAATTGCCTTAATGGCGCCGATTGAGACCTTGCGACGGCTAAAAACGCTCGCTGGCTTCGCTTAAATGAAAGAATTAAATATTTGATTAATAATATAATATTAACTTTAAAAATTTAAAAATGAAGCAGGTAAACATCAGAATTCCTTTTAGGATTCTTACCCTCTTGATGGGACTTTTCCTGTCATTGGGAGCCTATGCACAGATTACTGTGAATGGCGTTGTGAAGGATGCTACCGGCGAGCCTGTGATCGGCGCGACTGTTCGCGTCATCGGCACGCAAATGGGTACAGCTACCGACTTTGACGGTCTCTTTACCCTTGAAGGTGTACCCCAGGGTGCCAAGCTCCAAATTTCGTCTGTTGGTTACGACACCCATGAGGTGACGGCATCCAGCGACATGGTCATCACCCTTGCCGAGAGCACTCAGATGCTTGAAAATCTGGTGGTCATCGGTTATGGTGTCGTAAAGAAAAACGACTTGACCGGTTCGGTAACGGCTCTTAAGCCCGATGCCAAGAACAAGGGTGTCGTTGTCAGCGCTCAGGACATGCTCGGCGGTAAGGTAGCCGGTGTGAGCGTGACCAGCAACAGTGGTGAGCCCGGTGGCGGTGCTAACATCCGCATCCGTGGTGGTTCGTCACTGAACGCCAGCAACAACCCCCTCATCGTAATCGATGGTATCGCCATGGATAACAACGGTGTTAGCGGTCTGTCCAACCCCCTGTCACTGGTTAACCCCCAGGACATCGAGAGCTTCAACGTCTTGAAGGACGCATCGGCAACCGCCATCTACGGTAGCCGTGGTTCTAACGGTGTCATCATCATCACTACCAAGAAGGGTCGTCGCGGCCAGCGTCCCTCCGTTTCTTACAACGGTAGTGCGACCTGGAGTATGAAGAAAAAGACCATCGACGTGATGAACGGTGACGAGTACCGTGACTTCGTGAAGAAGATCTTTGCCGGCAACACCCGCGAGGATAACGCCCTGTCGCTGCTTGGCAATGCCAACACCGACTGGCAGAACGAGATTTACCGCACGGCCTTCAGCCACGATCACAACCTGACCGTAGCAGGCTCGGTGGGACAAATCCTTCCCTATCGCGTTTCGGCCGGTTACACCGACCAGCAGGGTATCCTCAAGACCTCCGACTTCAAGCGCTACACCGTGGCCCTGAACCTGAACCCCTCACTGTTTGACGATCACCTGACCTTGAACCTGAGCGGTAAGATGGCTTGGACCAAGTCGCGCTGGGCCGACACCGGTGCTGTGGGCAACGCCGTCCGCATGGACCCGACCCAGCCCATTCGCAGCGATGACTCGAAGTATGGTGACATGGGTGGCTACTTTGAGTGGCTCCAGGTGAATGGCTCGGATGATGGTTGGCCCTACACCAAGAACACCAATGCCCCCTACAACCCCGTGGCTATGCTCGACAACCATGACAACAGTGGTAAGGCCCACTCGTTCATCGGTACCGCCGAGATTGACTATAAAATCCACGGCTTTGAGGACTTGAGACTGCACCTCACCTTGGGTGGTGACTTCACTGGCGGTCACGGCCACAACATCAGCGCCAATGTCTCCAACACCTCCAACTACTGGGGCAATACCAGCTATTACACCCAGAGCAAGGAGAACTTGCAGTTGAGCACCTATGCTCAGTACTTTAAGGACTTTAACGACAAGCACCACTTCGACATCATGGCCGGTTACGAGTGGCAGCACAACTGGCGCAAGGAGTATAATGAATCATGGGGTACCTATCCCGCCACCACGGCTCTCGTGTTCACCGAGGCTGACGCCAAGAACGGCGCTCTGACGGTTGCTCCTGGTCAGTGGATTCCCGCTGCTACCTACAATGTGGGCGACAGCAAGGCCGGCGCAATCCGTGCCGAGGGCGTCTACCGCCAGAACAACGGCTTGGGTTACCGCACCGAGAACTTCCTGGTATCGTTCTTTGGCCGTGCCAACTATAGCTATGACAGCCGCTATCTGTTGACCTTCACCATGCGTTATGACGGTTCGTCGCGCTTCAAGAAGCACTGGGCACTGTTCCCCTCGGCAGCCTTGGCATGGAAGATCAACGAGGAAGACTTCATGAAGGACGGTCCCTTCAGCGACCTCAAGCTGCGTCTGGGTTGGGGTAAGACCGGTCAGCAGGAAGGCATCGGCGACTACAACTACTTTGCCACCTACGTGATGAGCAACGGTAGCATGGGTTCGTTCTATGATGTCTCTGGTGACGGCTCCAAGGCTAGGCCCAACGTTTACAACCCCGAGTTGAAGTGGGAGACCACCACGACGACCAACATCGGTCTGGACTGGGGTGTCATGAACCAGCGCCTGAGCGGTAGCATCGACTGGTACTATCGCAAGACTACCGACCTGTTGAACTGGGCAACCTTCTCGGCCATGACCAACTTCCGCAACGCGTTCTACAAGAACATCGGTTCGCTGCGCAACACCGGTATCGAGATGTCGTTGAACTGGAAGGCCATCAGCACCACCGACCTGTTGTGGACCATCGACTACAACTTGACCTACAACAGCAACAAGGTTCTTGAGCTCATCAGCGACGATCCTGACTACTTCGTGACCACTGGCGGTATCGGCATCAACGGTTCGGCCCAGGCTCACGTGGCAGGTTATCCCTCCAACAGCTTCTACGTTTACCAGCAGGTTTACGACCAGGCTGGCAAGCCCATCGAGGGTCAGGTTGTTGACCGCAACGGTGATGGCGTGATCAGTGACGCCGACAAGTATCTGTACAAGTCACCGTGGGCTCCCGTGACCATGGGTCTGGCTTCACGTCTCGACTGGAAGAACTGGGACTTCGGTTTCAGCCTGCGTGCCAGCATCGGCAACTACGTGTTCAACAATGTGATGCAGGGTTATCACAACGTGAGCCCCGCAGCTGTATTCGAGGAGGTCAGCGGCTTCTATCTGAACAACCGTCCCAAGTCATCGGTTGAGATGGGCTGGCAGACTTATAACAACCACGCTATCTTCAGCGACTACTGGGTACAGAATGCTTCGTTCCTCAAGTGTGACAACATCACTCTGGGTTACAGCTTCAACAACCTGTTCAAGCATGGCAGCTACCACGGTGTGGGCGGCCGTCTCTACGGTACCGTTAGCAACGTGTTCTGCATCACCAAGTATGATGGCATCGATCCCGAGGTCTTCGGTGGTATCGGCGGCGACATCTTCCCGCGTCCCATCTCGTTCATCGTTGGTTTGAGCCTGAACTTCTAATTTGGTTGACACATTATACTAATTTATAATTAGATGATCACAATGAATAAGTTTTTCAAATATATATTGAGTGCTGCTGTGGTGCTGATGATGGCTGGGGGTCTTACCTCCTGTATCAACGACCTGGACGTGGAGCCCATCGATCCCTCGTTGAAGAGCGATGTTACTCCCGAGCAGTTGTTCAACAAGTGCTATTCAGTGTTCGCCACCTCGGGTAATAATGGTGGTGACGACAATGTTGACGTTGACGGTCTTGACGGCGGTTTCCAGCACAAGTATCGTCAGCTGTGGAACTCCAACGAGCTGACTACCGACGAGGCTATCTGCGGTTGGGGTGATGAGGGTATCCCCTCCTATTGCCACAATACCTACGATGCCAGCCACCCGATGCTGCGCGGTTTCTACTATGGTCTTTGTATCGGTATCACCTTCTGCAACCAGTATCTGCAGGTTTTCCCCGACTATGATGCCACGATGACTGCCGAGGTTCGCTTCCTGCGTGCCTTCCAGTTCTATCTGTTGACCGATGCCTTTGGCAACATCCCCTTCGCTACCACCATCTCGGGTGAGAACCCCGAGCAGTACACCCGTGCTCAGGTGTGCGAATTTATCGAGAGCGAGCTTAAGGCCATTATCGGTGAGAGCGAGAGCGACAACGCTACCATTCTTGCTGATCCCAAGCCCAAGAAGTACGGTGAGACCGGTTATGGCCGCATCGACAAGGCTGCTGCCTGGATGCTGCTGGCCCGTCTGTACCTGAACAGTGAGGTGTACACCGGTACTCCCCGCTGGCAGGATGCTGCCAACTATGCTCAGAAGGTGATGAACTCAGGTTACAAGCTGCACACCGAGGGTTACAATGCTCCTGGTGCCGATGGCGTTTATCGCGAGTTCACTGCTTATCAGATGTTGTTCATGGGCGACAACGCTAAGACCGATGCTGCCTATGAGGCCGTATTCCCCGTTATCCAAGATGGTCTGCGCACCACTTCATGGGGCGGTACCAACTTCCTGATCTGCTCTACTGTAGATGCTGATGTTCATCCTTATCCCTATGATGAGACTGAGGTGAATGGTCTGTACAACAACAGCACTTGGGGTGGTAACCGTGCCCGTCCCGAACTGATTCGCTTGTTCTTCCCCAACGATGACGCTCCCGAGGCTCATGCCTATATCGTAGCCGAAGCCGCTGGTGACGACCGCGCCCTGTTTGAGACCGAGGGCCGCTACCTCAATGTTGAGGACGAGTCCAACTTCAAGTATGGCTATGCTATTGCCAAGTTCAACAACTTCAAGTGTGACGGTACCAAGGGCAGTGACATTACCTTCGCCGACTCGCATCTGTTCTATATGCGTGTGGCCGAGGCTTACTTGACCTATGCCGAGGCGCTGACCCGCTTGAATGGCGGTACCGCTCCTGCCGATGCAGTAGCAGCCATCAACGCCATTCGTGGCCGTGCTCATGCCGCTACCCGCACCACCTATACCCTCAACCAGATTCTGGACGAGTGGGCCCGCGAGTTCTACTTCGAGGGTCGCCGTCGCGTCGACCTGATCCGCTTTGGCAAGTTTGGTGGCAACACCGACTACAAGTGGCAATGGAAGGGTGGCGCTTATGCCGGCCGTGACTTTGAGGCCTTCCGCAATGTGTTTGCCATCCCCACCGATGACCTGATTGCGAACTCCAAGCTGAAACAGAATCCCGGTTATTGATGCTACAGTACTGTCTAACACTATAAAATGACAATAAGAACATGAAAAAGATATTTTTATCATCATTGATGCTGTTGAGCATGGCTCTCATGTTCACGGCTTGCGAAGATGACCGCGATTCCAACCCCACGCTGGTGCAGCCCACCACGTTCACGCTCAATAACCCCGTGAACACCCTGGTTGACCTGGCTGAGTCAGTTGCTATCCCGTTTGCATGGACACAGCCCGATTACGGTGGCTGGCCCGCTGCTGTGCAGTATCAGCTGGAGGTGTCGCCCACCAACCAGTGGAACGTGTCGACCGACGATGCTGCTGCCGACGAGAGCGGCGCTACCATCGCCGACTATGCTATCCTGCCCAACGTGTACGCTTCGTGCACGGCCGAGATGCCTGCTGTCGAACTGGCCAAGGCTCTTGTTTCCATCTGCAACTGGGAAGAGGATAATGTGCCCGAGAAGCAGACCGTCTATGTGCGTTGCAAAGCTTCCACTTCAGGTACTACTACCATTTACTCAAATGTAGTTTCTCTGGATGTTAATCCTTACTACATCGAGCTGGCTGACGCTGCTATCGAGCTGTGGTACCTCGTGGGTGAGGGCATTGGCTCGGCTGACTGGGACAATGGCGAGAATAGCGTGGCTACTGGCGGTCTGATCCCGATGTATCCTATCGAAGGTAACGATTATGACAAGCGCACCGGCCAGGGCGAGATCCAGTATGTTGGTTACTTCATGGCCGGCAAGGGCTTCAAGATTATCATGACTCCGGGTAACTGGGATAACCAGTGGGGTATGGGCGACGGCGGCTTCGTCAAGAACGACGGCGGCAGTGGCAACCTTTCCGTTGAAGCCGACGGCTATTATCGCATCAGCCTGAATACCGCTACCGACAAGCTCGTGATCGAGCCTTACGACGGCGCAGTGGGCGTCTATGCCCAGATTGGCATGCCTGGCGCTTATCAGGACTGGAATCCTGCCGAGAACCTGATGAACGGCATGAGCACCAGCGTTGAGAACCATGACTGGTACTTGATGTCAGTGACCTACAGTGCGGACACCGAGTTGAAGTTTGCTGCCGATGGCGCTTGGGATGTTAACTGGGGTAAGAAAGTCTTCCCCTATGGTATCGGAACTCAGGGTGGTGATAACATCCCCGTTCCTGCTGGCACCTACAATGTATTCTTCAACGATATCTTGGGTACTTACAACTTTGTTGCGGTAAAGTAATTAATAATTAGTTGTGAGTTTTGAGTTTTTGGTTTTAAGTACGATTACAATCGCCTGAAGATGGTGAGGCAAAAGTATTATTACTTAAAACTTAAAACTTACAACTTAAAAACTGACAAAGAGAATATGAAGAAGTTTTTATATATCGCCGCAACTGCCTTGTTGCTGGCAAGCTGTACCGAGGATTTCAAGGACTGGGCCGAGCCCCAGAGCAATCCTCAGGGTGAAGTGATCACCTTTGGCAACGGCTCAATCACTCCTGTCGGTGTGATCGACTTTGCCGAGGTGACCGAGGAGCGTGTTAAGGTGTGTGACATCGTTGCGCCCTCTTCCAATGATACGACCTATAAGCCAGAACCTGTCATCCTCCTGAATGGTCAAGAGTTCGTGCTGGGTTTGGATGGCACACTCGATGCCAAAGAGCTCCAGAACTTCGTGACCTCGACCTATGGCAAGGCTCCCGAGCCTCGCGTGCTCACTGCACAGGTTATATGGGTGATGACCAATGGCGTGACTTCTACCACCATCAAGAGCGCCCCGTTTGAGGTGACCGTAATCCCGGCTCCCATCGCTGTACCCGACCTGTGGTATCTCGTTGGTTCGTGCATCGGTGACGGTAGCTGGGGCAATGAACCCGCCAACGTGGGCACCGCATTGATTCCCATGTACTCGGATGCTGTGGATGACTTCAGCGTTCTGGTCTATGCTGGCTACTTCCCCGCCGGTCAGGGCTTCAAGCTCATCCATCAGCCCGGTAACTGGGACGAGCAGTGGGGCATGAAGGACGGCGTCATGGTGAAGAACGATGGCAATAGCAGCAATATCGAGGTGGCTGCCGACGGCTACTATCTGTTGACCTACGACATGAATACCGAAACGTTGACGATGACCCCCTTTGAGGGCGAAGTCGGTGTTTACGGCATGATGGGTATGCCCGGCGGTTACCAGGATTGGAATCCCGGCGGTACGCTGATGAACCCCATGAGCACCGTGGGTGAGAACCATGACTGGATCTTGAAGGATGCTACCTACAGCGATAACACCGAGCTCAAGTTCGCCGCTGATGGCGGTTGGGGCGTGAACTGGGGCAGCGACACCTTCCCCGTTGGCACTGGCGTGCATAATGGTGCCAACATCCCTGTTGAGGCAGGTACTTACACCGTTGTCTTTAACGACCTTCTGGGCAAGTACTACTTCATCAAGATGTAAGCACTTGACATCAACATGATTTCCCGGCGGGGACGTGCCACTTGAGGCGCGTCCCCGCTGTTGCAATGGTTTCATACTGGTATTTTCGGGAGTTTTTTCAGCCAAGCACTTGGAATTGAAGATATTTTGCTATTTTTGCCCATTAGGCTAAGATAGGTTGCGCTTCAACATAAAAAAAGAATGAATTCTTTTTGTTCTGTTTTCGGTTTGCACTATCTTTGTGGGTAAATAGCAATTAAAACCATACTGACTATGAAAAAGATCTTTACTACTGCATTTGTTGCAATGCTGCCCATGCTGATGCTGGCACAGGGCTGGCCCAATAAGTATGAGGGCGTGATGTTGCAGGGCTTTTACTGGGATTCGTTCAATGATACCCGCTGGCCCAAACTCGAGTCTCAGGCCGATGAACTGGCTGAGTTCTTCAATCTCGTGTGGGTGCCCCAGAGCGGCAATTGCGGCGGCACATCGATGGGATATGACGACCTGTACTGGTTCACGAACTATAGCAGCTCGTTCGGCAATGTGACGCAGTTGCGTTCGATGATCAATACCTTCAAGAGCAAGGGCATCGGCACTATCGCCGATGTGGTCATCAACCACCGCAAGAGCAACAACGGCTGGTTCGGCTTCCCCACCGAGGTTTACAAGGGTGTGACCTATTCAATGTCATCTACCGACGTCTGCTCCAGCGATGACAATGGCAAGGCCTTGGCCGAGGCCAACCGCCTGGGTGTGCAGCTCGGCAATCCCGACACGGGCGAGGACTGGGACGGTATGCGCGACCTCGACCACAAGAGCGCCAATGTACAGCGTTGTGTCAAGGCCTATCTTGATTTCCTGCTCAATGACCTGGGCTATGCCGGTTTCCGTTACGACATGACCAAGGGCTACGCTGCCTCCTATACTGGAATGTATAACTCCACTGCCGGGGTTCAATTCTCGGTGGGTGAGTATTGGGATGGCTACCTGCCCGCGGTAAAGAACTGGATTGACGGCACCAAGGTCGATGGCGTGGTACAGAGTGCCGCCTTTGACTTCCCCTTCCGTTACACCATCCGTGACGCCGCCAATAATAACAAATGGACCAATCTGGCAGGCAGCGGCAAGGGCCTGTGCTTGGAAACCAACTACAAGCGCTATGCCGTAACCTTTATCGAGAACCACGATACCGAGTACCGCAGCGCTTCGGCACCTCAAGACCCCATCAAGAGCAATATCGAGGCTGCTAACGCCTATCTGCTCGCCATGCCGGGCACGCCGTGCGTCTTCCTCAAGCACTGGAAGGACTACAAGGAGAGCATCAAGCAGATGATTTACGCACGTCAGCTGGCCGGCATCACCAACACGAGCTTGAGCTACAACATGAGCAAGAACGAGGCCGCAAACTACTATGTTCAGCGCACCCAGGGCGATCGCGGTATGCTGCTTGCCGCCATGGGTACCACGGCCTACACGATTCCTGAGACCTATGTTGTAGTAGCCAGCGGTACCAACTATCGCCTTGCCTTGAGCAAGACTACCGAGACTGCTTGGGCCAGCAAGCCCAGCGGTGAGTATGAGGGCGCCTTCAATGTGACACTCACTGCTGTGAGCCAAACTGCCGGTGCGCGTCTGGTCTATACCCTGGACGGCACCGAGCCCACTGCAAGCAACGGCACTCAGGTCAGCGACGGCAGCAGCGTTGCCATCAGCAAGGCGACAACCCTCAAGGTGGGTCTGTTGATCGGTAACACGGTGAGCGGCGTCATCACCCGCAACTACTCCATCGAGAACAGTGATTTTGAACCCTATGAGATTACCGTCTATCTCAAGGATCCGACCGTGGCTCCCAACAACTGGTCTTCGGTTTACTTCTTCACTTGGGACAGCAACGACAAGACCTTTAACGGCAACTGGCCGGGTGAGAAGATCACCGACACCAAGGTAATCAATGGCGTCAAGTTCTATTACGACACCTACAAGATCACGGGCAAGAACTACTACATGAACTTCGTGTTTAACCAAGGCTCCAGCAGCGGTCAGACCGAGGATGTGACCTATATCAACAAGACCTCCTTCTTCGAGATCGCCACGACGACCAACAAGTATCAGGTGAGCGATATCACCGACCAGTTCCTGCCTTATATCGATGTTGTCAAGGGCGACGTGAACGGTGACCGCGAGGTGAATATCGCCGACGTGAACGCGGTAATCGACGTCATCCTGGGCGGACAGGACATTTATGAGGGCCGTGATGACGTGAATGGTGACGGCGAGGTGAATATCGCCGATGTGAACGCGATCATCGATATCATTTTGGGTTCTTAATCCACGATTGAAAGAAATGAACAGACTATTAAGTATCATATGTTTGACATTGGCACTGACGACTGTCGGTGCCAATGCCGCTGTGTATGGCGACGTGAACGGAGACCAGGAGGTGAACATCGCCGATGTGAATGCCGTGATCGACATGATATTGACGGCCAACGACGAACTGGCCGGAGATGTGAACAATGACGGCGAAATCAATATCGCTGACGTGAATTCCGTCATCGAGGTCATCCTGGGTTTGCACGAGGATCCTGTTTATGACGGGCCTGTTGTGGGCGGCGACATCTCGATGCTGACCAAGTTCGAGTCCCACCAGCGCATGGCACTGCGTTACGGCATTACCAATGCCCACTATTACGACCTGAATGGCGCGGTTATCGATGACGTCATCACATGGACCAAGCAGCAGGGCTGGAATGCCGCCCGCGTGCGCCTGTTTGTCAATCCCGCCAACGCTTCGGCCGCCGACAAGGGACAGGGCGTTATCCAGAATCTGGACACCGTCAAGGTGCTGGGACGTCGCATCAAGGAAGCCGGCATGCAGTTCATGCTCGATTTCCATTACAGCGACAGCTGGGCCGACCCGGTCAAGCAGTTCACGCCTGCCGATTGGGCAGGGCTGGACGATGATGCGTTGACGCAGCGCATCTATGAGTACACCCGCGACTGCCTGCGTGCACTCAAAGCCGTCGGGGCTACCCCCGACTATATCCAGACGGGCAACGAGATCAGCTACGGCATGCTGTGGGGACCGGTGGGAACGCCGAACTCCCAACTGAAGAAGTGCTACAGCGGCGACGAGACCAACTGGGAACGCTTCACCAATCTGCTCAAGGCCGCCGGACGCGCCTGTCGCGAGGAATGCCCGCAGGCGAAGATCATCCTGCACACCGAGCGTGTGGCCAAACCCAACATCATGCTCAACTTCTACGACCAAATGAAGAGCAAGCAGGTGGATTACGACATCATCGGCCTGAGCTATTATCCGTATTACCATGGCGGCCTGACGAACTTGGCAAATGCGCTCAATAAATTGGCCAACAATTACCAGGACAAGGACATCATGATTGTGGAGACGGGTTATTGCTACCACTATGCCATCACTGGCGACTATGACCTCTCGTCAACATGGCCTATCACCTACGAGGGACAGCGCAAGTTCACGGCAGACCTTGTAGCACGTCTCAAGCCCTACAGCAAGGTGAAAGGCCTGTTTTGGTGGTTCCCCGAGGCCAATGAGTACGGCCTGGGTGGAAATTATTGGAACACGCTGCACGTCAACGACGCGTGGTACAACGCTGGCTTGTGGGACCATGAGACAGGTCGGGCATTGCCGGCCCTCTACGAGCTCAAGTCGTTCGTGGAATAAGCGAGAAGCACTGCAGTGCCTTAAAAAGCGAGGCAAGGGAGCCTAATCTGCTCTTGCCTCGCTTTTATATATGTTACGGTAAGGTTATCTCAGGACCTTAATGAGTCAGACGTCAGAATTCCAGTACGAGAGTTCCGCGGGCGGGCAGGGCGAGCGCACCGTCGGCCAAGCTGATGGTCTTGTCGGTGGGCACGTCACGGGCAACGGTGGCGTTGCCGAACACCTCGCTGTAGCGGTCGAGCTTCATCTGGCGCTGCTGCGTCGTGCCGTTGATGATGGTCACGGCATGGCGGCCCTTGTATTCGCGGGCGATGACATAGATGCCGTCCTTGGGGATGAACTGAGTCATTTTGCCCTTGGTGATGACCTCGTTGCCCTGTCGCCAGTGCAGCAGTGAACTCAGCCAGTTGAACATGTCGTTCTGGGCGGGTGTGCGGCCCTCGGCGGTAAAGGCGTTTTGTGCATCACCGGGGAAGCCGCCGGGGAAGTCCTTGCGCACGTTGCCGTCGGTCACTTCTTTAGTGCCGTTCATCAGCACCTCGGTGCCGTAGTACAGCTGCGGAATGCGCTTGATGGTCAGCAGCAGGGCCAGGGCCTGCTTCAATGCCGGCACGTCCTGGCCGTTGTGCAGGTAGCGGTCGGTGTCGTGGTTCTCAATAAAGGCCATCACGCTCGACGGGTTGGGGTAGAGGTAATCCAGGCACAGACTATTGTACACGCGGTTGTAGCCGCGCCACCAGCCGTCAGTCTCCTCGTGACGGGCGCTGTCCATTTTCTCATAGAAAGAGAAATCCATCACCGTCTTGAGGTAGCTTTCGGGCTTGCCCATCTTGTTGCCCTTTTGCCAGGCTGCGGTATAGGCGGGGTTTTCGACCCAAGTCTCGCCCACGGTGTTGAAGTTGGGATACTCGGTGTCGAGGCGTTTCATCCAGCGTGCCATGGCGTCGGCATAGGCATAAGGGTAGGTGTCCATGCGGATGCCGTCGATGCCCACGGTCTCAATCCACCAGATGCTGTTCTGAATCAGGTAGTTCATCACATGCACGTTGTGGTGGTTCAAGTCGGGCATGGTGGGCACAAACCAGCCCTCGACGGTCTCCTTGAGGTCAACTTCGCTGGCATAAGGGTCCATCACCGGTGTGAGTTTGTAGCTCGTCTGCAGGTAATTGTTCTTATAGTCGGGCTGGTTGAACCAGTCGTGGCTGGGCATGTCCTTGAGCCAGGGATGGTGACTGCCGCAGTGGTTGAAAATCATGTCCATCACCACCTTGAGTCCTCGACTGTGGGCCTCATCACACAGGCGGCGGTATTCCTCGTTGGTACCAAAGCGCGGGTCCACCTTGTAGTAGTTGGTCGTGGCATAGCCGTGATAGGTCGAATGGTTGTGGCCGTCGGGCGAATTGTTCTCCAGCACGGGAGTGAACCACAAGGCGGTCACGCCCAGTTGGATGAAGTAGTCAAGATGCTGGCGGATGCCCTCGATGTCGCCGCCGTGGCGCAGGCTGGGCTGCGTCCTGTCGTTCTTGTAGGCTTCCATGCCAGCAATCTGGTTGTTGGCAGGATTGCCGTCGGCAAAGCGGTCGGGCATGAGCATGTAGAGCACATCGGCGATGCTGAAGCCCATGCGCTTGTCACCGCTCATCTCGCGGGCGAGCAGCTGGTATTTCACTTTTTTCTTGCTGCGGCCCTGCTTGAAGGTCATTTCCATCATGCCGGGCTGGGCATCACGGGTATTCAGGTAGATGAGCAGGTAGTTGGGCGAATCCAGGCGTACCAGGCTGTCGATGGTCACGCCTGCGTAATCGATGACCACTTCGGCATT
>JAEEGH010017805.1_pt1 | contig 15093 bp, 9 predicted proteins | sample 9134181 | NCBI WGS metagenome assembly JAEEGH01 (sample SAMN16246544, study PRJNA631951) | gut metagenome | biome: gut microbiome; feature: rumen; material: DP-attached | host: Bos | place: Iran: Karaj | collected 2018-10 | reverse complement strand
CCGCGCTTTGCCTGCTCGTTGTACTTGGCTCTGCCTTCCTCTGCGATAACCTCGCCGACCTGCTTCATGAGGTCCTCATCAAAGGCTGCAGCAAGTGCAATTGCCTGTGGAAACATGGTGGCTGTGCCGGCTCTTGCAACACCGTGAAGCGCCTCATTCCACCAGTTGTAGGCCGGAACACCCAGCCTGTCTATTGCAGGTGAGTCATAACGAAGCTGAGATGCCTTCTCTTCGACTGTCATCTTGGCAACCAGCTCTTTTGCCCTGTTTCTAGCTTCTTCTCTGTTCATTGCGTACCCCTTTTATTTATGTAATGTTGAAAAAAGGTCATTCTTACAGATATTAGTTTATGCTTATGGGCTGGTTTTTTCTTATCACATTTTGGCATCTTATTCTTAAATATGGGGAGTCAGTGGGGACGGTTCTCTTTGACTCCCACAAAAAAGGGCTGCGCCCTAAAGCGCAGCCCCTGAGGAACTTAATATTATGGAAGCATATCTGCATCGCCGAAGTACTCAGCCCACTTAGCTGTTCTCTCGTCGATGATAGCCTGTCCACCTGCTGAAAGGTAATCAGCAATACCAGCTTCCCAAACTGCGTCGAAGTCAGCAGTTGAAGCAACTACAGCCTGATCATAAACCTGATCTCTCTTAGCTGAAAGTGTATCACCTACACCAGCCTCAGCCTCGATAACACCAACGTTAACGTTCTTAGGCTCAAGTCCGTCTGCCTTTGAAATCTTGTCAGCAGCACTTACAAGCTCAGGATCCTGTCCGGCATAACCATAAGCAATTGAAAGGTCAGCAAGCTTCTGATCACCGAAGTATGTTCCGTTACATGTGATTGTGTAGTCGATGTTCTTACCTGAGTTCTGGATTGCATCGCCTTCTGCTGCGATGATCTGGATAGCGCCTGACTCAAGAACTTCGTGTGTAACACCCTCATCACCTGCCTGGAGGTACTTGATTGTCTCAGGCTTTGAAATGAAGTCGAGATAAAGAAGTGATGCAAGAGGCTCTGTGTTTGTTGTAGGGAAGAAGAGCTTTCTGTCGCCTGCTGAAGAGTAAAGCCACTTAGCATACTTTCCATCTGCGTTCTGGAAGCAGTCAACTGCTACGAACTTAGCATCAGGACCTACGTTTCTCTGAAGGTTAGAGTTGATTGAATCCTCACCGTTTCTGAATACATAATCCCAGTTGTGCTGGAATGCGCCTACATAGCCGGCCTTGATCATATCGTCCTCAGTTGTGTCTCCGCTTCCGTAAAGAGCGAAATCCTTCCACATAAGACCATCGTTGTACCACTTGTTAAGGAGCTTAACAGCTTCCTTTGTTGAAGCCTGTGTAACTGCTCTGTCATCGAATCCGTTGATGTAGTACTCTTTGTCAGTGATCTTAGGATCCATGAAAGATGTGATGATGTTAGATGCTCTCCAACCTACATCATAGCTTGTTGAGAAAGGAACCATCTTGGAAGCGTCTTTTCCAAGAAGAGTATCAGCGTTGTCTCTGAATGCAACGAGCATGTCTTCGAACTCCTGAGTTGTTGTAGGAGCCTTCATGTTAAGAGCATCGAGCCAGTCCTGACGAACGAAAGTAACGATTCTCTGCTGCTCAGCACGTCTTCCTTCAAGTGCCCAAACTTCGCCTGTCTTAGGATCTTTGTCCCAGAGCATGTTCTGGTCGCCAAGCCAGTTCCAAAGGTTTGGTGTATCAGCCTTGTACTGCTCAATGAGGTCCTGAAGATCGATAACACCGCCCATCTGAGCGTATGTAAGAACTGTAGGATAGCTGTATGTTACGCAGATGTCAGGAGCTTCGCCTGCTGCAAGAAGGTTGTTGATATCATCAACCTCTGTCCATCTTGGAACCTTCTTGAAGGTTACTTCTACGTTGTGCTCCTCGAGCATTCCCTTTTTGATGTACTCTGTGTACATGTTGTTCTCAGGATCTGAACCGCCGTCATTTCCTCTGTCGTAGATCTCTACTGTGATCTTTCTTGTGTCAGCGAACTTACCGTCTGTAAGCTCTGATGCTGTCTCAGGCTCAGCAGCAGGTGCCTCTGCCTGTGTCTCTGTTGTTGCAGCAGGTGTTTCTGTAGTTGCTGCAGGTGTCTCTGTGGTTGCCCCACCGTTTGATGATCCGCAGGCAACTATTGAAAGAGCCATTGCAGATGCAAGAAACATAGATAATACCTTTTTCTTCATAACTCTACCTCCATATTTTTTATATGTGAAATTAATTAATTACTACCGACTTTAAAGGTTTATTACTCTTTGACCGCACCCAGCGTTACGCCGTGGATGAAGTACTTCTGCAGGAAAGGATAGATGCACAGGATCGGGATCGTTGAGAACATTACGATGGCTGCCTTAAGTGATGCAGCAAGTCCCGGAGCTGAGAAGCCCTCCTGTGTTGCAACCTCTACCTGGTTGATGTTGTTGATGATGTTGTACAGAAGAAGCTGCAGTGTGTAGAACCTGTCATCTCTCATGTACATCAAGGCATCTGAGTAACCATTCCATCTTCCTACTGCATAGAACAGTGCAAGTGTTGCAAGAACCGGCTTTGACAGAGGAAGGTAAATGCTCATCAGGATCCTGAAAAGACTTGCTCCGTCGATCTCAGCTGACTCCCTTAAGCTGTCAGGAATTCCATAGAAGAAACTCCTCATGATGATCATGTTGTAAACACTAAGTACACCGGGCAGGATCAGAACCAACGGGTTACTGAGCAGGTGGAGCTTCTGCATCAGCAGGTAGTTCGGAATTGTTCCTGCGTTGAAGAACATGGTAATGGTGATAAAAATGTTAATTGCTTTTCTTCCCTTTAAGTGCTCAAAGATAAGGGGATAAGCACAAAGTGTTGTCATTGTAAGAGATGCTATGGTGCAGACAATTGTAAGAAATACAGTCCACACGAATGCTCTTATGTATTTGGGATCCTTAAGTACCGTTGCATAAGCATCGAAGTTAAGTCCCTTAGGTAAAAGATATACTTCATTTCTTACCAGGAAATCCGTACCGCTCAAGGATTTGGCAAGAAGGTTCAGCATCGGGATGACGCAGATAAGGCTCACAAAGAGGCAAAATATCACGAACACCCAGTCCCATACTTTATCAGTCGTTGATTTTACTTTCATCTCTTTTGCCCTCCCTTACCAGATTCCTCTCTCGCCAAGCTTACGAGAGATAAAGTTAGCCATCAGCAGGAAGAACACACCAACAACCGACTGGAAGAGTCCAACCGCTGTTGTCAGCGAGAACTGAAGTCCCTTGATACCTACACGATATACATAAGTTGCGATAACGTCTGCCACCTTCATGACCAGGTTGTTCTGGAATGCGAAAGGTCTGTCGAATCCGCCGCCCAGGATATTTCCAAGGTTCATGATAAGAAGAACTACGATGGTTGGCTTGATGCCCGGAAGTGTGATGTGCCACATCTTCCTGAATCTGCCTGCTCCGTCAACGGCTGCTGCCTCGTAGAGCTCAGGGTTGATGCCGGCAATTGATGCCAGATATACGATGGAGCCCCAACCGAAGTTCTGCCAGATACCGAATCCGATGTAGCTGCCGATCCAGTGAGCTGCGTCGTTGAGGAACGGGATTGATGATCCGCCCATCTTCATAAGAACCATGTTTACAAGTCCGTCGTTGGGTGCAAGGAGCTGCAGAGCCAAACTGTAGATGATGACCCATGAAAGGAAGTGAGGCATGTAAGCAATGGTCTGCACAACCTTCTTATAACGCTGGAAGCAAAGCTCATTTAATATAAGAGCAAATATGATAGGTGCCGGAAATCCGAAAACAAGATCCAGCAGGTTAAGTGTAAGTGTATTTCTAAGTGCATATCTGAAATCATTATTTCCGAATGCCTTGATGAAATACTCAAAACCGTGATTAGCCGCTATCGGCAGTTTCCAAACACTCTCTACCAGTGAGTATTTCTTGAACGCGATCTGCACATAGATCATAGGTGCATATTTAAAGATCAAAAGATACAACAGTGGTAAAAATAACATCACATAAAGTTGCCAGTACTTTTTAAGATAGACACCGGCGCCCGCCTTATTTTGGGCCTTAGCTTGCCTGCTCATTTCATTCCTCCTCTAATCCCCTGATATAACTCTCCCTGGGTCCAAGATAGGACTTCGGGATTTTAATTCCTTTTTTTATAAGCACTATCCTCTCAAGAACGATGCCCGGACTGCAGCCGTAAAACTTAAGTTCATTTTCCCCTTTTACGAGCTTTACCGCGTCCTTTACGATCTTGACACTGTTTATTGCTTCCTCTCGCCACTGAGGGCTGAAGAAAAACTGATTCTCAGGATCTCTGACGGTGTTTATTATCTTTGTCTTGCCGCCGTTTACCGAGTATCCCAGGTACTGCTCCGGCTTAAAAGTAACCGGTGTTGTCGGTGCCAGTAAAAAGACTGCCTCGTACTCAGAATTTTCTGTCGCAATAAATCTGTATGTGACACTGGGTCTTGTCTTTCCCCGGTAAAAATCCTCTGTCACAGGAAATGCCTTGATGGCGCTTCCGCTTCTTCCGTAGGGAGAAAGAACTTTAAAGCCTCCCTTTTTGGTGTCAGCCTTTTCAGAAAAATGCTCTGCCTCCATGCAGATATATCCGTCGCTCTCAATAAAGAGTCCCTTTGGAGCATCCGCAGGAGAAGCTTCCACCGTTACGTGTGCGCATCCGATTCCAATGCCTTCCACTGTAAACGTGCCTGTGATCTTTTCGGACAAAAGAGCTTTATTCACCGAAAGGGTTATCCGCTCTCTTTTTTTGACCTCACCCTCTGTCTTTGAAAACAAAAGCCAGCTGCAATCGGTGCTGATCCTGTATTTGTAAGGGATCTCGCTTCCGCTTATCAGGTCAAATTCGATACTGCTCACATCCGGTCTTAGCATGTCACTCCAGGTCTGAGGGTGATCATTCCACTCAAGGCCCGTCATGTAGTTCTCATCCTCTGCTCTGGAAACCAGCATCCTCGGTGAGTTTGCACCATATACAAGATGCCTTATTGGATATCTGTTATCCTCTTCGTTCCAGTTGATAAAGCCCACATGCTCCGATCTGCCAAAGCCTTTGTAATAGCCGCCGTCCACCGTTTCATACTCATCAATGATACGGGCATCTTCTTTTACGCAAGCGTCAAGCTGCTCTGCAACATCGTTGGCTTCAATCCTGTTCTGCATTGCAAAGAACTTGTTCCTGCCGGCCAGTATCCACATCTTCATGAGGTTGGCCGTTCCGCAGGCCGGATAGTACAAAAGAGATATGAATGCCGAGAGGTTCTCGTCATCTATTCTCTTTTTAAGTGCAGCTGATTCCTTAAGTATCTCATCGCTGAGGTTAAGGACCATGTCTGCCTCTCCAAAGTGAAGAGGGTGGTAAACATCTGCATTCATGATCTCGTGGCGTCTCTTTTCAAGAAGAGAGGTGTAATCCCACAGGATCTTTTTTGCTTTGTTTCTTCCGGAGAGAGGAAGCATACCACCAAACTGCCTCTCCGCCCACTCATTTACGTAAGTCTCAGTGATGGCTGCATCTGTGCCGCCCCACTTATCTATGTCGTAAGCAAGGTCAAGGAAATATGAAAGACCAAGCTCCTGAGTGCCTATATCACCAACATTGGTGACCCAGATCTGTCTTACGCCGAACTCGTAAGCTGCTGTCATCTGCTCCCAAACCCTTGGGAGGAAGGTGGCTCCTATCCACTTAAAGGAATAAGGACCACCGTGCATATCCATGTGATAGTACATTCCGAATCCGCCGGGATGATTTCTCATCTCCTTATCCGGAAGTGTTCTTGTGTAGCCGACGTTGTTATCGGAGAGGATTAAAGTTACATCCTCAAGCTCCGGATCACCCATAAGGCCCTTTGTCTTTTCATTGCCGTAGAAGAATTCTTCCACTTCGGAGAAAAGAACTATCTGCCTCGGAACGTTCTTTAGATCATCATCAATTGTTTCTTTGATAAGATCGTTCTGGGTCTTCAAAACGTCTTTTACCAGATCTATGTTATCCTTTAGCGAAGCATCATCCCCAAGTATCCTTGAGTCTCTCTCGCCTCGCATTCCAAGAGTTATTACATTTTCAAAGGACTTGTTTCTTATAAGTCCGTCTCGCCAGAAACGGGTGATTCCCTCTCTGTTTGCCCTAAAGTCCCAGGCATCTCCGTAGATTGAGTTTTCTCCCCGAAGGAGTCTGTACTCCTCGCCGCTTCTCATGCAGGGTTCGTGGTGGGATGTGCTCATCACCACTCCGTACTCATCCGCAAGTCTTGCGCTCTCAAGTCCCGGTCCGTCCATGCTGAAGTTTGACGCCCACATGGCAGGCCATAGGTAGTTGCCCTTAAGGCGAAGGAGAAGTTCGAAAACTCTCTCATAGCACATGGCGTTTATTCCGCCGAAGTGCTCTGTGGCCCAATTTCCAAAAGCCGGCCACTCATCATTTATAAAGAATCCTCTGTATTTAACAGATGGCTCTTTGCTGATCATGTTCACTTCATCTGTCAATGAAGCGTTTTTCTTCTTTTTGGGTAATACGTGATTCCAGTTAACAAGTGGTGATACCCCGAGAAGCTCCGAGAGATGGAACAGTCCGTAGATGGTTCCGCGCTTGTCGCTTCCGGCGATGACCACTGCGTGATCAACTCCATCCATCGGGCTGTCTATAACCTGAAAGCTGTAGACTTCCCACTTACCTCTCACTTCCTCTAAATCTATGAGTCCCTTTTCTTCAAGCTCATCCAGGTAATCGCTCCTGCCGACGGTTCCGTAAATTATCAGGTTCTTACACTTACATCCCTTTGTATATTCACCTGCATGGAACCCTGTTACCAGGTACAGGTCCTGCCTGACCAGTGCTGCTACCTTATTGACTCCGGGAAAAGATTTAGATTCGTAAGTGAACATTAACCTGTTATCAAAACTGACCTTTGACACTTTTACCCCCACCAGGTTTTCTTTCCACTTTTGCTTGTTGATGTTTCCCCATTTGAATGCTATAAATAAATCATAGGGCATGGGATTTTAATACAAATACACAAAAAACCATATATTTTTTGCATTTTCCGATATAAAGTGCACAAGCTCTTTTCCCATGTATAAGGAGAGGTATGAAAAAGTGTCTGAACTTCCCGTATACCGTCATAGACAGCGAGATCATCTGCGAGCACAAGAAGGCCCGTGTCGATCCCACTGACATCAGCACTGTCCACAACCACGACGGATATGAAGTTGTTCTTTTCTTAAAAGGGGATGTAAATATGATGGTTGAGCCCGAGCTTTTCAAGATGGAGCCCGGGGACATTTTCTTTATAAGCCCGCTGGTCTTCCACGGTGTTGACCTTGAGGATGTAAGCGGCTATGAGAGGATCGTCATCAACGTCCAGTACGAGTATCTAAAGAGCCTCGGTGATTCCGAGACTGATTTTAGCACGCTCTTTAGGAGCACGAATTCTGCAAACATGAATCACCTGCGCATTCCAAAGGAGTCGATCCCCAAGTTCATTGCCGTGGCAAAAAACCTTGAGGAGGCCCTCCACAGCGAGTGCTACGGCCACAGTGTTCTGGCGAAGGCCTACCTTGCAGAGTTCCTTCTTCTTACCTGCAAGTACTCTGAGAACGTTCCTCCGCAGAAAAAAAGCAGCACTATGCCCGTTGCCGTGGCAAAAGTGCTGGAATATATCGACACGCATCTCTCTGACGAGATCACTATAAATGCCATGTCTTCCGAGCTTCACTACAGCAGTGACCATTTGAGCCGCGCTTTTAGCGAAGCGACAGGAGACTCTTTAAAACATTACATTAATGCAAAAAAAATCGCTCTTGCACAAAAATTATTGCTGGAAAATAATTCCCCCTACGATGTGTGCTTCATGGTGGGATACAACAATTATTCCAGCTTTTCAAGGCGTTTCTCAACGCAGATAGGCATGTCGCCCAAGCAGTATCAGTTATCGAACCGCGTGGGCTAAGCCTTCATATCTTTTGCTCAATAAATGGTTCTGCCTTTTTCGTCCGGAATGCCACATTTTCTGTAGAAGTAGGAGTTCACCTGATCTCTCCACTCTCTGGCATTATCCAGCTGAAGGTCGAACCTTTCTTTTACTCTTTTGTAGACTTCCTCGGGAACTGCGCCTTTTAAGCTGTCCCAGTCTGCTGCAAGACCTCTTGCCTCTTCTTCTCCCTGGAAATGACTGTCGTAGATGTGCTGGATCAGTGTCTTTCCGGTCTTAAGCTTCCAGGTGTACGGAATGTGATGGAAGAAAAGAAGGAGTTCTTCCGGGCAGGTATTCGGGTCGTTGTACAACTTTGCATTTTCCGGGTAGTACTGCTGGGCATAGCCCGTTCCCTTATCTGTTCTGTCAACACCGATCCCAAGGTGATCAGCCCTGTGATAGGTTCCCCATCTTGAATATTCATAGCCGTCAACGCTTGGTCCGTAGTGGCCGTTTGGTGTTACCATCCAGCCGATTCCAAGAGGTGATGTGTATCTCTCGTAGATCTCTCTTGAGCGAAGAAGCATGCTGCAGAGGATGTCCTCTTCCTTGGCGGTCAGGTTCAGTGTCTGCCTGATCCACTCTCTTGCTATCTCTTCAGCTGTGAGCTCTGTGTTAAAAGACAATCTACCGAATCCGTAGGTATTGGCTGCTGCAAGGTCATCGCCGGTCCAGTTCATGTCATTTCCGGTGTTGATGACTGCTGCCATTCCTCCGAGATTGTTGCCCATGGTGCGACCACTTACAACGTCAGCCACAGTGTCTTTTGTCTCATTGCAATGTGTGTGGAAGTCAAGAACTTCCTTGAAAAGAGGGATGAGATAACACAGGTCGATCTGATGGCCGGTGTACTCCTGAGCTGCCTGAACTTCCAGCATCTGGTTGGTCTTTGTGAGGCCACCGAGAAGGGGAGATACGGGTTCGCGGATCTGAAAATCCATAGGTCCGTTCTTTATCTGAAGGATTACGTTTCCATGATATGCTCCGTCAAGGTCCTTGAAGTAATCGTAGCCGGCTCTTGCTCTGTCTGTCTTGGTGTCGCGCCAGTCCTGAGTGCAGTTATAGACAAAGCATCTCCAGATGATGATTCCGCCGTAAGGAGCTATCACATCGGCGAGCATGTTGGCGCCATCTGCCTGAGTCCTTCCGTAGGTGAAAGGTCCCGGTCTTCCCTCTGAGTCTGCCTTTACAAGGAAGCCTCCGAGGTGCGGGAGATTGTCGTAAACTTCCTTTATCTTTTTCTCCCACCAGGAGATGACTGATTTATCAAGAGGATCGCAGGTGTCCATGCCTCCGATCTCGATAGGTGATGCGAAGTTGAGGGACATGTAGAGCTTTATTCCGTAGCCTTCAAAGATGTCCGAAAGCTCTTTTACCTTATCAAAGTACCTGTCAGTGATGAGGTATGAAGCTGCTCCCTTTACATTTACGTTGTTGATGACAATGCCGTTGATGCCGATGCTGGCCATGAAACGGGCGTAGTCTCTGGTCCTGTCGTTTATGATGATCTCTTCATTTTCGAAGAAGAAGGAATTTCCTGAGTATCCGCGCTCGATGCTGCCATCCATGTTGTCCCAGTGGTTCATCATTCTAAGAGGGTTGGATGGGGAGGCTGTCTCGGCTACTTCGTCAGCTCTTTTACCGCATGCTATTAGGCGCAGGATTGCAAAGACGCCGTAGAGAACGCCGTTTGCATCTGATGCGCCAAGGTCTATGCCGTTAGCGTTTCCTTTGATGTTATAGCCTTCTGCGGATATTGAAGCGTCTTTAGTTATCTTAAGCGTCAGAGCTTTCTTGCCGGCTTCCGGCGAATCCGATACCTGTTCTCCGGTAAGGAGCTCTATAGCTTTTTTGAACTCACATATTGCATTTGATATGACAGCGTCTGAGTCTGAAAATCCTTCAAGGGAGATATTCCATGCGCCATCGCCCTCGTAGATTCTGTGGTAATTCAGCCAAAGCTGTGTCCAATCAGTTGTTCCCATAAAAAGTTTTCCCTTCTTTTAAAGATCTAATATTATAAATGATGTCACGGATTGTTCCGCAAAAAGCGCTCTCACAATCCTACGAAACATTCGGAAATCGTGGGGCCCCTACCCCACTTATTCCTCATATTTCGGCGGGTCAAAAGGTCTGTCATATACTTCCAAGCAAGCTTGAAGTATATGCAGACTTTTTGACCCTGACATCATAAAATGCTAGAATATGTACGAGTTAACATAAATCAAAGGAGAATGATCCATGATTGAAGATATTAACGCCCAGTCCAGAGAAGATATAATTTACGACACTTTAAAGGGCGTCCTTCTCTATCACAATACGCTCAACGAATATCCGCTCCACTGGCACAACGAGGTAGAGCTGATCCTTCCTTTGTCAGGGTCATTCCAGGTTAAGTTCCACAACGACTCTTCCGCAGTTGTCAACTGCGTTCCCGGAGATATAATGCTGATCGCTCCCGGAACCCTTCACGAGTACCTGTCCGTTGCACCGGGCGGCGAGAAGATGATCCTTCTCTTTGACTTTACCCGCTACTCACAGGTTTCTCTTATGGTTCCACTCCTTAAAACTCTTCCGCCCTACGTTCATGTTAAGCAGAGCCAGTTCCCTGTGGAAGCTGCGCGCCTTCAGAACTACTTCTGGGACATTGAGCGCCTCTACGGAGAGAGCGATGAATTCCTTCAGATATCTGTATATTCTCTGGTGACTCTGATCCTCGCCCAGATAGGAAGCATGCATCTTGTGGATGCTATTGTTCCCACCGGCACTTCAGATTCCCAGTCTAAAAACATTGAAAAACTCGTGGCTGTAACCAACTACATCGATTCCCACAGAAGTGAGGATCTCTCGGTTGAACAGCTTGCTGAGCTTGCAGGCTTTTCCAAGTACCACTTCGAGAGACTCTTTAAGTCCTCCATGGGCATCTCCTGCTATCAGTACATCACCAAGCGCCGCGTGATGATGGCTCAGGAGCTCCTTGGCGACACCGACCTCTCAGTCATGGACATCGCACTGCAGTCAGGGTTCTTCTCTCTTTCAACCTTCAACCGTGTATTCAAGGATATGAACGGCTGCTCACCCACCGAGTACCGCAAGATGTACCTCCAGGGTGCCGACGTCGCCGGCCGAACCTACACCAAGCAGTGAGTCATTGGGGACGTTTCAGTTTGACTCATTTTGAGTCAGATTGAAACGTCCCCGGTGTCTCAAAATGAGTCAAACTGAAACGTCCCCGGTGACTCATTTTACTTCGAGTTCGAAGGGGCCCATTGGGAGGTTGGCCTTGTTGTAGATCATGGCGCCTGAGTATGTGTATGCAACCAGGTATCTGACCTTCTTTATCTTCTCAGCCTTGAGGTTTGTCTGAAGCTGAATTGCCTCGCCGACAATCTTAGCCTTGGCTTCGTACTCTTTTCCCTTATCATCAACCACAACAAAATCGCGGATCTCGCTGCCCTTGCCGATGTCTCTGGCAACCATTCCGTCGGCGTGATCAAACCTGATCTCTACAGTTGAGCCCTTCATAAGGCCTGAACCTGTAACCTTAACTGAAACAGGAATAGGTGTAGGACCTGTGAACTCGCCGGCATAGCCGTAGCGAAGGTGCGCAGCCCAGAGGGCCAGGCGCTTTCCTATGCGGCGCTTGCCTGTGGGATGAAGATCGTTGTCTTCGCCAAGATCCATGTTTACTGTCATTCCAACCATCGGGTCGTCCAAAAGCTTTGCCTGCTTTAATCTGAACTCAGGCCATGGATCGTCCACCGGCTGAATATCTATAACAAAGTTAGGGAGCTGAACCGTGATGTAAGGAAGGTTTTCCTCTCCCCACTTATCTCTGTAGCCCTTTATCATGCGCTTTGAGAGATCAACATAGTCATATGGCTCATAGGTGTTTGACTCACCCTGATACCAGATGATCCCATCGATGGGGAAGTTGTGGCAAGGCGCAGTCATGGCGTTGTAAAGACCTGTCGGATGCCAGTTGATAAAGTCTGTGGGCGGAATCTCTCCGCATCTTGCAGCGACCTTGTAGTACCAGGTGCCGTCAAGCCTTACCTCAGCATCGTCGTTGAATATCTTGTACTCCTTGTCCGGAGTAATTCTTCCAAGGCCGTACTCAACGCAGAGCCTTATTGCGATCACATTTCCTTTTTCCCTGGTAAGTCCCTCGGGAATATCGTATTTCCTCGGCGGATACTGATACTCGATCCCGCCGACTTTCACTCCGTTAACAAAGACCTCGTCCCTGTCTACCATTGTTCCAAGGAACAGTCTTGCATTCTTTCCGGCAAGTCCCTTTGGCAGGTCAAAGCTCTTTCTGAACCATACAGATCCGCACATTCCGTTTAACTCGGTATCCTTAAACATCACCGGAATATCCATTTCCTTCCAGCTGCGCTCGTCAAGGTCCTCTTTCATCCACTTCTCGGAAAGTCCCCTGTCAAGCTTATCGAGCTTCTCTCTCCAGAGCGTTCCGTTTATAACGTTCTTGTCTGCCTGATTCTTTCTGAAATCATCGTCGGCGTACTTATCCGCCTCTTCTATAAGTTCGTCATACCCCTCCAGCATCTCTTTTGACATCCAGGAAGAAATCTTGGATCCGCCAAGGGATGCATTTATAAATCCAACTGTCTGACCTGTGAGCTTCTGAAGATATGCAGCAAAGAAGTATCCTGTCGCAGAAAAATCCATGATGGTATCCTTCTTAACTCTGCTCCATGCACCGCTCCTGAGCTCTGCCAATGGTCCGTGGAAATCCGTGTCCTCCACGATCTTGAAGGTCCTGATCCCCGGATTCTCCTCAATCTGCGCAAGTGCCGGATACCTGTCCTTAACCCTGGCTATAGGAAGCTCCATGTTGGACTGACCGGTGGCAAGCCACACAATTCCTATCATTACATCTTTTACAGCGATCTCTTCGTCCTTATCGTCTGAAACGATGAGCTCGTACGGACCTCCGCTCTCTTTTGCAGAGAGGTAGATGTCAAACCTTCCTCTCTCGTCAGCCCTTCCTGTGGACATGAGATTATCGAGCCTTACCTCGATTCCTCTTCCGGGCTCGTCCCATCCCCAAATATGTATTCTTTTACGTCTCTGAATGACCATTCCGTCCGAAATGATCTTTGGAAGTACTAATTTACCCATTTCGTTTTCCCCATGTTTCCCCATAGTCCTTCTATGGCTAATTATACAAAAACATGGCGACATGCTTCTTCACATTTTCCGCCATGTTTTTTCTCATTTTCTGATATCTATTTCAGCAGACTCCAAATCCGAGAATCGTGAATTTCTTATCTTCCGATCCGTCCTTCATCTTAATGAGGACCTCCCGTTTCCTGCTCTCCGTCTCATTTACAAGGATCACGGCGTTGCAGTGGGTCCATCCGTTTACGTGCGGATCCGCATCCATGACCTTCCTGCCATCAACATAGACCTCAGCCGTGCCATGGCTTGCAGCAGCTGAATCCTTGAATATCAAAAGCAGTCTCTTACAGGTGATCGTCATCTTAAAGGGCTCAACTCCGCTTTCGTGGCACCAGTTGTGCGGAAACTCGGGAGTCATCTCGATATCCTTATCCATCTCCACCGCCTGCAGGTCTTCATCTTTTTGGTCAAAAGAGCCTTCGGCCACCTCTGCGATATCGTACTTCTCTTTAAGCGCATCCATCTCTTTCTTATCCAGAAGCTCTACCTGCTCAAAGTCTGCTCCGATCACCGGTGTAATTTCCGCAAGAGAAATCTCTTTTCCCTGATCTGCAGGAAGAGCCCCTGCGCTTACCACATCCATCAGGTTCGACAGGCAGTCAGCCATGATCTGATGTCCAAGATTGCTTGGATGATACACATCGTAGAAGTACTGGTTCTTGGAGATCACGCGCCCATCCTTAGGCATCAGCGGAAACTGCGGACTTACGGCGTCAAGAACGCTGACCATCGGAAGATCATAATTCTTTCCAACAGGAGATAATCTGTCCTGAAGATTCCAGTCGTTTGAGAAAACCGCAAACAGCAGAACTACCGCCGGCTTCCAGGGAAGAGAAAGAGCTTTTCTCACAAGGCTCTCGTAGCATACGCCCTGAGTCTCATCGCCCTCATCGTTAACTGCAAACTCGATGACAATAAGGTCCGGCTCGCACTTTCCGTCACGAAGCACATCTCTCTCAAACCTGATCATTCCAAGCTCTGAAGGTGTTCCGCCAACACCGGCCTTAACAAAGGTGCATTCTCCGCCCTTCATATATCTTTTTACAAAGTCCTCGTAAAAGACCCTTGCATAGCACTTCTCGTTGATTGGAATAGCGCCGGCTCCCTGAGTGATGGAACCTCCGATAAATGAAAGGGTCACATCCTCTCCGGAAGCCGCCTTATCAAGGACCTTTCTGAGCCTTTCGGTATTACCGGTCTGCATAAGGCTGTTGCCGATCATCTTTTTGTACCCTTCAGAAGCAAAATCAACCGCAACTTCCTCGGGCTGCTCGGGAGCTTCAAATCCGTCATTAAGATAGAACCTTACATCTGCCGTGGCGCAGAGTCCCTCTTTATCAAAAAGAAATCTCATCTGCCCCAGCTCTCTATCGCCGTCCTTCCATTCGATGCCATCAAGGTCAATTACAGTCTCCATGCCATCCATGGCAAGCTCAGCCTCGATGACTGTTACCTCTTCGCCGGGAGTATTCGGATACATCTCTGCCACAAACCTTGTCTTCTCAGCCGCTTTCTCGCAGGATACGCTGACTCCGATGGAGTGCACCATCTTCTGAAGACCTGTTCTTGTGGTCAGGTTCTCTATCATCTCTTCATCTGTGACATTACCCGTGAGCTTGGCAGCATCCGTAAGCCTTCCCATATCCATGTACAGAAAGTGGGCAAAGCTTCCGTCCGGCTGCGGAGCTCCGAATATTTCCTTGTCCTTCAAAATATAGAAAAAAGGACGCTTCTTAGTTGGATCCTTGGGTGCCACAGGCCCCCTGTTTGCTGTCTCTGCCATAATTTCCCCCATATCTTCCATATCAGTTTCGCTGCGTAAAATCACTCTACAAATTTCCAGGAATAGAATTCAAAACCTTCGCCCCCAAAGAC
>JAEEGH010017804.1_pt1 | contig 15093 bp, 13 predicted proteins | sample 9134181 | NCBI WGS metagenome assembly JAEEGH01 (sample SAMN16246544, study PRJNA631951) | gut metagenome | biome: gut microbiome; feature: rumen; material: DP-attached | host: Bos | place: Iran: Karaj | collected 2018-10 | reverse complement strand
CATACAGCCGAGCATCTGCTGAACCAGACGATGATCAGGATGTTTGACTGCGGACGATCGTATAATGCCCATGTGGAGCGTAAGAAGAGTAAGATGAGTTTCCATCTGGCCCAGAAACCGTCGCGCGCCGAAGAACGTGAGATTGAGGAGCGCATGAACGACCTGATTGCACAGGATCTGCCTGTGACGTTTGAGTTCGTGACCCGCGACACGATACCTGATGATGTAACGCTTGACCGACTGCCCGACGACGCATCGGAGACCATCCGTCTGGTGCGCATAGGTGATTACGATGTGTGTCCCTGTATTGGTAAGCACGTGAGGAGCACCAGTCAGATAGGGCGCTTTGAACTGCTGGGTACCAACTGGGACGAACAGGAACGCTCGTTCCGCGTAAGGTTTAAGATTGTACAATAAAAAAATCCCGCTCAACCGGCGGGATTCTTTATGTGATATTATTGCTGACTCTGAGGAATCTGAATCTTTGAGAACACGGGGTTGTGGTCGGAATAACTCAACTCGCGCTTGTAATACGACAGACCTAAGAAGGTCTTGTCGTGGAAAATATAGTCGATGCGCACCTTTTTGTTACCACCGCGGAAGGTGTACATAAAGCCGCTGCCGCACTCCTTAAAGCCGTCGACCTTATCGCCCAGCATGGTGTTGTAAACGTAAGAGTAGGGCACATCATTGAAGTCGCCGCAGACGATGATGGGGCGCTCGCAATCGCGCATGTCCATTGCCAGCACATTAGCCTGGCCCGAACGGGCAATCATACCTAAGGTATAGTTGCCGTAGAAGGCACGTATCAGGGCGTTACTCTCGATATCCATTCCCTGATTCATCAGCTTGCCGGCCTTGTGCAGGGTGCTGTTGATACCGGTGGTTTCCAAGTGGGCGTTATACACGCGGACAATGGTGCCCTTGTAGTTTATCTCGGCCCACATGGCGCTGTTGTTGGTCATCTCGAAGTTCATGTTCTTCGACTTGATGATGGGGTAGCGACTATAGATAACCATATCGCTCTCGCCCTGGGCCATATAGGGGAAGTAATCCTTATACGAGTCGCTGTTCTTCTTGTCGCCGCTCTGGTCGTTATACTCCTGGAAACAGGCCACATCAACCTTCTGCTTCTTCATCTCGCTCAGAATATCCTGGGCAATAAAGCCTGAGGTCTCACGACCGAACATGGCTACGTTGTAAGAAGCAATCTTGATACCGGGCTTGCTGTCGGCATGCTCATCGGGCGAACTGAACTGATAGATGGTGCCCGAGTAGGGAATGCAGCAGATAATGGCGATGAGGGGGATAAAGGCCCAGTGAAAACGGCGCATGATAACCCAATAAAGAAACAGCACCACATTGACTGCTATCAGCACGGGCAGGGCATACACCAGCATGGCGCGGGCGGTATTACCTGCAGGCTGAACGTCACCGCCGTAGAGACCTACGATGGTGAATATCATGACGAGTACGGTGAAAATAAGAATGGAGAATGAAAAGTACTTTTGTACAGCTAATTTTCCCATAATGTGTGATAATAAAAATATGTGTAGTTATGCTTAGTCGAGGTACTTGCCAACCATCTCGATCAGGTTCTCGACCTTGAATGGCTTGGCCATGAACTCATCGCAGCCAGCATCCTTGGCATCGCGGATGTTCTCCTCGAAGGCATAGGCGCTCAGAGCGATAACGGGGGTGTCGGAGTCGATCTCCTTAATGATGCGGGTTGCATCAAGACCGTTCATCTCGGGCATACGAATATCCATGAGTATCAGATCGGGGCGCTCTTCCTCGTTCATGGTTACAGCCTCGATACCGTTATGGGCGCGAATAAGGCGGTAACGCTTGTGGAGCACAATTTTTACCAGTTCGTAGTTGCTGTCCTCGTCCTCGGCTACCAGGATGGTCTTCTTGTTCTTATCGTCGGGGCGACCGCTTACACGGATGGTGCGAACGTTCGAGGTGGTGGTGTTGCGGGCTGGTGCTACGCCGCCAATGGTACCCTCGAAGGGCAGTACAAAATGGAACAGCGAACCCTCGCCAAGCTTCGACTCGACATAGATCTTACCGCCCAGCTTCTCGACAATAATCTTACAGAGTGCCAAACCAAGGCCGTAGCCGTTGTTGCTGGTCTCGGCATCGCGAGAAACGTAGGTGTTAAAGATATGCTGAAGATCCTCGGGGGCAATACCCGTACCGGTGTCTTGCACAAAGAATTCGATGTTTGAGCCTTCGTCGAGCATGCGGTAACCATAGGTGATGCTGCCGGCCGAAGTATGTTTCAAGGCGTTGCTGATAAGGTTTGAGAATACCTGTGTGATACGGTTGGCATCGGTGTTGAAGGTAACGGCCATATTGGGCTTCTTCCAACTGAGCTTAACCGTCTCGGGGCAACGGAACTTAAACAGATTCTTGATACTGTCGCAGAGCTGGTTGAGGTCGGTGCTCGACTTCTTCATCGTGATTTCGCCGGCCTCTACACGTGAGAGGTCGAGAATCTCGTTTACCAGGCTCATCAAACGGTTGTTGTTGCTTTCAATGATTTCGAAGAACTTCATGCGGTCGTCCTGTGAATCGGTCTCGACCAATACGCGAGAGAAACCCTCGATGGCATTCAAGGGGGTGCGGATTTCATGGCTCATATTAGCCAGGAAAAGCGACTTCATCTTGCTCGCTTTTTCTGCTTTTTGGGCCTTCTCCTCATATTCTTTCAGCTTCTGATTTGCGATGGCTAGCTGTTCTTGCGCAAGGGATAATTTGCGATTGGCCTCCGCATATTTCTGAAGCATTACTTCCTTCTCGCTATATTCCATGTTGTTTTTTAAAATCACTATTTGGCTACAAAGGTAATGCTTTTTTTGTAAACACAAAAGAAAAATGAAAGAAAATTAGCAAAATTTTCAACTTCTCTTGGCTTTTTCCCAAGCGCCACTGTGATTATGGCTGCGCAGGTAGGCCATTCCGCGAAAAACATTGAGGTTCATAAAAACAAAATAGTAGGCGGTGTAAAGCAGCTTGTTCTTAACGCCGTGACGGGCCAAAAGCCAGCCGGCAAAGGCGCCTAGATAGAACAAAATCTGTGCTGCTAACATCAAATCGAAGAACGAACCTGCGCGCATTACAGAAAGTAATACGTTGATACCCAGTAAGATAACCATTGCGATTGGAGTAACGCTCCAACGCAGCACGCGGTGACTGATGTACTGGAAGCTTACCAGCGGGTACTTGATGGGGTTGAGCAAACTGCGCAACCACCAGATGCTTTGAAGTCCGCCGGCAGCGATACGGCGCTTGCGTTTGCTCTCTTCAAAAATGTTGGCAGAGCCGTACTCCTGAGCGTAGGCATCGGGGGTGTAGGCGATGCGCTTGCCATCCTGTACCACAAACATTGACATCATGAAATCGTCTAACAGGGCATTGTCGGGAACCTCGCGTACCAGCTGGGGATCGATGGCGTAGAGTTCGCCGGCGGCACCCATGGCCGAGAACAGCTCGCTGTCCCAACGTTTCAAGGTGCTCTCGTAGCGCCAGTACAGACCTTCGCCCTCGGCAGCCATCTGGCCCTCCTTGCGGGCGGCCACGCGTTTCTCGCCCGATACACAGCCCACGGTGGGGTCGGTAAACAGGCGGGCAATCTCCTTCATGGCGCCTGGATTAATCATGGTGTTGGCATCGGTAAAGGCCACATAGCGGGTCTTGAGTTCCTGCAAACCGTGCTTAAGGGCGGCCGACTTGCCGCGGCGCTCGGGGCTGAACACGATATCAACCTCGGGGTAGGCCTTAAGCAGCTCGTTGGTGCGGTCGGTGCTGCCATCGGTTACCCACATAATACGGAACTTTTCGCGGGGGTAATCGATAGCCAGGGTGTTGGCCATCTTCTCGGCCACCACATCTTCTTCGTTATAAGCACAAATAAGCAGGGTGATGGTGGGCAGCTGCTCATCGGCAGGCACGACGGCCTTGCGGGGAGCGCCCGCAAAAAGCCGTTTTAGCCTGAGGATGATGTATAATAGAATTCCATAACCTAAATAGGTGTAGAATACTATGAGCAACATGGCCCAGAATAGGATTTTTAGTGTGAGCATAGGTTTTCGATATAAGAGTTTTATTACTTTGTTTCGATTTCTTCCTTCATGTCTATATATTGCCTGTCGGCATCATAGAACTCGTACTGAAGGAACGCCAGCTTCTGCGAGGGGATGACCCGTACGCCCAGTCCGTACTTCATTTGCCACTTCATCTTGAGGCTGAATAGGCCTTGGTTAATGTAGGCGGCAACGTAGGGATGAACGTGCAGATAGAACTTGCGCATACCTATCTTATTTACTAGGGTGTCAATCTTACTCTCGAGGGTATCAGTGAACAGGATGCTCGACTTGATAGTGCCTTTACCGAAACAAGTGGGGCAGGTTTCCTCGACGTTCACATTCATAGCGGGGCGAACGCGCTGACGGGTAATCTGCATCAATCCGAACTTAGAAAGGGGCAGGATATTGTGCTTGGCTCTGTCCTTCTGCATGTTCTTGCACATGCGCTCGTAGAGCAGCTGGCGGTCCTCGGGTAACTTCATGTCGATAAAGTCGACGATGATGATACCACCCATATCACGGAGCCTGAGCTGGCGGGCCAGCTCGTCGGCAGCTCCAAGGTTGGTTTCGAGGGCGTTGGCCTCCTGATTGTTCTCTTTCTTGATTCGCGTACCGCTATTCACATCCACTACATGCATGGCCTCTGTGTGTTCGATAATCAGATAAGCACCATGTTTGTAGTTTACCGTTTTTCCAAAGCCCGACTTGAGTTGCTTGGTTACATCGAAATTGTCGAAAATGGGTACCGTGCCGTTATAGAGCTTAACGATATCCTTCTTTTCGGGTGCGATGAGTCCCAGATAGTTCTTGATTTCGTCGTAGATGCCGCTGTCGTTTACATGGATGCCGTCGTAAGTGGGATTGAAGAGATCGCGCAACAGTGCTACGGCCCTGCTTTCCTCCTCGAAGCAGAGTTGTGGTCGCTCTGTGGTCTTCTGTACTTTGCTAATCACGTCTTCCCAACGCTTCAACAGTATCTTCAGCTCGGCATCAAGTTCAGCTGCGCGCTTTCCCTCGGCTACTGTACGTACAATAACACCGAAATTCTTTGGCTTGATGCTCTGAATAAGCTGTTTCAGTCGGCTACGTTCTTCGCCCTTCTTGATTTTGGTCGAAACAGAAACACCGTCCTCGAAAGGAATGAGCACCAGATAACGGCCGGCAAAACTCAACTCGCAGGTGAGGCGTGGACCCTTGGTGTTAATAGGTTCCTTTACAATTTGTACCAGTATTTCCTGACCAACCTTCAAGGTGTTGGCAATGCTGCCATCCTTTTTAAGTTCTGGCTGGATGTGGGCTTTCTGGATAGGGTAGAGCTTCTTGCGGTCGCTCACTACCTGTTTCAGATATTTCTCGTAAGAGTTAAATTGAGTTCCCAGATCAAGATAATGCAGGAATGCAACACGTTCGGCTCCGACATCAACGAAACAAGCGTTAAGTCCTGGCATCAGCTTCTTGACCTTTGCCACATAAATGTTGCCCACCGAGAACGACGCCGTGCGCTGCTCCTGCTGGTACTCTACCAGCTGCTTATCCTCGAGCAGGGCAATGCTTATGTCCTTTGGCTGCACATCAATGATAACTTCACTTGTCATTGTTTTTCTCCTTAATTGTTTTCCTTAAAAATTCTTGAGGGAATGTCTCGTTAGCACTAAAAAGGGTGTGCCGCTATCCATTATAGATTAGCAAGACACACTCCTTTCATTTCTTTACTATTGGTCACAGAGGATCAAGATTTACTTGCTCTTATGACGATTCTTGCGCAGGCGCTTCTTACGCTTGTGAGTAGCCATCTTGTGGCCCTTCTTTTTCTTTCCGTTTGGCATAATACTTAATAATTTATAATGTTAATTACTTCATTTTTTCAATAAAGCTCTTCGAAGGCTTGAAGGCGGGAAAGTCGTGAGCCTCGATTACCAGTGTGGTGTTCTTAGAGATGTTGCGGGCGGTCTTCTGAGCACGACGCTTCACTACGAAAGTACCGAAGCCACGAAGATATACATTCTCCTTCTCAGAAGCGAGACTCTCGCGGATGCACTCCATGAATGCCTCTACTGAGATGGCTACATCTTTCTTAGCCAGGCCGGTCTCTTCAGCAATTCTGTTGATGATTTCTGCCTTTGTCATTTCTTTATATGTTTCTTTCTCTTTTATATATTAATAATGTGTAAACTCGAAATTCTTCGATTTCGGACTGCAAAGTTACTAATTTTCAGCCGATTACGAAAATATTTCTCGTTTTTTTTTCAAAAAAACACAAAAATCACCGCTTTTTGGCCGTTTTTTTGTATCTTTGCACCACAAAATGAAGGAAAAATAACATGAAGCAGACAAAAATTGTAGCTAGCATTAGTGACAGAAGATGTGATCAGGATTTCATCCGCAGTCTCTTCGAGGCAGGCATGAATGTAGTGAGAATGAACACGGCGCATGCCGATGAGCAGGGTATTAAAAACATTATTAATAATGTGCGTAGCGTGAGCCACCACATTGGTATCCTTATCGATACCAAGGGTCCTGAGGTGCGTACCACCGGATGCCCAGAGCCCATCGCCTATAAAACAGGTGATGTGGTGAAGATTTTCGGTCGCCCCGAAATGGATACCACGCACGACATCATTAACCTGTCGTATGCCGACTTTGCTGCCGACGTACACGAGGGTTGTCATATCCTGTTCGACGACGGTGCACTCGACATGAAGGTGATCGGTATCAACGGTCCAGCTGTAATCGCTCAGGTGCAGAACGACGGTGTGCTTGGTTCGCACAAGAGCGTAAACGTGCCCGGCGTTCACATCGCACTGCCTACGCTGACCGAGAAGGACCGCAAGAATATTAAACTGGCCATCGACCAGGACATCGACTTTATTGCTCACAGCTTTGTGCGCTCGGCTGCCGACGTGCGTGCCGTGCAGGCTATCCTGGATGCCTACAACAGCGACATCAAGATTATCTCGAAAATCGAGAACCAGGAGGGTGTGGACAATATCGACGAGATTATCGAGGCTTCGTACGGTATCATGATTGCACGTGGCGACCTGGGTATCGAGGTGCCCATCGAGCGTATTCCTGGTATCCAGCGACAGATTATCCGCAAGTGCGTGCGCGCTAAGAAGCCTGTAATCGTTGCTACACAGATGCTGCACACCATGATTAATAACCCACGCCCCACACGCGCCGAGGTTACTGATATTGCTAATGCTATCTACTATCGCACCGATGCACTGATGCTGTCGGGCGAGACTGCCAGCGGAAAATATCCTGTAGAGGCCGTTCGCACCATGGCCGCTATCGCCGAACAGGCTGAGAAGGACAAGATGCGCGAGAACGACATCGAGGTGCCCCTGTCACCAACATGCGACATCCGCGAGTTTATGGCTCACTCGGCTATCGAGGCTACCGAAAAGCTGGGTGTGAAGGGTATCATCACCGACGCCAGCTCGGGCGACACCGCTCGCAACCTGGCTGCCTTCCGTGGTCCTAACCCCGTGCTGGCTATCTGCTACAACGATAAACTGCAGCGTCTGCTGAACCTTTCATATGGTGTAATCCCTGTATATCAGAAGGAGCATATCGACAACGAGGTGCTGTTCCATGCGGCTGTACGCATGCTGCGCCAGAAGGGTTACGTGCAGGATGCTGATAAGATTGCCTACCTGAGTGGAAACGTAGGCGAGGGTGGTGGCACCAAGTTTCTGGAGATTAACACCGTGAAGGAGGTGATGACCAACCAGTATAAGTTCCACCTGCCACACTCAAATAAATAGACTTTACTTTATAAACTAACATTAATGGATATGAATTTTAAAAGAACACTCATGACGATGAGTATCGCAGCTGTGATGCTGCCAACTTTTGCCGCTGACGGACTGCCTAAGGGCGCACCCGATTTCAGCAAGATTAAGGAAACCGACTACCTGCCTGCCATCGAGAAGGCTATCAAGCTGAAGCGACAGGAGATCAACAAGATTGTAAGCAACAAGCAGAAGCCTACCTTCAAGAACACCATCCTGGCGTTGGAGAAGAGCGGACTGGAGCTTGACAAATGGCTGAACGTAGCCGAGGGACTGGCCAGCGCACACAAGACGCCCGCCATTGCCGAGGCTGAGAAGAAGTCGACACCGCTGCTGACTGAGCTGGAGAACGAGATCTCGTTCAACAAGGCGCTGTTTAAGCGTGTGAAATATGTTTACGACAACGAGTACAAGAACCTGAAGGGCGAGGACAAGCGCCTGACCGAGGTGGTATATAAGGGTTTTGTACGTTCGGGTGCTCTGCTGGATGATGCCAAGATGGAGCGCATGATGCAGATTAACATGCGTATATCTGAGCTGCAGCAGCAGTGGGGCGACATGCTGCCCGCTGCTACCAACAACGCTGTGGTTTGGGTATATAGCAAGGACGAGCTGAAGGGCTTGAGCGATGCCGATATTGCCCAGTGCAAGAAGGATGCCGAGACTCGTGGAGGTAAGGCTCCTTACGCTATCGTGATAGTAAACACTACCCAGCAGGCTATCCTGAGCAGCTTGGAAAACCGCGATCTGCGTCGCCGTGTGTTCGAGGCTTCACGTCATCGTGCCGACGGCTCTGATCAGTACAACACCTTCCCCCTGGTAGTGGAGATTGCTAAGCTGCGCGCCGAGAAGGCCGAGCTGATGGGCTATAAGAACTACGCCTCGTACTCGCTGGAGCGTACGATGGCTAAAAACTCTGACAATGTGTACAACTTCCTGAAGCAGCTGATTGCTGAGTACACACCAAAGGCCCAGGCCGAGACCAAGGCCATCGAGGAGTTTGCCCGCAAGGAGATGGGACCCAACTTCAAGCTGCAGCCTTACGACCGTTTCTACTATTCGGCTAAGATGAAGCAGGAGATGCTGAACCTGAGCGACGACGAAGTAAAGCCTTACTTTAACATCGACAGCGTGATTGTGAACGGTGTGTTCTACGCAGCTCATCGTGTTTACGGTTTGAACTTCGTACAGCGCAAGGATGTGCCTACTTATCACCCCGACATGAAGGTGTTTGAGGTACGCGATAAGAATGGAAAAATGCTGGCTTTGTTCTATAGCGATCCTTATCGCCGCCCCACCAAGCGCGGCGGTGCCTGGATGAGCGCTTTTGCCAAGCAGAGCGGCTTGCGCCAGCAGTTGCCTATTATATATAATGTAACCAACTATGCCAAGGCTCCCGAGGGTCAGCCCACGCTGATTACCTGGGACGAGGTAACAACACTGTTCCATGAGTTTGGTCACGCCCTGCACGGTATGCTCTCTAACTGTTATTACAACACCCTGAGCGGTACCGCTGTGGCTCGCGACTTTGTGGAGATGCCATCGCAGTTTAACGAGAGCTTTGCCTCGATTCCTGAGATCTTCGACCACTACGCCAAGCACACTGTTACCGGTGAGCCTATGCCTGCCGACCTGAAGGAGAAGATGCTGAAGAGCATTAACTTCCAAACAGCCTACGCCCTGGGCGAGAACCTGGCTGCTACTTGTCTGGATCTGGCTTGGCACCATCTTTCAGTAAACGAGATACCTACAGCCGACGACGCTGCGCAGTTCGAAATCGACGCGCTGAAGAAGATCGGTCTTTACGATACCCAGATTCCACCACGCTACAGCACTTCTTACTTCAACCACGTTTGGGGCGGAGGTTATGCTGCCGGCTACTACAGCTATCTGTGGACCGAGGTGCTGGCCTGCAACGTGGCCGATACCTTTGAGAAGTTGGGCGCCTTGAAACCCGAGACCGGCGATGCCTTCCGAATGAAGGTGCTGAGCCGCGGTAACACCAAGGACCAGATGGAGATGTTTACCGACTTTACTGGCATGAAGAACCCCGACGCTTCGGGTTTCCTGAAGTATAGAGGTCTGTAAACCTGCTAGTTGGTTAATAATTCCTAAATGATAGACCCTAAAAATGGTAATATCAAATAATTGGAGTAATTTTGTAGGTCAAAAAGAAGGATATATTAAGTTGTTTAACATTTAAATGTTTTATTATCAATGATTTATTCAAAAGAAGTGGAGAACATGTGTAGCGTTTGTAAGGGCGCTTACCATGGACCTGCACCTATCCCCGAGGAGGGCAAATGGGTAGCAGTAAAGGAAATCAAGGAAATTTCTGGTTACACCCACGGTATTGGCTGGTGCGCACCTCAGCAGGGTGCCTGCAAGCTGAGCCTGAACGTTAAGGACGGTGTTATCCAGGAGGCTCTTGTTGAGACCATCGGATGTACTGGTATGACTCACTCAGCTGCTATGGCTTCTGAGATTCTGCCTGGTAAGACCATCCTCGAGGCTCTGAACACCGACCTCGTTTGCGATGCTATCAACACCGCTATGCGCGAGCTCTTCCTGCAGATTGTTTACGGACGTACACAGAGTGCTTTCTCTGAGGGCGGTCTGGCTATCGGCGCTGGTCTTGAGGACCTCGGTAAGGGTCTTCGCTCACAGACTGGTACACTTTATGGCACCGTTGCTAAGGGTACACGTTACCTCGAGCTCACTGAGGGTTACATCACAAAGCAGTACCTCGACGCTAACAACGAGGTTTGCGGTTACGAGTATGTACACCTCGGCAAGATGATGGAGGCCATCAAGAACGGTATGGACGCCAACGAGGCTATGAAGAAGTTCACTGGTTCTTACGGTCGTACAACCGAGGAGCAGGGTGCAGTTAAGGCAATTGATCCACGTAAAGAATAATAGGAGGATACGACAATGATTAGAAAAGTACAGTTTGAGAGTCAGGAGCGCCGTATCAACCAGGTTCTTGCTGCTCTGAAGGAGAATGGCATCAACTCTATCGAGGAGGCCAATGAGATTTGTGAAAAGGCTGGTATCGATCCATATCAGATGTGTGAGGACACACAGCTGATCTGCTTCGAGAACGCTAAATGGGCATATGTTTGTGGTGCTGCTATCGCCATCAAGAAGGGCGTTAAGACAGCTGCCGAGGCTGCTGAGGCCATCGGTATCGGTCTGCAGAGCTTCTGTATCCCCGGATCAGTAGCCGACGATCGTAAGGTAGGTATCGGTCACGGTAACCTCGCCGCTCGTCTGCTCCGTGAGGAGACTGAGTGCTTCGCTTTCCTCGCTGGTCACGAGAGCTTCGCTGCTGCTGAGGGTGCTATCAAGATTGCTGAGATGGCTAACAAGGTTCGTAAGAATCCTCTGCGCGTTATCCTGAACGGTCTTGGTAAGGACGCTGCTCAGATCATCAGCCGTATCAACGGTTTCACATACGTACAGACTAAGTTCGATTACTTCACTGGTGATCTGAACGTGGTTAAGGAGGTTCCTTACGGTAACAATCCTAGCCGTCTGAAGGTTAAGTGCTATGGCGCTGACGACGTACGTGAGGGTGTAGCTATCCTGTGGAAGGAGAACGTAGACGTATCAATCACTGGTAACTCTACAAACCCAACACGTTTCCAGCACCCAGTAGCTGGTACTTACAAGAAGGAGCGCGTACTCGCTGGTAAGCCTTACTTCTCAGTAGCTTCTGGTGGTGGTACCGGTCGTACTCTGCACCCAGATAACATGGCTGCTGGTCCTGCTTCTTACGGTATGACCGACACCATGGGTCGTATGCACTCTGACGCTCAGTTCGCTGGTTCTTCATCAGTACCTGCACACGTTGAGATGATGGGATTCCTGGGTATGGGTAACAACCCAATGGTTGGTGCTACTGTTTCTGTAGCAGTTGCTATCGACCTCGCCCTGAACAAGAAATAAATCATTTCTTGAGATATAATTAAAAAGCCTCGCCAATCGGCGGGGCTTATTTTTTGTTGTTATCAGCAAGCGGGCGCAGGGCTTACTGCACCTTGGTCATGTGATAACCCATGCGCTTAAGCTGAATGGCGGCTCCCATCAGGTAAAGCTGGTGCAGACAGCTCACATAACCGTTGAAAGCCTCTTTGGTGCCGGGCTCCAGGTGCTGGTGCATCAGTGCGTTGTAAACACGCTGGGCACACTCGCCGGTAAGTTTTTCAAGAGCGGTGTAATCGTTGCCCTGCAGCAGGAGCACTTCCTCACGGATGTATTCGTCCATCGCATCGTAGCCGCGCTTGTCGCGCATGTAAGCATACAGGTCTTCTACCTTTGAGTAAATCTCCCATTCGGTATCCCACATCTTGGCTACGGCCAGACCGATATACATCATCCAACCCAACGAGGCCGAAGGATAAGCCTGGAACTCGCGAATGCCATCGGGGATATAAGCCTTGGCTATCTCCTCCCACTTGTCTTCTACATCGGGGCACTCGGGCAGGCGCTCATCTACCTCGTTCAAACTCTGCAGAAACTGGTGCAGATCATTACGTAATTGTTCCTCAAATTTTTCCATTTCGGGTGCAAAATTAATTCTTTTCTGGCAAATTACAAAAAAAAATTGTATCTTTGCACCAAATTCTAACACAACAATGAAAATAGTAATTCTTGACGGGTACACAGCTAATCCTGGCGATTTGTCGTGGAACGAGCTGGAGAAGTTGGGCGATGTTACGGTGTATGAGCGTACGGCGCCCCAGGAGACGGTAGTACGTGCGGCCGAGGCCGACGTGGTGTTAACCAACAAGGTGCTGATAACCAGCGAGGTGATGGCACAGTTGCCCAAGCTGAAGTATATCGGCGTGCTGGCAACAGGCTACAACGTGGTGGATATCAAGGCGGCACACGAGCGCGACATTGTGGTAACCAACGTGCCGGCTTACAGCACCGAGAGCGTGGCACAGATGGTGTTCTCGCATCTGCTTACGGTAACTAACCGAACAGAGCATTATGCCCAGCAGAACCGCGAGGGCAAGTGGAGTAGGAGTAAGGACTTCTGCTACTGGGATGCCCCGCTGACCGAGCTGGCCGGTAAGACATTCGGCATTGTGGGTTTGGGAAATATCGGTATGCGTGTGGCCCAGATTGCGCTGGCTTTCGGTATGAAGGTAAAGGCGCTGAGCAGTAAAGAGGTGCTGCCTGCCGGTATCGAGAAAGTAAATCTGGATGAGTTGTTGGCTACCAGCGATGTGCTGTCGCTGCACTGTCCGTTAACCGACAGCACGCGTCACCTTATTAATAAAGAGAGTCTGAAGAAGATGAAGTCATCGGCCATCCTGATTAATACCGGTCGCGGACCGCTGATTGACGACGATGCTGTGGCTGAAGCGTTGGAAGAAAACCGACTGGGTGCCTTCTGCGCTGATGTGATGACCGTTGAACCGCCTGCTGCTGATAATAAACTGCAGAAGCAGCCCAACGCTTATATCACGCCGCACATTGCTTGGGCAAGCACCGAAGCAAGAGTGCGACTGATACAGGTAGCAACCGAAAATGTACGTTGCTTTATAAGCGGAAAACCACAGAATATGGTTTAGATCTCGAAATCGAGGCAGGAGCGCTGAACGGTGTAAGGACGAACCTTACCGTTGGCTACGGCTACATGCTCGGGGTGAACGGCATAGCCCTTCAGCGCTTCTTCGCTTTCGAGCGTGCTGTCGAGCATCACGTCGGCATTTGATGAAGCCAGACGGCCATCGATATGAACCTTAACATCAAGCAGTCCGGGTACCTTACCTACCAATCCCTCAAGACCAGCCTTGATACCTGCCTTAACGGTCTGCTTCTCCTCTTCACTCAGTTCTGGATTCAATGTCCAAAGAATAATATGCTTTACCATAACCTAAATAATTAATGTTTGTTAGGTGCAAAAATAGGCAAAATAATCTGTTTGGCAAAGAAATTTGCCGAAAACAAAGCACAATTCAAGGATTTTTAGTAAATTTGCGCCAAATAACAAAAATCAATAAATCAATATGGCAACAGTTGACGACAAGAAAGTGATTTTCTCGATGGTTGGCGTGAGCAAAACTATCCAGCAAAATCAGAAACAAGTACTCAAAAACATCTACCTGAGCTTTTTCTATGGCGCTAAGATCGGTATCATCGGTTTGAATGGTGCCGGTAAATCTACGTTGATGAAGATTATCGCCGGACTGGATCAGCAGTATCAGGGAAACGTGGTGTGGAGCCCAGGCTACAGTGTGGGTTATCTGCCACAGGAACCACCGCTGAACGAGGAGAAAACGGTAAAGGAGAACGTGATGGAAGGCGTGCAGCACGTGTACGATGCGCTGGCCGAGTACGACGAGATAAACGTAAAGTTCGGATTACCAGAATATTACGAGGATGCCGATAAGATGGATAAGCTGATGCAGCGTCAGGCTGAACTGCAGGATATCATCGACGCTACCGATGCCTGGAACATGGACTCGAAGCTGGATCGCGCGATGGCTGCGCTGAACTGTCCTCCTGGTGATTGGAGCGTGAAGAACCTCTCGGGTGGTGAGCGCCGCCGTGTGGCTCTGTGCCGCTTGTTGCTGCAGAAGCCTGATGTGTTGTTGCTCGATGAGCCTACCAACCATCTGGATGCTGAGAGTATTGACTGGTTGGAGCAGCACCTGCAGCAGTACGAGGGTACGGTGATTGCCGTTACGCACGACCGTTACTTCCTGGATGATGTGGCTGAGTGGATTCTGGAACTGGATCGCGGCGAGGGTATCCCCTGGAAGGGTAACTACTCAAGCTGGCTGGAGCAGAAGAGTCAGCGTTTGGCACAGGAAGAGAAATCGGCTTCGAAGCGTCGCAAGACTCTGGAGCGCGAGTTGGAGTGGGTACGTATGGCGCCTAAGGCCCGTCACGCTAAGGGTAAAGCCCGTCTGAACTCGTACGAGATGATGCTGAACGAGGAGCAGAAGCAGAAGGAAGAGAAGCTGGAAATCTTTATTCCTAACGGACCTCGTCTGGGTAATAAGGTGATCGAGGCCGAGCACGTAGCTAAGTCGTTCCCCGAGAAAACATTGTTTACCGATCTGAACTTCAACCTGCCACCAAATGGTATTGTGGGTGTGATTGGTCCTAACGGTGCGGGTAAAACCACGTTGTTCCGCTTGATTATGGGCTTGGACAAGCCCGATGCCGGATAGTTCGCCGTAGGTGAG
>JAEEGH010017801.1_pt1 | contig 15094 bp, 10 predicted proteins | sample 9134181 | NCBI WGS metagenome assembly JAEEGH01 (sample SAMN16246544, study PRJNA631951) | gut metagenome | biome: gut microbiome; feature: rumen; material: DP-attached | host: Bos | place: Iran: Karaj | collected 2018-10 | reverse complement strand
AAATAATTCGTACTAGAGTAATCAAAAAACAAAAAGAAAAATATAAATTTTAACGATAAAATTGTTATAATTTATCTATGTTGAAATCGACCATCGTCTTAACCAATTCAATAGACGAAAGTGAAAAGATTAAATCTCTAGCGAGTTTTAATGAAACCACTTTTGATTTACGTTACATGTCTGCGTTAGAACTCGCAGAATATCTTTTGCAATTGTCTGGAATTAGTTATAAGCAACAGTTTGTCAAAGACGATTTAATTGCCGCTGGTTTATATAAAAAAGTTAAAGATATTGGATATTTTCACTTATTCACTTATAACGACGTTTTACAACTAGTGGAAACATTAAAAGACTTGAGATATCAAATCGTTATTAATGAAAAGGAAACATTCTTTGAAAAACTTCCAACAGATAAGTTTGTTAAAAAGAATGCTGCTTTAAAAGAAGCATATTCATACTTTGTGGAACTATTAGAAAAGGAAAACCTCATTGATGAAGTGGGTGTTGTTCGTTTTGCTTTAGAAAATATAAAACCACAAGAAGATATTGAATTTGTAAGATATGAAAAATCTCATCTTAGACCACTCGAATTAGCATTGCTTAATAAAGTGGCAGGTAAAGTAGTTCCTGAGACAAAGATTAACGAAGAAACAAAACCATTAGTTATTAAAAGATATACAAAAGCTTTTGGCCAAACAAATGAGATTGAAGATATTTTGAATTATATCTATGAGAACAAAATTCCATTTGATCAATGCTTAATAGCATCTGCTGAGGAAGCAAACTACGCAAACATACTCTCTAACTATAGAGATTTATTAAAAGCACCTATCACAATTGGTGTTGGTAAATTAATTACTTCCACATCTCCCGGAAAGTTATTTGCGTTATTAAATGATTGGAGACAAAACCATTATCGTTATGAATATTTATTAAAGGTTGTTCAATCTGAGTACTTTGATGCTGAAAAATTCAAAAAGGATTTAAACCTTGACGGTGATTTATCCATCATTAATGAAGGCCTTAGCAAGAGATACCTTATTGATTTAAATAGTGTTAGCGAAATAGTGGGTCGTTTAAAAGTGGGATTTGATTTCCATGAAGATGATATCGACATAGTTAAATCCAACAATGATAAATACGATGCCTATGAAACATTAGTGAGAAGATACTTTGCTGAAAAATATCACGAAGACGAATCTATCAGTAGATATAAATCAATGGGCTATGTGAAAAAGTTCATTGAGATTATCAATAAAGGTATGTCTAACTTCATTGAACAATATGCAGTAATTAGAGATAACAAAGTTGATAGCAGTGCTTTAGATAAAATCCTTAAAGGCTTATATATTCAAAAAGAATTTGAAGTGCCATTTGAAGATATTAGAGATGTTTTATTCTCACAAAAGATATCTAGAGAAAAACCACAACCTGGTTGTTTATATTTCACATCTATTTCTAGAGCCTCATCATGCTTGAGAAAGTATTTGTTTATAACCGGACTTAGTTCTAATAACTATCCTGGTTCTAGCAAAGAAAATCCATTACTCCTCGATAGAGATTACAAGCCTTTCGGTGTTGCTGATGCTTCTGGTAGAGAAATTAAGAACAATAAAGAAGATTATGAAGTCTTACTTGATGAGGCTATGAAATATGGAGTGAATGTCTATTTATCTTGGGCATCATATAACTCCGAATCTTTAAAAACGCAAAATTCATCCAGTGTTGTTTTCGAAACTTATCAAAACGAAAATGGTAAAGACAAAACACTTGCCGATTTTGATAAAGAATTCAAAAACAATAAAGATAAATATCGTTATGTCGAATACTTCTCTAACTCGCTTCTTCCTATCTATTCAATAGGTCAAGCTTTGCTAGACAATAAACCTAACAATTGTGAGAAACAAGAAGCGGAACCCGCTAAAGAAGTGGAAGTGCTTTCATTAGATGGAAGACCATTCTCAGCCTCTGCGATTACCACATATGCCAAGTGTCCATATATGTTCTATCTCCAATATGTTTTGGGCGTTGAACAACCAGAAGATATTGATGTCTTTGAAGTCATTCCAGCGAATGAATATGGAACTATGGCGCACGACCTATTAGAGCATCTAATTAAATCAAAAACCAGTAAAGAAGAATTCTCAAAACAAGCATCTGATAGATTTGATGAGTATTTAGTATTCAATCCTTCAGATAACAAGGTTTTAGTGGAAAACTCACGCAAAGATTTCATAAAAATGATGCAAAACGCCTATGAAATGGAAGGAAATGAAGTAACTGCCTTTAGAGAAAAAGACATTTATTACACAGATAAAAATACTGGAATTACGATTCATGGATTCCCAGATAAAGTAATCAAAAATACTGATGGTACATACCGTGTCGTCGATTATAAAACTGGTCGTAAAGTCAGACATAAAGTTGATGATATTCCATCAATGATTCAATGTACTTTATATGCCTATATTTTAGAAAAGAGTCGCCACGTCAAAGTGACAAGTTTTGAGTACCGTTATTTAAGACCAAGAGTAAGTGTCTATAGCACAAAAGATGGTTTCACAATGGACACCCATTATCAGAATTTAGAGAATACATTAATTGATTTGAAACGCTCTTTAGAAACTGGTGAATTCAAAGACCAAGAAAAGAAAGTTTGCAAAGATTGTTATTTTAAAGATGTGTGCAGTAAGAACAAGAGTTAATTATGGTTAATGAAAAGGATCAAGACATACTCTCAAGGGAGAGAATAGTTAAAGATATCGACCACAATTATTTTGTGGAGGCATCCGCGGGAAGTGGGAAGACCACATCTCTTGTTTATCGTATGGTTTCTTTAATCGAACATGGTGTGCCTGTTGATAAGATTTGTACGATCACATTTACGAAAGCTGCGGCCAATGAATTCTTTGAACGTTTCCAAAGCCTATTATCCATTAGAAGTGGTGACACTCCTGATAGAAGTGATGACCTTATGGGAGAAAGAACGGAAGAAAGTAAGAAACTTTGCCAAGAAGCTTTAAGCAACATTGACTTATGTTTCTTAGGAACCATTGATTCCTTCTGTAATATGATTGCTCATGAAATGCCTGCTGAACTTAAGATTCCATCTTCTTCATCAGTTATTTCAAAGGAAGAATACACTAGAGTAGTGAAAGAAGCATATGGTGACATTCTTAAAGACACCAATCATCCATTACATTCTTTAGCAGTTAAATTTAATAACTTTATTGATCATCCATTTGATGCGTTTGTTAAAGGCATCGGTGCGATCAGTGATTTTAGAAATCTTAAAGTCCTTTATGATTCCTCATTAGTGGACATGACCTTTGATGATTATCTTGGTTTAAAAGATAAAGGTAACATTTTAGAAATCTTTGATAATTTGACTCAACCTGATAACGCTGATTTATATGCACCAAAGCCAACAAACAAAGGTCGCATTGATGCGAAGGATGAAATTACAAACACGCTTAAAAAACTTAAATCCGATTTGAATAATTGGTCCGACTATTTCTCTGATTTGAAATATGGACTTAAGAATATTTCCAAAATGAACGGTTTCTTAGATGAAGCGGAATACACTTCATTAGGACATTATCTTGCTGAAAAAACATCAGCGAAAGCGGCACTTAAATTTAGTGAAGACTTCTTAAAAGAAATAGATGAATACCAAAAGAAGATTAATCGTTATGCTTATGCTATTTATCTCCACTTTGTTTTAAGTGTTCTTGATGAAGTAACTACAAATTTAAGAAAACAAGGCAAGTTCCAATTCTTTGATTTCTTGCTTTATTTGCGTGATGCCTTTAAAGAAAGCGCAATGGGAGATAGAGTCCTTATTGATCATGTCTTCGAAAGACATTCATATTTTATGCTTGATGAAAGCCAAGATACCAATCCACTTCAAACAGAAATGTTCTTCTATTTAACAAGCACTAAACAAGATAAAGATTGGAAGAAGATGGAGCCAAAAGAAAAATCATTATTTATCGTTGGTGATCCAAAACAATCAATCTATGGTTTTAGAGGTGCTGATGTTAAAGCCTATCTACAAAACAAAAAGATATTTGAAGATAAAGATGAATTATTAGTGCTTACTAGAAACTATCGTAGTCATGCTTCGCTTAAAGAATGGTTCAATGACTCATTTGATGACATGCTCAACTACAAAGAAGAATTATATAAAGACTTTGCGTTAGAGCATTTAGATATTCCAATTGATGATGACGATTGCACTAAAGCAATATCTAGAGATAACCCAGATATTTTAGAAGGCGTCTATAGATATGTTGTTAACGCTAGCAGCAGACCTGCGACTGACAGTGAAGAAGTAGCAAAGCTAATCGTGGATATCATGAATAACAAAAAGATTTATCGCGCAAAGTTTAATCCTGACACCAAGAAGATGGAAGCGACCGAAGATAAAATCAAATATAGTGATTTCCTTGTCGTGCCATTCTCCTCAAATATGGCTAGACTCATCGAAGCCTTTGACAGATATAACATCCCAATGGTGGTTGAGGGCAAGATGGTCTTTGATTCCGCAGAAACATTTAATGTGGTTTTAGATTTGCTCTACTTATTAAAAGAACCATATAACAAAGCATCACTTAACAAAGTTATTTATTCTGATTTATTTACGTTAAATGATTCGGATATTATTCAAATGCTTAATGATGGATTTGATTTAGACATTTCTAATTCTCAAATAAACGAAATCAAATTTAGCAATGCTAAGCACAAAGAAATGATTGATAAATTACATGCTTTATATGAGAACACTTTAGCGATGTCTTTCAGTTCCACGATGCAATATATCTTAAATGACAAAACACTCAATATCTTTGAAAGAGTGACCTCCAAAGATATGGAATATATCTATTACTTAATTGAAAAAGTTAAAGAAGGTGAAGAAAACGGTTCTATCTCTTCTTTGGAACAATTAAGAAATTACGTGTCTTTATTCTTAGATAGTGGTGATGAACAAAGAACATTAAGATTCTCTGATCAAGTTAACCGTGTAAAGATTGCAAACTTACATAAAGTAAAAGGATTACAAGCTCCAATTGTTATCTTAGCTAGACCAAATAGCAGCGCACATTCCTTATCACAATATATCGATTACACAGATAATCCTCCATCCATTAAATTCTCAAAGATTGAAGAAGGTGGAGATAGCCATGTTACTTATGCTTCCACAGATGCGTTTGATGATGAAATGGATAAATGGGAAGCAAGCGCAAAAGCGGAGCAAGATCGTTTAGCCTATGTTGGCGCAACTCGTGCGGAAAGCGCACTAATCGTTTGCAAAAACAATGGTGATAATGTTGGCTATTGGAAAGAACTTATTGCGCGTATTCCAAGTTCGCGTTCTTTATCTAAACCAAATGTAGATGAAATGCTCCCTGATTTTGAAGATGCTTCTTTAGGTGAATATCACATTAATGAAGAAAGCCATAAGCAATCATTTGATTATGTCTCTCCATCTCAATCTAGACATAACGGTTTAAATACAAATAAAGATGAAATCGATGATGCTGATTTCGATAAAGGCGATGAACAAAGAGAAGCCGCTACGATGAAAGGTACAATTGTCCATAAACTTATGGAATGTATCGTCTCTTCAAAGAATACTTATGATGTTGAGGAATTAATTAAAAACATACTCTCAGATTATGGTTATTCTAAAGAATACGATGTAATGCTTCATAATGTCGCTTCTAAGATACTTAATGGTGGATTCGAACAAGTTAACTCATCTTTAGATAAAGATGTCTTAAAAACCCTATTAAGTGCGAAAAAGGTGTGGTGTGAAGTCCCGTTCTCTTATCAAAGCCAAAAAGGAAATATAGTTAGCGGTATTATCGACTGTATGTATTTAGATGACAGTGGTTACCACATCATTGACTATAAGACAAACGAAGAAAGAGACATCTCAGTTCTTGAAGAGCATTATAAAGGACAGTTAACTCACTATAAGTTAGCCTTAAAGAAAATGGGCGTTGATGCTGACGCGCATATCTACCACATAGATTTATAAAATAAAAAACCGAGGTTTGATTCCTCGGTTATTTTTTTGATGCGATTTCTAATAAGTTTTCATATAAGGCAAGTCTTGTTAACAAGCCAACTCCACCTGGAACTGGTGTTTGTAGTCTTACTGGTAAGTCTGGTAAGGCATCACCATGAAGTCCTGTTTCATCTCTTGAGATACCGACATCGATAACGACTGCGGAATCTTTATAAGTGAACTTATTATCTAAGAAATGTTGCTTGCCAATCGCGATAACAATGATATCGGCGTTAGCGATATATCTAGACATATCTTCAAATGAAGTTTTGCTATGTAAGACAGTGACATTTGCGCTTTCTTTTAAGAGAAGCTTTGCCATTGGTTTACCAACGATATTGCTTCTTCCAATAACGACAGCGTTTTTACCTAAGATTTGAATTCCTTCATGATGTAAGTAATTCATAATGCCTTTAGGTGTACATGGTGATAACTCTGATAGTGGATGGAAACCATCGACATCTTTACTAGGAGAGACTGCAAGTTTAATGCGATCTTCATTGATTTGCTTTGGAAGTGGCATTTGAACGATGAAGCCATCGTATGCAGGCATCTCATTTAATTGTTCAATTAGACCTAATAGATGTTCTTCAGTAGTGTCTAAAGGTAATTTGAGTAAATCAGCGCGGATGCCTAATTCTTCAGCATCTTTTAATTTGCCTTTAACATAGGCGTTGCTACCAGCATCTTCATTGACTTGGACAATGGCGATACTTGGTTTTCTTTCCATTGAGGCAACGAGATTCTTAATCTCTTCTTTTCTAAATTTAACGTATTCTTTAACGGTCATAATTAATCTCAGGAATTCTGCCTTCGTAGTGGCGGATCTTTACACCAGCGAGTAAGAGCATTCTTTTTGATGCTTGAACACCAGTGGTGTTTTCATATTTATTGGAAATATAAACGACTTCTTTAATGCCAGTTTGAATAATGGCTTTTGTACATTCATTACATGGGAATAATGTGACATATAATGTACATCCCCTTAATGCACTTCCGTTTCTGGTATTTAAAATTGCGTTAAATTCAGCGTGGCAAACATATAAGTATTTGCTATCTAAACCTTCGCCTTTATTCCAAGATAATTGACTTTCGTCACATCCGGAAGGCATGCCGTTATAACCGATGGAAACGACTTTCTTATTTTCATCGACAATACAGGCACCGACTTTGGTGTTTGGATCTTTACTTCTCTCACAAGAAAGAAGGGCGATACCCATAAAATATTCATCCCAGGAAACATTGCTTTTAATCATAATGTATTACTCCCTTCTATTATATTAAATATAATATTGAACAAAAAATCAAAGAAAAAGAAAAAGACTGGTTTTATACCAGCCTTTATCTATTAAGCATTAGGATTAACACCTGGTGTACAAGCCTTATCTAATTGAATGCGGAATGTCGCCATTGCCTTTCCGACATCAGTAATATTTTTGAAGCGGAAGTAGTTTGGTTTTTGATTATTGAAGTAGAAATCGGTGTATTGTGCGTAGTGACTAACTGTTTCACTTGCTTCATAGTTAACATTGCCATCAACTTCGTCCCAGCCCCATTCCATTGTGAATGTTCCAGTGAAATAGACTCTAAAACCAATCATGGAATAGATTGGACTAACGTTATAGATATAACCATCGCCATTGGCTTTAGTTTCTAACCATTTAATACCATTGAAGTCATAACGATAAATATTGTTATAACCAATAGTGATATCGTTTTGATTTTCTTTTGTTTTAACAACCGCGGTACCTGTTTCGTAATATGATTCGATTTCCGCACCGTCAGTAGCGCGGTCAGTATCTAATAGGTTTTCGGCACCGAATTCTATGGTCCAGTAATTAACAGCACCGTTAGCAGCGAATAATTTGTTATTTTTGCTTAATAAAATGCATGAACCTGCGACGATTGATGCAGCGGATACTAAGCTTAAGCTTGCGATAATATTTTTCTTTTTCATACTCTTGTCTCCTTTGACACAGCGTTATCAATTAAATAACAAAATGAAGATGTGTTCAATAAAAAACACAAGTTGTTTATCAAATAAAATAAACAAGGAAAATGTATCCCAATATTTATATTATGTATATTTAATTTACCTATACAAAGTATTAGATAAATATAAATATAGGGATAAAATTCTGCTTCAAAAATAATCTTTGATTATATATAACTTTTATGAGAAATTAGTTGTGCCGAGCAATCGGTGGGATGCGTTTCTCTTATCGCCAATCACACTCGTGGGAGGTGATAAGGTAATGCGCTTAATAAAAAAGACGATTATCTTGCTCATAATCGCCGCGTTACTACTGTCTCTGTTTAGTTAGCACTGACCGTAGTGAGAGAACGCATCTCCTAACTTGATATTAATACAATTAATGTTATAAAGCAAAGAATAATCATACATATATAATATGTGTCCTCAAAAATCTTTTGTTTGTGATAGAATAAGAGCATGGATTTTGTTGGTATTGATAAATTCTCATTATTAGATTTTGAAGACAGGATTTCTTGTGTTCTTTTTTGTAAACCATGTAACTTCCGTTGTCCGTTCTGCCATAACGGCACAACTGTCTTAGAAGCGGAAACCACAATTCCTTTTGATGATATTCTCGAATATCTTGAAAGTAGAAAAGGACTTATTGACGCAGTCGTGGTTTCTGGTGGTGAACCAACATTAATGCCTGACCTAAAAGAAAAGATTATCAAACTAAGAGAACTAGGCTTCTTAATCAAATTAGACACAAATGGAACTAATCCAGAAGTGGTAAAAGATTTATATGAAAATCATTTAATTGATTATGTCGCAATGGATATCAAAAATTCATTTGTTAAATATGCGATGACTGTCGGTGTGAAGAACGCTTTCTTAGATAAGATTAGTCAAACTATTAAATTCTTAATGACCAGCGGAATTGATTATGAATTCAGAACCACACTTATTGATGAATTCCATAACGAACAAGATATGCGCGATATCGCAGAAACAATTAAAGGTGCAAAACGCTTATATCTACAAAAATATGTGGATAGAGAAAGCTGTATTGCACATGGCTTCCATGAAGTAAGTAAAGAAAAAGCAGAACGCTTTGTTGATATATTAAAAGGCACTATTGAACAAGTAGCATTACGTGGTTATTAATATGGATTTCTTCTACGATCAAGATTGGCTAAATAGAGAACCTCCATATGCCTTTAAATGGGATCATCTTTTATTTATTGCTTTGGCAGTGATATTAGGTGTTCTCTTAGCCTTATTCTTAAGAAAGAAAGACAAAAAGATAGTTAAAATAGTCCTCATTTCCATATGGGGATTTTATGTTGGGATGCAAGTTATCTATTACACACTTATCTATGTAAGATGTGCGACTAATCCAAATGAATATCCATTTAATATCGACACTATGCTTCCACTTCATAGTTGCTTGATGTTTATGTATGTTTTCCCATTTGCGATGTTTAGCAAAAACAAAATCATTAAAACCGCAGCAAGCAACTTCTTAGTAGTGGTCAATATGATTATGGGATTCATCACTTTATTTGTGGGCTGTCCTGGTGGTACATCTGCATTATCATATTTCGGATTACATACACTCATTTATCACGCAATTGATGTTATTGTTCCACTTGTGATGGTGGTCACTAAACTTTATGACATTCAAAAGAAAGATATCCTCTATGGATTAGCGTTATTTGGAATATTAACAGTTATCATTTATATCTTTGATATCATCACTGGTTGTGACTACTTCTATTTCTATGATGGACACGTCTTCCCAGCATTTAAATTCATCTCAGAAAACGTTCCACATCATATCTTATGGTCATTACTTATTATTTCTTGCTATGTAATTACCGCAGTAGCAATGCATTTCATGATTATTGGAATCAAATATTTGATTAATAAAAACATAAGAAAAAGGACTCTTGATTAATTCTTGAGTCCTTTTCATTTTGCCATTAACTATTTCTATTTAATGACTGCAAATATCTATTGATATATACGCTTGCGACAGAGGCATCCCCTAAGGCTGTAACAACCTGACGGATGTCTTTCTTTCTTGTATCACCTACTGCGTAGACACCAGGACAAGATGTTTCCATATTGTCATTGGTGATTACAAATCCTTTGTCATCGAGTTCCACTAAATCTTTAAATGGTTCGTTACATGGGATTTGTCCAATAGCGACGAAGACGTTATTGGTTTCTACAGTAAATTCTTGGCTATTTGATTTATCGAAGAATCTTAACGCTTTTAATTCTTCATCTCCCACGAATTCTTGTAAGGAGACATTGAATCTTACATTAATCTTTTCGTTTTCCATTATTCTTTGAATAAGGATTTGATCACCGAATAAATGATCGAACAAGGCCCAGAGATTCACTTGTGGGCAGTAGTTAGAAAGTAATAATGCATATTGTAATGCTGTATTCGCGTCACCGATGATGTTAGTAACTTGGCCTTTATAGAAGGCTCCATCACACACCGCACAGTAGGAGACACCATGTCCAACAAGTTTATCTTCATTAGGAAGATTCATCTTGCGGTGGTGGCAACCATTAGCGAGAACAATTGTCCAAGCTTCATAGGTGTTGTAGTTTGTCGTAACGATAAACTTCTCTTCTACCTTGGTGATACTTTGAACTTCTTCAAGTTCGAATTCCGCGCCCATATCGGTGATTTGTTCAAACATCTGATCGCTATATTCGATTCCGGATATCGCTTTGATGCCTGGAATGTTCTCGAGTTTAGGAGAAGTCGCCATTTGACCACCAAAATTCTCCTTCTCAAGAAGAAGGCAAGTGCGTCCATTTCTTAATGTATTTAGAGCGACTGCCATTCCAGCAGGACCGCCACCGATAATGATGACATCGTACATAATTAGTTAATACTTTCTATATATCCTTTGATATTTGATGCGTTTTCGAAGACATCGTAACCGTTATCATTTGGAACGATAAGGGTTGGTGCCTTGTTGACCTTATATTGTAAGGTCTTTTCTTTGTTCTCTTCAGCATCGATCACTGTGTAGTGGATGCCGGCTTTATCTAGAAGCATTTTCGCCATCTTACAGTTTGGACATGTCTTTGTGGCGAATAATAAGATTTCATTTAATGATTCGTTAGAAACTCTTTCTTCTTGTTTGCACTCTTGTTTGAGTTCATGTGTTAAGTGAGAGTTTTCTGGTTCGTATTCTTTACGGTTGTGGTATTCAGCGGTCTTACCATCGTTCCAGTTTTGAATTGGACGGTAGTAACCAGTGATACGTGAGTATACTTCTGTTTTTTGGCCGCAGTGTGGGCAAACAAATTGTTCACCGACTAAATAACCGTGTTCCTTACAAACGGAGTATGTTGGGCTCATTGTGTAGTAAGGAATGTGATAGTTCTCAGCAATCTTACGAACAAAGTTCATACAAGATTTCCAAGATGGTAATTTTTGACCTAAGAAGCAGTGGAAGACTGTACCAGATGTATAAAGGGTTTGTAAGCCATCTTGAATATCAAGTGCTTTATAGACATCTTCTGTGAAGCCAACTGGTAAGTGAGAGGAGTTGGTGTAGTAAGGTGTCATACCTTCATCATTAGCGGTAATGATATCTGGATATTTGGCCTTGTCGTGTTTTGCTAAACGGAAGGCTGTGGATTCCGCTGGGGTGGCTTCTAAGTTATATAAGTCACCATATAATTCTTGATAGTCAGATAATTTCTCTCTCATGTGATTGAGAACATCTTTTGTGAATTGGATACTCTCTGGATTTGTTAAGTCTTTTCTTAACCAACGAGCATTTAAGCAAGCTTCATTCATACCGACTAAACCGATTGTGGAGAAGTGGTTATTGAATGTACCTAAGTATCTCTTTGTGTATGGATATAATCCAGCTTCTAATAAGGTTGTAACGGTATTTCTCTTGACCTTTAAGGATCTAGCAGAGATATCCATGATCTTATCTAATCTTTCATAGAAGTCTTTTTCATCTGTTGCTAAGTAAGCAATTCTTGGCATGTTGATTGTAACAACACCGATAGAACCTGTGGATTCACCGGAACCGAAGAAGCCACCGGATTTCTTTCTTAATTCTCTTAAGTCGAGTCTTAAGCGGCAGCACATACTTCTAACATCACTTGGTTCCATATCGGAGTTGATGTAGTTAGAGAAGTAAGGTGTACCATACTTCGCGGTCATTTCGAATAATAATTTATTATTTTCGGTTTCGGACCAGTCGAATGTTCTGGTGATGGAATATGTTGGGATTGGATATTGGAATCCTCTGCCATTGGCATCGCCTTCGATCATGATTTCGATAAAGGCTTTATTAACCATCGCCATTTCTTTAACGCAGTCTTTATATTTGAATGGCATTTCTTTGCCACCGACGATACAGTTGAGTTCTGCCATATCATTTGGAACAACCCAGTCTAATGTGATGTTGGTGAATGGTGCTTGTGTGCCCCATCTAGATGGAGTGTTAACACCATAGATGAAGGATTGGATACATTGTTTAACTTGTTTGTAATCTAAGTTATCAACTTTAACGAATGGTGCTAAGTAAGTATCGAAACTGGAGAAGGCTTGTGCGCCAGCCCATTCATTTTGCATGATGCCTAAGAAGTTAACCATTTGGTTACATAATGTTGATAAGTGAGCGGCTGGAGAAGATGTGATCTTACCAACAACACCACCTAAACCTTCTTGGATTAATTGTTTTAATGACCAACCTGCACAATAGCCTGTTAACATGCTTAAGTCGTGGATGTGGATGTCCGCGTTACGATGTGCGTCTGCGATTTCCTTATCATATACTTCAGATAACCAGTAGTTTGCGGTAACGGCACCGGAGTTTGATAAGATAAGACCACCAACTGAGTATGTAACTGTGGAGTTTTCTTTAACTCTCCAGTCATTGATCTTTAAGTAATTATCAACAACATTCTTGTAATCTAATTGAGTATTTTTCATATCTCTTAGATTTTGGTGTTGTTTACGATAGATGATGTAGCTCTTTGCGACATCAACGAAACCTGCTTGGACTAAGGCGATTTCCACTGCGTCTTGGACATCTTCCACGCCGATGGTTTCATTTTTTGCTTTGCCATTGAAGATAGCGACTGTTCTGAGTGCTAACATTTGAATCACATCGTTGCTATAAACTTTGTGTTCAGCGATGAAGGCCTTTTCAATCGCTCTCTCGATTTTTTGAATATCGAATGGTTCGACATTCCCATTTCTCTTTAAAATTTTAAGCATAGTAAGCTTGCTCCTTTTCCCCTTGTGTAAATCGATTATTATGATTTTTAAGAAATTTCCTTCAAAATTAGGATTTTTACGGAATGTGTAAAAACTATATCAATTAAATATATATAAAACAAAGGAAAAAACGTTCTCATTTAGACAGTGTAAGAAAAAGACAAAAAAGTATGAATATAACGAGAAAAAATACGTTTTAACCTAAAAATCGAAAAAACTTGCATTATTATATAACTAAGTTATATAAAAAAAGAGAAAATAATACTATTCTGAAAAATTTCAAAAAAATGCCCTAAAATTGCTTAAATAAAAAATTCAAAAACTACCTCCGTGGGTGTATAATATTTCGCATGATGAAGAAAGTGTTATTCCACGGATCACCAAAAATCGTTGAAAAACCGTTACTTGGCTATGGCAAAAACAGTAACGATTTTGGTCCTGGTTTTTATTGCACAGAAGATAGAGAACTCGCTAAGGAATGGGCGGTCTCATACAAGCGTAATGGTTATTTAAATAAATATGAAATAGATATAGAAGGATTAAACGTTCTTGACTTAACAAAAACTGATGATGGCTTTAATCAATGGATTGCTTTAATCCTTGAAAATAGACCAACATCAATCCGTAGAGAACTTAAAGAACAATTCTCTAATTTACATTATCCAGATTTATATGATGTGGATATCATTTTGGGCTATCGTGGAGATAGTTCAATTTTCACTATTTTAGAAGATTATTTGAATGAAAAAATCGAACCAAAAACATTGTTAAAAAAGATTAAGAAATCAGGTCTTGGAGAAGAAGTAGTTTTAGTCAGTCAAGCCGCAATTAATAAATTAAAATTTATCGGATGCGAATCAGTGTCATATTTTGATTGTTATAGAACTAAACAAAGTAGAGACCAAAAAGAACGTGAAATTTACACAAAAAATAACAGCCTAGAAATCGCTAGAAAAAACCTTGCTTTATTCCTTGATTATGGCGTGAATGTTTTAAACGTTTCTGTTGATGGCTTATGGTCTAGATTTTTGATGGACGATAGATCAATTCAATTTGCAAATGGTGACTATTCAGTGACATCAGGCATTTCTGGTATCGAATTAGCGTACCTTATCACTGGTTTTAGATATGACCACAATTACATTTATCAACAAGATGAAACTGTTGAATCTTGGCTAGGTTCTTATTTAGCATACGCTCAACAAAAACTAAAAGTTTCTTTCCAATTAATTAATAAATATGTTCCTATCACCGAACTATTATCTTTATATTATCCATTCCACCTTATGAGTGAAGATAAATTCGTCGAGTTTTTAAGCACTGCGATTAAGGTCAGAAAAGGTAAAACGAACTTAGAAATTTATCGTCGTGAAGCAAAACTATCACGTAGTGAATTATCAGAAAAAAGCGGTGTTCCTTTAAGAATGATTGAACACTATGAACAAAGAGTGAAGAACATCAATAAAGCTAATGCGGAATATTTAGTATCTTTAGCGAAAGCTTTGTTTGTTTCTCCTGAATCCTTATTAGAAATCGAATAATCAAACATATTCATAAAAATATTTTTTCCTCATCTTATTTAGATTTTTTCTTTTTGCGTATTGTGAATATGCGCTTTCGTGCGTAAAATAATAAACGCGTGATTAAGCAAAAATCACATTAGAAAAATAATAACCAGGTAGGAGGCTATTATGGCAAAATTGCAACCACATGCTGTAAAACTTATTACAGAAATTGTAGAAAGGTACAAGGATGAACCAACACCTACAATGAT